>ERZ888423.1095-NODE-1095-length-25037-cov-5.596790_pt1 | contig 25037 bp, 24 predicted proteins | sample MGYA00520523_ERZ888423 | MGnify/ENA primary metagenome ERZ888423 (study PRJEB32303, sample SAMEA104408611) | aquatic metagenome | biome: Brackish water; feature: Pelagic; material: water | place: Baltic Sea | collected 2014-06-08T10:24:00 | depth 30,27 m ...
CTCGTTTCCGGCATTCAGCCACGCCGGCGCGGTACCCCCGGTTCGACCGGCCTGATAGGCAAGGCCCAAGCAGGGGAAGGCCTCGTTGTCGGCCACCCCGAACTCGAGCGTGCCGACGGTGGCCCAATCAATGGCTCCGTACGGGGTCTCGAATCGATCGGGATAGGCCAAGGCGTAGGCGATCGGCAGCTTCATCGTCGGCATCGACAGCTGAGCAATGGTCGCCCCGTCGGTGAACGTGACCATGGAGTGCACGATCGACTGAGGATGGACGACGACGTCGACGTCATCGAGCGTGATGCCGTAGCCCGCATCCCCCGCCGGGAGTCCGAACAGCTCATTGGCCTCGATCACTTCGAGCCCTTTGTTCATGAGCGTCGACGAGTCGATGGTGATCTTCGGACCCATGGACCACGTCGGGTGGGCCAGCGCCTGGCCGATGGTGACCGACTCGAGTTCCGCGGCTGCTCGACCCCGGAACGGACCGCCTGACGCTGTCAGTTGGATGCGATGAACCCGGGACCGGTTGTCGTTGGCCCGTAGGCACATGTGGATCGCCGCGTGCTCGGAGTCGACCGGCACCAGTTCGGCACCCGGGGTGCTCCGGGCTCGCTGCACGACGGGGCCAGCCGCGATGAGGGATTCCTTGTTGGCCAGCGCCAGTCGCTTGCCGGCCTCCAGGCAGGCCAGGGTCACGTGCAGACCGGCGAATCCGACGATCCCGTTGACGGTGACGTCGGCCTCGGCGGCCGTCTCGGCCATGGCCGCCACACCGGCCCGGGCTTCCACTCCTGGCGGGAGACCACGGCGGAGTTCGCCCAACTTGGATTCGTCGCCGATGACGGCGACCCGTGGTCGAACCAGATGGACCTGGGCTACGAGCTCGGCTACCGAAGAACCGGCGGCCAGCGAGTCGACGACGTAGCCGTCGACAGCATCCTCCAACACCTCGAGCGTCTGCGTACCGATGGAACCGGTCGAGCCGGCTATGGCAACCGTTGGCATACGAGCCCCGGTCGTCTCAGGCCAGCCCGAGTACGAGGGCCAGGTAGTAGGCCCCGGGCAGGACGAACAGGAGACCGTCGATGCGATCCAGCACCCCGCCGTGCCCTGGGAGCAGGTTGCCCATGTCCTTGACACCCAGATCTCGCTTGATCGTCGACTCGGTGAGATCTCCCAACGGGGCCAGGAGTCCACCCACGATGCCGAGGTAGAGCGCGTGGGTCAGATCGCCGCTGAACGGGCCGATCTCGAGCACACCCATCACCACACCGGCCGCGACGGCCGAGACGAAACCGACCAGCGTGCCCTCCCAGGTCTTGTTGGGCGACGAGCGATGGAACGGTCGACTCCCGAAGGCCTTACCGCCGGCCAGCGCACCGGTGTCGGACGCCACCGTGATCACGATGGCATGAACGATGATGCTCTTGCCATCTCCGATCAGCAACAGCAACGCAGTGAAGGCGGCCATGCCACCAATCCACGACACGCCGAGGAAGGTCAGTCCGAGGTTGAGGGCCGGACGCTGGGTGTCAGCGCCAACGATGTACCACAACGCTCCGAAGATCACCGTCAGGCCGAGCATGAGCGGGAAGGCCTGATCGCCGCGAGCATAGACGGCCAGCGGGAAGCTGAGCGTGGCCGTGATTCCCAACAGGGTGGCCGGGTGCAGACCAGCGCGGCGCATCGCATCGAACAGTTCGATGGAGGCCAGCACTCCAACGACCGTGATGAGCCCCAAGGCCCACAGATTGCCCGGAGCCCGGAATGCCCCCAGGGCAACGGCCGCCATCATCGTGCCGACGAGAATGGCCTGCGGAATGTTGCGTTCTCCGGATGGCTCCTCGTCGTCGGATCGCCGAGCTCCGACCGCGGCGCGGCCACCCACGGTCGGGGTCGAGCGCTGCGGGGCACCGGCCGCTGGTGGCAACAGGTCGCTGAAATCATCGTCGACGCCGTCGATCACGACGACGTCCTCGGGCTCGGAGGTGCCGAAGACTTCAGCCAGATCATCGCCCGCCCAGTCGGGGCCCTCACCCTTCCAACGAGGACCGGACAGTTCCTGCCAGACCTCACCGTCGGCACGTTCGGCCGCAATCACCCTGGGCACCGAACCGGTGGCCGGCTCGGTCCAATGGGGTAGCTCGGTCGGGGTGATCACATCGACCTCTGCGGTCGCCGGCCCGATCTCGTCGAACGACGTCTCCGGTTCGTCGCCGAACTCAGCGTCGGACCGTTGGATGGCGGTGGCCCCGTCGAGATCGATCGAGTCGTCGTCGATCCCGATCACCGGGATCGGTCCGAAGCGGTTGGGGTCGACCTCGGGTGGAGGCTCGAAGGCCTCGAAGATGCTGGGGACGCCGGACGAGATCGGCTGTGCATGCGGCGAATCGTTCGACCCTCGCTGCGTTCCGCCCGTCGTTTCGGTGAGATCACTCAATGCGTCTGTCACTTCCGCTTCGTTCGACAACTCATCGGATGTTAGGTCGTCGTCAGACATGTGTGCTCCCATTCGAGGCATCCGAGCGAGATTCTGTCGCCTCAGACTTCGAGAAGTTCCTTTTCCTTCTGCTCGAGTGCTTCGTCGATCTGCGCTTCGGCGGCCTGCGTGACCCGGTCGAGTTCGCTCTCCGCTCGCTTCAGGTCATCGGACGACATCTGGCTGTCCTTCTCGGCACCCTCGAGCTCGCGACGGGCCTCCCGTCGGATGTTGCGAACGGCGATTCGCCCCTCTTCGGCCATCTTCTTCACCACTCGAACGAGCTCCTTTCGGCGCTCCTCGGTCAGTGGCGGGAAGTTGAGTCGGATGGAGCGTCCGTCGTTCGACGGGGACAAGCCCAGGTCGGAGTTGCGGATCGACCGTTCGATCGAGTCCAGATTGGCCGGATCGTGCGGGGTGATCATCAGCTGACGGGCCTCGGGCACCGATACCGACGCCAACTCGACCAGACGCATGTCGACCCCGTATGCCTCGACCATCATGCGTTCGACCAGTTGAGGGGCGGCCCGACCGCTGCGAATACCACCGAACTCGGTCCGAGCGTGGGTGATCGCCTTGTCCATTCGCTCCTTGGAATCCTCGAGCACCATCTCGATCAACTCATCACTCATGACACAACCGTACCGATCGCCTCGCCCTCGACCAGAGCACGGAGGTTTCCTTCGCCCATCAGGTCGAACACGACGATGGGCAGGTCGTTCTCCATCGAATGGGTGATGGCGGTCGAATCCATCACCCGAAGATCCTTGTTGAGGATCTCGAGATACGAGAGGTGGTCGATCTTGACCGCGTCGGAATCGACGCGAGGATCGGCGGTGTAGATGCCGTCGACGCCACCGTGTGTGCCCTTCAACAACACCTCGGCGCCGATCTCGACCGCCCGGAGCGCTGCGGTGGTATCGGTGGTGAAGAACGGATTTCCGGTACCGGCGGCAAAGATGACGACCCGCCCCTTCTCCAGGTGACGGATAGCCCGACGCCCGATGTACTCTTCGGCGACCTGGGCCATCCGAATGGCCGACTGTGTCCGTGTGGGCACGCCCTTTTGTTCCAGTACGTCCTGGAGCGCCAGGGCGTTCATGACCGTCGCCAACATGCCCATGTAGTCGGCCTGGGCCCGGTTCATTCCTCCCTCGGCTCCGGAGATGCCGCGCCAGATGTTGCCGCCTCCGACGACGACTGCGATCTCGACTCCGAGGCCTCGGACTTCGGCGATGTCATCAGCGATGCGACTGAGCGTCGCGCCGTCGAGGCCGAACTCCTTGTCTCCGGCGAACGCCTCCCCCGACAACTTCAGGAGAATTCGTTTCCATTTCAGCTCACCAGACATGCCAGCTCCTCGAACCTGTTCGTGCTGCCCATTCTGCTGGCAGCCGATGATGTTGACGCCGAGCGGTTGTGCTCAGCCGATCATGGCGAGCGTGAAACGGGTCAATGTCCCGTCACCGATTCGAGACGCCACGGTCTCCTTCTCGCCGAAGACACCCTGCTCCAGCAGGACCTGCTCGCCGAACCATGCGTTCAGCCGACCCTCGACGATCTTTGCCCAAGCCTGCTCGGGCTTTCCTTCGGTCTTGGTGATCTCGAGCAGCGCTGCCTCTTCCTTGGCCACATCCTCGGCCGGAACCTCGTCGCGGCTCAGGTAGCGAGGTTTGGCGAATGCGATGTGCAGCGCGATCTCGTGAAGCTGCTCGTCGCTCAACCCGGTGCCCTCGACCAGGACACCGGCGGTGCCTCCGCCGTGCAGATAGGCATCGATCGAGTGGCCGTCCTGTGCCTCGTAGCGCACCACGGTGCCGAGCTCGATGTTCTCCTTGATCTCGAGCTTCATGTTCTCGAGTTCTGTGGTCTTCTGCGCCACTGCGTCGACACCCTCGGCCAGGACCAACTCGACCAGTTCGCTGGCCAGCTTCTGGAAACCGTCGGACTTGGCCGAGAAATCGGTTTCGGACTTGAGCTGAACCAGAGCTGCGCCGCTGGCGTCGGAGGCCACCATGACGACCCCTTCGGAGTTCTCTCGGTCGGCCCGGGTCAACGCCTTGGCCAAGCCCTTTTCCCGGAGCAACTGGGTGGCGGCCTCGAAGTCGCCGGCGCTGTCCACCAGCGCACGTTTGGCGTCCATCATGCCGGCACCCGTGGACTTGCGCAGTTCCTGCACATCCTTCGCGCTGAAGTCAGCCATGATTCTTTCTCGTTCTCTCGATGGTGGTCGGGGGGATCAGGATTCGGTCTCGGGAGCTGCCTCGGCAGCCTCTACGACTGGCGCCTCTTCGACAGCCTCAGCGGCCGCATCATCGGCAGCAGCCTTGGCCGCTGCTGCCTCGGCCTGGGCCGCAGCTACTCGGGCCTCACGAGCCGCAGCCTGAGCGGCAGCTTCTTCCCGAGCCGCAGCTTGGGCTGCCTCGTGCTCGGCGATCTGTTCGGGTGACCGCTCGACCGGGGTGGTCGGAACACCGTGCTTGGCTGCGTGCATGATCTTGCCTTCGGCAATGGCTTCGGCGATGACGCGGGTCATGAGCTGCGCCGACCGGATGGCGTCGTCGTTGCCGGGAATCGGGAAGGTGATCAGGTCCGGATCACAATTGGTGTCGACCACGGCGACGATCGGAATGCCGAGCTTGCGAGCCTCGGTGACCGCGATGTGTTCTTTGATGGTGTCCATGACGAACACGACGTCGGGCTGCTTGGCCATCGTCTTGATACCGCCGATGTTGCGGTCCAGCTTCTCCAGCTCGCGGCTGTAGCGAAGGGCTTCCTTCTTCGGCATCTCCTCGAAGTCGCCGGCAGCCCGCATGCGTTCGTATTCGAGCATCTTGCCCACTCGCTTGGAGATGGTCTGATAGTTGGTGAGCATGCCACCCAACCAGCGCTGGTCGACGTAGGGCATGCCGACCGACTGTGCGTTCATCTTGATCGGTTCCTGGGCCTGCTTCTTCGTGCCCACGAACAGAACGGTGCCACCGTCGGCGACCGTATCTCGCACGTACACGTAGGCCTTCTCGATCCGCTCCAGCGTCTGGACGAGGTCGAGAATGTAGATACCACTCTGTTCGCCATGGATGAATCGCTTCATCTTCGGGTTCCATCGACGAGTCTGATGCCCGAAGTGCACGCCGGCTTCGAGTAGCTGCTTCATGGTGACGACTGCAGTCACGTTGTTCTCCTGCGGTTGAAGGAACCCGACGCGCACCCGAGCGTTTGCTCCGGTGACCGTGGACTTGCGTCGAGCTCGTTGGTTGGTGATGGTGTTCGGAAAGGCTCCACGCGCTGCGACCGCGAAGGTCGAGTGCGCCTTTCACCTTATCGGCGCACGTTCAGGTAGCGACCAATCCCCAGGATCGTGGTTGCCAAGTCCTCGGTTGACGAGATCGTCCGGCTGGTCACCACCGCCCGCAGCACCTCGGGCAACGCCACGCAGCCCGGGGGCTTGCCTGCCACCGCAAGTGCCAGTTCACGGGCCACGACGGGATTGGCGGGCAGCTCGCCGTGTGTGGCCGGTGGATCGAGGACCGACGTTGGGACGATGACGTTCTCGGCGCCGGTCCAGATGGCGTGTTCGGCCGGGACCACGATGTCGGTGCTGCCTGCAATGGCGATCACGGCAACCCCCTCCGGTGGCGGACCGGGCGGGTACAGCGTCGCGCCGCCCACCTCGGCCACCTGGGTCACGGCGTCGGCGTCTCGAAACGGGGCAACCGAGTCGACCAGTTTCGTCACGGGGTCCGGGCCCGGCCACCCGCCGTCGAGGGCAACCGCCGTGGTCGCCAGATCCGTGCCCTGGTGGGGCGAAGCGATGGTGATCAGCACCTCGACGGAACCAGCCGCACCCCCGTGACGTTCGACCAGGATCTCCAGAGCGCGACGGGCCACCACTCCGCCGAGGCTGTGCGCGGCCACATCGATGGGGTGACCGGGCCGAAGGGCTGCCACGTCATCGAGGAGATCAGCCAGACGTTGCGCCGAAACCTCGATGTCCTGATAGGTATCGGCGGGGCCGTAGCCGGCGCCATCGTCAGCGACCAGGTGCGCGGTCAGGGACGACTCGGCGACGTTGTCGTGACCGAACGGGATCGGAGTGCAGCCCCCGGCGTAGCTGAACCCGACCACGTCGTCGTCGGCATAGCCGAGCGACCGGGCATCGAGATCGCCGATGGCGGCCGAACCGGTCGCCGATCCCAAGCCGGCGACCTGAACCAGCACTCGGTCTCGGCCTGGCGGCGCCACATCCACCGAGGCGTCCGTGCAGTCGGTGCGCTGCCACGCCAGGACTGCGCTGGCCATCGCCGTGGTCTGACCGCCGAGCGACAGATCGCGGGCAGCGTCGGAGACTGCCAACAACGGGTCGAGGGCCGAGCGATCTACGCCGTCTCGCCGAAATGCCGCTGGCGGCGTCACCCCGTCGACCAGGCGAAGTACAACCTCGGCACCGGCAATCAGGAGCGCTGGGTCGACGTAGGTGTCGCCGAGGCGGGCCGTCAGGTGGAAGCCGACGTCAGCCGTTGCCAGTCGTTGACCCCGATCCACGAACTGGCCACGGACGACCCGAGAGGAGCGAAGGTAGGCGTACGTGGATCGCAGCCCGTCCTCGTGATCGACCACGACGAAACGCTGCCCCCCGATCGAACCAACGAACGTCACCCGGCCTGCGTCCACGGCGACGACTGCCTCACCGCCCGAGGTTCCGTATTCGAGGCCCCGGTTTCCGGGCCCGAACCGGGTGGTCGGAGGCCGAAACGGATCCACCACCTCGACGTCCACGGGAGGAGACCAGCCTCGCTCCGCTGGGCCATCACCGGCTCGGGCCGGCGAAGTCGCCACCGGAATCAGACCCACGACCACCAGGCCTACGGCCACCACCATTCGGCGGCCGAACCGCCCACATCCTCGTCGGGCGCCCATGCCCCCGCCTTCCGTCCGAGCATTGTTCGGGGGAAGAAGATGGATTCGTTCGCAGCGAGTCCGAGTGAATCGCGTGAGGCGCGCTCAGGGCAGCGAACGCGCCCTGGCAGAATGGAGCCGACTAGACGGCTTCGCGCTCGGCCGACTGCAGTCGGCTTCGCAGTTGGAGGACCGCCTTGGTGTGGATCTGACAGACCCGACTCTCGGTCACGCCGAGCACATTGCCGATCTCCGACAGCGTCAGGCTCTCGTAGTAGTAGAGGGTCAGGACGATCTTCTCCCGCTCCCCCATCCGGTTGATGGCATCGCCCAGCAGTTGCCGCGTCTCGACCCGCTCGTACTGACCGCCCGGCCCGTCACGACGATCGGCCAAGGTGTCTCCGAACGACATCGAATCGCCATTTCCGAACGGCAGCATCTCGTCCAGCGCCACCACACCCAGCGAACTGATCTGGTTGTAGATGTTGTTGAGTTGGGTCATCGACAGATCGAGCTCCTCGGCGATCTCCTCGTCGGTGGGGGCACGATGGTGCAGCGACTCGAGTTCGCTCATGGCCCGCTCGACCGACTTCGCCTTGGCCCGCACCGACCGAGGAACCCAGTCGATGGAACGCAGCTCGTCGAGCACCGCTCCCTTGATCCGAGAAATGGCATAGGTCTCGAACTTGAAGCCGCGTTCAGGATCGAACTTGGTGATCGCATCGATCAGACCGAACATGCCGTAGCTGACGAGGTCGGCCTGATCCACGTTGTGCGGCAGACCAGCTGCGATCCGCCCCGCCACGTACTTGACCAGCGGCGCGTAGTACACGATGAGCTGGTCACGATCCGACTGCTTGGCGCGGTCTTTGTACCGCGCCCATGTCTCGTCGAGCTGATTTTGATTGTCGATTTCCGCCACTTGTCCCGCCAAGGTTTGTGGTCCGCCAGATGAATGAGCGGTTGAGGGCGCAAGGCCCTGCATCAACCGTTCCCACTCTCCGTCGGAGCCCAACCACTTAAAGTGAGGACTTGTGGAGGATTTCTGAGATTTGTTGGTGGACGTGACGGGCGAGACCGTTCGATATGCGGCAGAGACCGCCACCGTTTGCCGTCCGGCGCGAACTGCGGGGTCGATACCGAGAGCTTCGAAGTAGCGAGTACGGGCGGCGGTGGTCACGGTTGGCAACGGTAGCGGGGCGACCTCGGCTGGCGATCGACCCCTACAAGGACCGAGCAGAGCGACGGCCGACGTCAACCGGTCGATCATCGAGTTGAACCACCCAGATGGACCCAGCCTCCCTCGAGCCGAATCCGGCCCGCATCCTCCAGCGCTCGCACGCATCCCAGGACGCTCGTCACCGACTGACCGCTCAAGGCAACCAGGGTGTCGACATGCACCGGACCGGTCGCTGCCTCACTCAGCACCGCTCGGCCGATCTCACCATCACGAGGCATCTCGCTCGACCAATCGGACGAAACCTGCCCGGAACGGGCCGGTACCGGCGACGTATCGAGCCCCAACGCCGCCAAGATGTCGTCGACGTCGCGCACCGGCGGACAACCGTCGAACAGCAGACCATTGCTTCCCACCGAGGCTGCCGAGCGGACCGAGCCGGGCACCGCGAGCACCACGACACCTCGTTCTGCAGCTTCGTCGGCGGTCAACAGTGCGCCTCCCCGTTCGTGACTCTCGACGACCACCACCGCGCTCGAGAGTCCCGCCAACAGTCGATTCCGGGCCGGAAATCGCCATCGTTCGGGAGGCGCTCCCAACGGGGCTTCGCTCAGGATCAGGCCGTCGTCGGCCAACGCCGCCCACAACGCACGGTTCCCAGGTGGATAGATCCGGTCGAGACCAGCGCCGACCACGGCGACAGGTCGGCAGGACGGATGGGCTGCCTCGAGCGCCCCTCGGTGGGCTGCCCCATCGATGCCCAGGGCCAGACCACTGACCACACACACCCCGGCCGCCGCCAGGTCCTCACCCAAACGGGCTGCCACGTTTCGGCCGACCGAGGTGCATCGACGAGTGCCGACGACGGCGACCCGGTGCGGCACGGCCAGGGCATCGGGGCAGCCGAGTCCGAAGAGGAGAACAGGGGGCTCAGGGTCGTCGGTGAAGGGCCAGAGAGGATCGTCGGGCCCGAGCAGCATGATGCCGGCCGACCGGTGAGCGTCGAGGAGATCGCGGCCCGTGCCTCGGCCGATCGCCGCGAACCATTTCTCCAGCAGGGCTCTGGTGACGCCTGTCGGCGCTTCGGCCGCTACCACCGGCACCCGGCGTTGCCGCAGTGCCATGACCACCTGCTGCGGTTCGCCTTCGGACAACAGCCAACGGGCTCGGGCCGGGCCGAGCCCGGGCAGGTGAACGATCTCCAGCAATGCAGCCAAGGTTTCGTCGTTCACGAAATGCCTCCCAACAGCGGTTTGGAACGTAGGGACAGCGCCAGGGAGAGCGCCTGGGCGTCGATCTGCGGCCGAGCATCCTGCAGGTCGGCGATGGTTCGAGCGACGGCTCGCACCCGGCGCAGACCTCGTCCGCTGAGCTCCCCGGCTCGTAGTGCGCGTTCGGCCAGGGCACGCGCCGAACTGTCGAGAGACGCGAACTGATCGATCTGGCTCGAACTCAACGCTGCGTTGCAACGCACCCCTCGATCGGCAGAGACGGCCCGGGCCTCCGTCACCCGTCGGGCTACCTCGACGGATGGCTCCTCCTTACCTTCGGTGAGGAGGAGCAGCGCATCGGGTGCGAGCACGTCGATCCGAAGGTCGAAGCGGTCGAGCAGAGGCGCCGAGAGCCGGCGGGCGTAGCGAGACCGAGCCGCCTCGGAACAGCGGCACGACCCCACGGTTGTGCCCTCGCCACACGGGCACGGGTTCATGGCTGCCACCAGTTGGAAGCGGGCCGGCATCGTCGCTGACGCCGCCGACCGACTGATCCGGACCACACCGTCCTCGAGCGGTTGGCGCAATGCCTCCAACACGGCCACCGGGAACTCGCCCAGCTCGTCGAGGAAGAGAACCCCGGCATGAGCCATCGAGATCTCCCCGGGCCGAATGGCCGAGCTCCCACCACCGATCAAGGCAACCGACGACGCAGTGTGGTGGGGCGCACGGAACGGCGGCCTTCGCAGCAACCCGCCCGCGGGCAGTCCCAAACCCGCCACCGAGTGGATCTTCGTTGCCAACAACGCGTCATCGGGCGCCAGATCGGGCAACAAGCCCACCAACCGACTTGCCAACATCGTCTTGCCCGAACCGGGTGAACCCACCATCAACAGGTGGTGACCTCCTGCGGCGGCGACCTCCAACGCCAGGCGCGCCATCGGCTGACCCCGCACATCGGCCAGATCGAACACTGGCCCTGTCCCGACGGCGACCTCTGACACCTCCACCACCGGTGGCAACGGTCCGTCGCCCCGCAACCCGTCCACCACTTGCCGCAGGCACGAGGCCGCCCGCACCGAGCCCGGCCGGATCACGGCCGCTTGCTCAGCCCCTCGCTCTGCGACGATCAGATCGGTGCACACCACCGCATCCGCCAACCCCACAAGCCCCTTCACCGGACGCAACGAACCGTCCAATCCCAACTCCGCCACCGCCCCCACCCGAGCCAACTGCTCCACGTCCACCTGTTTGGATGCCGCGAGCACACAGAGTGCAATCGCCAGATCCAGACCTGCCCCGACCTTGCGTACATCGCTCGGCGCAAGGTTCACGGTCACCCGTTCCATCGGCCACGTCAGCCCCGACGACAGGATGGCGGCCCGCACCCGATCACGTGCCTCCCGACACGATGCGTCCGGCAATCCGACGATCGTGAATCCTGGCAAACCGTTGCCTGCATGCACCTCCACCCGCACCGGGTGTCCTTCGACACCCAACACCACGGCCGACGACATCGACGCCAACACCACGTCCACCCCCAACAAACCCGAACGTTCACCGAGGGGCCCAGCCACCTGAACCGCCGAACCTAACGCCAGCTGCGCTGTCCAACCCCACAACCGTCAACTGGCGGCACATACCGACGCCAACGGCCGCCACCGCCGCCAGAACGGCCAGGCCCTGGTGTCATCGGGCCGGCGCCGGCCCACCGACACCGATTGCCCAGGAGGGCAAGGGCCGCGATACTGCTGCCTCTCGTGCTCCCGTGAAAGGCTCGACCTTGTCCACAGAATCCACCAGCCAACTGACCATCGACGACGTCGCACGCAACACCGCAGCGATCCTGGACGAGGTGGAGAAGGCGGTGGTCGGGAAGCGATCGGTGCTCGAGCTCATCATGGCCGGGCTCCTCGCCGACGGCCACGTGCTGTTGGAGGACGTGCCGGGCGTGGCCAAGACGTTGATCGCCCGCTCGTTGGCCACCGTCACCGGTCTCGCATTCTCCCGGGTCCAGTTCACGCCGGATCTGATCCCGTCCGACCTCACCGGTGCCCTGATGCCGGGCCCCAACGGATCGCCGGTGTTCATGAAGGGCCCCTTGTTCGCCAACCTCGTGTTGGGTGACGAGATCAACCGGGCGCCGTCCAAGACCCAGGCTGCCGCCCTCGAGGCAATGGAGGAACGGCAGGTCACCGTCGATGGCGAGTCCCACCAACTCCCGAAACCCTATTTCCTCCTGGCCACGCAGAACCCGATCGAGACCGAGGGCACGTATCCCCTCCCCGAAGCCCAACTGGATCGCTTCCTGTTGCGAACCGGCGTCGGTTATCCCAGCCCCGAGGCCGAACGAAATCTCCTGCACCGTCGCCTCGATCGCGGGACCGACCAGCCAACCCTCTCGCCGATCACCGACGCCGACGGCATCCGAGCCATGCAGCTGGCGATCGAGTCCATCGAGGCCAGCGCCGACATCGTGGACTACGTGGTGAACATCATCGAGGCAACGCGAGCCCATGATTCACTCGAGGTCGGGTCCAGCCCTCGGGGCGGTCTCGCGCTGATCAAGCTTGCCCGAGCAACAGCGGCCATCGCCGGCCGCACCTTCGTCACTCCGGACGACGTCAAGTCCTTGGCCGTGCCGACCCTGGCCCATCGACTCGTGCTGCGCACCGAATCCTGGGTGCGGGGCGTTCGTGAGGCCGACGTGGTCACCGACTGTGTACAGAAGGTGCCCACTCCGGCCTCGCTCAGCGACGCCGACCGGGCCGCAGCCGAGCTCTGATCCGAGCCCACGGCCCAACCATGATTCCGCCCCGATGACTCCCACACCATGAACCGTCAGATCAGCCCCCGCTACCTGGTCGTGGTCAGCCTGGCCTGTGCCGGGCTGCTGCTCTCGGTGATCGCTGGTTTCCCCTACCTGGCCCTGCTCATCAGCCCGCTGGTCGCGCTGGCCCTGATCGGGGCCGCCCTGCACCGTTGGCCCGATCTCGACATCGAACTGATCGTTCCCGACCGCGTGGTGGAGGGTGACGAGATCGACCTGATGATCCACGCCGGCTCCCGGGTCGGGGTTCCCTGGCTGATGCTCGACCTCGAACTCCCACCTGACCTCGAACCGATCCAGGGCACGGCACGGACCATCATCACCATCGCGCCCGGGCAGTTGGTCAAGGTCAAGGTGCCGGTCCGGGCCGTTCGATGGGGCGTAGCCCAGCCGGGTCGTGTCGTGGCCACCGGGCGTGATCGGCTCGGTTTCTTCGTCACCTCGACCGTGCATCGACCGACCAAGCCCATCCGGGTCCATCCACGCGACGGCGCCCGCCACACCGTGCTGCGCCCCTCCCGTCTGCGCGTCCGTGCCGGCAACCACCGGTCCCGCACCCTGGGTGAGGGCTCCGACTTCGCCGAGATTCGCCCCTATCGTCGCGGCGATCCGCAACGTTCGATCAATTGGCGGGTCTCGGCCCGCAAGGGATCGGACTGGGTCACGGTTCGCCACCCCGATCGGTCCGGCGACTTGGTCCTCCTGCTCGACACGTTCCGCGACATTGGTCCCCTCGGTGATCGCCTGGTGCAGCGAGCGGTACGAGCCGCCCTGGGCCTGGCCGAGAGCAACCTGGGCAAACATGACCGGGTCGGACTGCTCGACGTGGGCCGGAACATCCGCTGGTACCGCCCTCGGCTGGGTCGACTGCACGAAGCTCGGCTGATCGACGCCCTGCTCGACACCCAGGTCGAGCCGGGGCTCCGGGCTCACGACGTGAGTCAACTGCCGCTGCACGACCTCGATTCGGGCACCCTCATCGTGTTCATCAGCGGCCTGCTCGACGAGGTCGCAGCCCAACTTCCCATCGAGCTTCGCAGTCGCGGCCATGAAGTCGTCGTTCTCGAATGCAGCCCTGACGCCCACCATCAGCCCAAAGGCCGCAACGCCGAGCTGGCGACGAGGCTCTGGCGACTTCAACGGGCGGCTGAACGCAAGTCCATGATCGAACGGGGCGTCGCCATCGTGGAATGGAAACCGGGCGACCCGCTCGAGCTCCCCATCGCTGCCCTCGAGCGCCGACCGGCGGCATTCCGATGACGGTCACCAACATCACCACGTCAGGTACCCGTCAGCTGGCCGTGTTGGCCACGGTTGCGGCCATGATCTCGATGGCGGCGCTGTTGCTGGGTTCGGCTCTCGCCGGGCTGACCACGGAGAATTCGGGCATCGTGATCGTGTCGATGGCTGCCATCTTCCTCGGCTTCACGCTCGGCACCGGCTGGGTTCCCGGGCTCTACTTGTCCATTCTGATGGTGCTCATCGGCTCGATCTTCGTCGGGGACGAGCTTCGGTTGCCACGAGCGGTGGTACTGGCGCTGACGATCATCGTCGTCCACGAGACCAGCCGGTTCTCCCTCGACACCCGTCAGCCGACCCGACTCGGAGCCGGGCTCCTCCTCCGGACCTCGTTGGGTGGCGGTTTGGCGCTGGCCGTCGTGGCCATCGGGGCCTTCACCATCGATGCCATCACCGGGCAGGGAACCGGCCTCGTCTGGGTACCGATCGCCATCGGCGCGGCCGCCGTGCCCCTGTACGCAGCTCGCATCGTCGAAGTCCTCACGGCGCGCGTCGGCGTGTCCCCCCTGCTTTCGGGGTTCGCAGGGGCCGCAATCACGGTATTGGTCGTCGCAGCCGTCGCCACGGGCGCCCAACATCGTGAGGGTGTCACCGATGGACTCGGCGGCGACAGCTCGACCGCTTCGGCCGCCGTGACCGGTGAGCCGGTGCCCGATTCGCTCTCGACCGATGCCGTCTCGGGCAGTCTGGCCACCCTGATCGGCATGTTCGTTGCGGCCGGCATCCTCGGGCTTCTCTACGGGGCGTATCACCGCCAGCAGTTGCTGCTCGAGCAGGACGACATCGTGCTCGATCTGGACGATTCCCGGTTCGCGTTGTCGCTCCCCGATGGGGCCGAGATGGAAGACGTCGGGCTCGACGTGGAAGCAACCACGGCCCTGTTGGACGACCTTGCCGTCGATCTCGATGCCGAACCGGATCCGGGCCGTGCCATCCGATACGCCTACGCTCGGGTCGAACAACAGATGACAACCCTCGGCGTCGACCGGGGCGAGAGCGAGACCGCTCACGAGTTCATGGCCCGGGCTCTGCCGATTCTGGGAGAAGGCGGGTCGTTGGGTGCTCTCACCAACCTGTTCGAACGGGCCCGCTTCTCGGACCTGGCCGTGCCCGAGTCGATGCGAGACGATGCCCGGGACGTCTTGTCCTCCCTGCGCCAACAGATCGCTTCGGCACCTCGACCCGACCCCGAGTCCGAACCAACGCCACCACCGAACCGAGGAGGCAAGCGATCATGATCGTGGCTGCGGTCATCGTCGCCGTCCTGGTTCTTGGTTTCGGTACGCAGGTTCTGGCCCGCTACGTGCAACGCTTCGGTACCGATCTGCGGTCGGCCGGACCCTTGGTGGAGCTGCGCCGGGCCGAAGTCCCGACCATCCAACCGGCCGACATGGATCGGCTGGAGGGCATGGTGGCCGACGGACTGCTCAGCGATTCCCACCTTCGTCGAGATCTGCTTCCCCTGTTGCAGGACCTGGCAGCTGACGCCACACGGGGCCCGGTGACGATCGAAGCACCGAGCCGGCTGGGTCGAGCCAACTGGCTGGCCCGCACCCTCGACGACCTCGAGGACGGTTGGGGCATCGAGCGCTGACCGACGGTTGGTCGTGGCCTGCCGATCACCGCTTCCACCAGCCCGTCGGCAACGACCGGTATGCCATGAGCGGGCACCGCTGGGCAAAACATCCCAATCGGTCAATCGAACGGTCCGACCAGCCGAAGCCGAGACCGTGACCAAGCACTCCAACTTCCCCGGTTGGTACCTCGACGCCTCAACCCCCGGCAGTGAACGCTTCTGGAACGGCGATACGTGGACCGACCTGACTCGACCGGCCCCTCGGCTCGACGACTACTTCGGCCCCATCGAACCCCTTCTGCTCGGCATTCTCGGAGAGCAGGACGTGCAACCACTGATCGCCGAACCGACCTCGCTCGACGAGGTGTGGGATGGCTATCGATGCGATCGTCTGACCTCGACCGATCAGCTGACGGTCGACAGCACCTCGCGGGTATAGCGGACCACCGCTTCGATCTCTTCGTCCGACAGACGCCCGGCAAAGCCCGGCATCTGGTTACGACCGACTGCGACCAACGAGATCTGATCATCGACATCGGGATACTCGAGCAACAGGACCCCGTTGTTGATCTGACGACCTCGGCCACCGCCACCCTGGGCGCCATGACACGAGGCGCAACTCCTGGTGTAGATGTCTCGGCCCGCGATCAACACCGGGTCGCCGTTGGTGACCTCAGGGACGTCTTCTCCCGCGCAGCCGACGAGCAACAGCCCGGACGCCATCACCAGGAGCGCCGCCACCTTCGAACCGGCTCGTCGAAGCCAGGGATCGACCGTCATCGCCCCTCGAAGGTGGGTTCACGCTTTTCGATGAATGCCGCCACTGCCTCGCGGGTGTCGGCGGTCGTGAAGTTGACGGTCTGTGACCAACCTTCGGTGTCGAGCGCCTCGGACATGCTCTGGTTGATGGACTTGTTCAGCATCGCCTTGGTCTGAGCCAGGGCGATCGGAGGACCGCCCGCCAGACGGGTGGCCCAGGCTGCCACGAACTCATCGAGCTCGCCGTGGGGGATCACGCGGTTCACCAGCCCGATGCGTTCGGCCTCGGCTGCGTCGATGATGTCGCCGAAGAAGGCCAGCTCCTTGGCCCGGTGGAGCCCGATCAGTCGCGGCAACAACCAGGTGCCACCGAAATCGACGCTCAACCCTCTCCGGACGAAGATCTCGGAGAACCGGGCCTGATCGCTGGCCACCACCAGATCGCAGCCCAGGGCCAGGTTGCAGCCTGCGCCGGCAGCCACACCATTGACCTTCGCGATCGTCGGCATCGGCAGCTCGTGCAGCCCGAGAGCGATGTCGTGGATGTGGCGCATCGCCGCCAACTGATGACGTCGAGGTCCGTCGGAACCACCGCTCAGGTCAGCGCCGGAGCAGAAGGCGCCATCGGCGCCCGTGATCACGAGAACCCGGACATCCGGGTCGTGGCGAACAACCTGGAACGTGGCCAAGAGCTCCTCCCACATGGTTGCATTGGCCGCGTTCTTCTTCTCGGGCCGGTTCAACGTCATCGTGAGTACGCCATCGTCGCTGCGATCGAACAGAAGCGTCTCGGCGCTGATCAAATCCATGACCCAGACCGTATCGCTCCCGTTCCGACCCCATACTGCTTCCATGGGCTTCGATCCGAGGCGGGTGCACAAACGAACCAACTTCGACTACTTCTTCGTCGCTGCTGCGAGCCTGGCCGCCATTGGCCTGGTCGCCTGGGCGCTTCTGGGTTGATGCCGGCTCGCAAACGTGCCGCCGAACGCAAGCGGAGAACGCAAGCGGCGCAGGTCCCCCCCACGACCCGGGCTGGGAAGCGATCGGGACGCAAGCCCCGCAAAGGCCCCAAGAGCCTCCCCGACCCGTCGGATCACGAGGAGTCGACGACCCGCTTCGTGCAACCGTACGAAGCGACCAAGGACTATCTCTGCCCCGGGTGTCGGCGCGAGATCCCGGCCGGAACCGGTCATCTCGTGGCAGTTCCCCCCGAGCAACCCGACCTCCGACGCCACTGGCATCGAGGATGCTGGGACAATCGAAAGGACCGCCGATGATCCCCATCCGCAGGCTCGTCGTCGGTGTCGGTCTGGCCATCGTCGTGGTGCTGGCAGCCGTCGCCGGTCCGTCGCCGGTGCGGGCCCAGGATCGCCGTCCCGCCGACTTCGACTACGTGGCCCACCTCGACGAACTGACCGACAGCCATGCGCGGGTGCTGCGTCTCTACTGGACGGCCTTCGACCGGCCCCCGGACGCCGCCGGCGCCCTCTACTGGATCGATCAGGTCGAACGGTGCCGCAGCCTCCACCACATTGCTGCCTTCTTCGCGGCCAGCCCCGAGTTCACGACCACCTACGGCGCGCTCGATGACGACGGGTTCGTCGCCGTGCTCTACCGCAATGTCCTGGATCGAGAGCCCGACACCGCGGGGCGCCGGTACTGGGTCGACCGTCTGACCTCGGGTTCGGTGACCCGTATCCGGATGATGCTCGACTTCTCGTTCAGTCCCGAGTTCGTGGCCGACCATCGTCTGCCGTCCGACGGCGTACCGGGCCGACCCTGCCGAGGCCCCGTCCCGTCGGGGGGCGCCAGGACCCAGTCGTTCTCGGTGCAGGACTGGCTGCCGTTCGCCATGGTCGGACCCGTCACACTCCACCTGCCGGCGTCGGCCGTTGCTCTGGTCGGCTTCCACCAGTCGACCCACGACGGCGCTCAGGCCATGACGGCGCTCACGGTCGACGTCCCGATGCGCACGATGGCCGACCGCAACCGCGACACCGACCGACGGGGGGCCGCCGATCTACCCGTGCACCCCCTGGCCGAGATCCGAAGCCCGGTCTCCGGCACCGTCTTGCGGGCCGGCGGCTATGTACTCTACTGCCGCTACACCGACGACTTCGCGGTGATCGAGCCCGATGATCGACCCGGTTGGGAGGTCAAGGTCCTGCACCTCCGAGGAGTGGCGGTGCAGGCCGGCGATCGCGTCGAGGCCGGGGTGACCGTCCTGGCCGCTGGGGCGACCGTGTTCCCGTTCCGCTCCCAGGTCGATGCCTTCACTGCCGAGCCGTCGTGGGGTCACGTTCACCTCGAGGTCGTCGACCCCTCGATCCCGGATCGCCCCTCGAGCGGCCCGGGCTGCTCGTGAACCATGATCGGTCGTCGAGCCTGGCTGATCACGGCCGCCGCCACCAGGGTCAGCACACCGGTGAGCACGAAGGGCGTCCGATATCCACCGGTTGCATCGACCATCAATCCGACCGCGATCGGACCTCCTCCGGACAACACCTGCCCGACCGATGACGCCATGCCATACACGGTGCCGAAGCTCTGCATGCCGTAGATCTCCCCGACGAGGAGCGACTGCATCATGAAGATGTTGCCCATCGTGAAGCCGAAGATCAGCACCATCGCCATGTTGAACCAGAGGTTCTCGTTCAACTGCAACAACAACACCACGATCGCCTGCACCACCACCAGCGACACCGTGATGAGTCGTTTGTCGAGTTTGTCGGCCACACCGCCGACCACCAGCCGGGCCCCGGCACTGCCCAGGGCCGTGATGCTCACGGCCAGAGCTGCCGTGCTGTTGCTGAAGCGAGTCTGGAGGAACGCGATCTGGTGGGCCAGGAATCCGAGCTGGCACAACAGCACCAGCATGAAGCCGATCAGGATGGCCCAGAAGGCACGGGTCGCCATCACTTCGTGACGGGTCCACACTCGCTGTTGACTGTCGAGTTCGGCAGCCGAGATGGCAACCGACTCCCCGTCGGCGACCAGTCCCATGGATCCGGGCGAACTCGACAACACCAGCAACGCGGGCGGGAGTGCGATCACGATCACGATCACGCCGAGCAACGGCGCAGCCAACTCCAACCCGCCGGAATCGAGGAAGGACCGTCCCAGTGGGGCGAACAGGGCGCCACCCAGCGAGATGAACGAGAAGGCGACGCTCATCGCTCGGGCCCGACGGGTGATCCACCAGCGAGTGAGGATGGCGCTGACCGGGGTGTTGGCCGACATGGCGAAGGCGACGGCCATCACGGTGTAGACGGCGAACAGTTGCCACGGCTCGTTGATGCGGCCGACGAGGGCCAGGCTCGTGCCCATCAGGATCACCCCGCCGACGATGAAGGTCCGGGGGTCGTAGCGATCGACCAGCGGTCCGATGAACAGTTGAGCCAGACCGTTCATGGAGAAATAGAGGCCGGTGGCTCCAGACACCACGGCCGTGGACCAACCGTGGGTCTCCTGGATCGGCTGGAGGAACAACGGTAGGACGTAGAACCCCACACCAACGGCAACGAACAACACCATGCCACTCCCGAACGTGACCCACCACCCGTAGAAGACTCGGGATGGCAGCATTCGAGCGGCGACCGGACGTTCGGGCCAGGAGGGAAGTCGAGTCACCGCGGCACGCTACCGGAGCGATCCGAACCCAACCACTGCCAGGCAGGTCAGGCACGACCGTCGACTAGGCAGTGGCGACGATGGCAATCTCCATGCGCCAGGCGGCCTGGGCCAAGGCCGGCACGGTCACCAGCGTCGATGCCGCTCGATGCCCACCGAGGGCGCTGTCCCGAGCTGCCATCACGGTGGCCAGGTCCTCGCCCACGACGACGTAGGTGGTGACCGAGACCACGTTCTCCGGAGCCATGTCGGCCTCGGTCAGCAGCGCCGACAACGTCCCCCAGATGGTCTCGGCCTGCTCGGCCAACGACTCGGGCACCGAGCCATCGGGTCGGGTCGGCACCACACCCGAGGTGTGCAGCATTCGGGTCACGTGCTGCGACAGCACGGCGTGGGCGTAGTTGGCGGCCGGTGCCGCCAGGCCTTCGGGTACCAACTCGGTTCGCATGCCGCCGATCGTGCCACGAGCGGACCCGGATCCTCGAACCGGAGGGGAAACGTGTCACACCGGAAATACTGTGGCCATGAACGAACCCACTGGAACGCTCGACCTCTTCCGACTCGATGGCAAGGTCGCCATCCTGACCGGAGCCAGTTCTGGTCTGGGGCATCGCTTTGCCCGGGTGCTGGCCGAGGCTGGTGCCGATGTCGCCCTGGCGGCCCGTCGGGCCGACCGGCTCACCGATCTGACCGACCAGTACGAGAACATGTTGGCCGTCCCCTGTGATCTGACCGAGACCGGAGCGCCCGATGGGCTGGTGGCCGCCACCATCGAGCGGTTCGGTCAGGTCGACATCGTGGTCAACAATGCCGGGATCTCTCGCGTCCTGCCCGCCGTCGAGGACGACGTGGACGAGTTCCGACGCGAGATCGAGATCAACCTCGTGGCACCCTATGAATTGGCCCGCAAGGCCGGGAAATGGATGCTCGACAACGAGCGCCCCGGTTCGATCGTGAACATCGGATCGGTGCTGGGGGCCGTGGCCGGAGGTCGGCTGAAAGTCCCGGGCTATTCGGCAGCCAAGGGCGGCCTCCACAACCTGACGCGGGAACTGGCCTCCCAGTGGGCTCGCAAGAACGTTCGCTGCAATGCCATCGCCCCCGGTTGGTTCGAGACCGAGATGAACTCGGGCATGTTCGGCACCGATGGGGGCATGAAGTACATCACCGACGGCGCATTGATGGGTCGGCCCGGATACGAGGGAGAACTCGATGGCGCGTTGTTGTACCTGGTGTCGGACGCCTCGAGCTACGTGACCGGACAGGTCCTCTTCGTCGACGGAGGATGGACCGCGGTCTGAGTCGACAGGAACTGCCGGAGGCGCCATCGCGGTGGTGGCTTTTCTGAGCGCCACTTCGACCACTCCCGCTACGATCCTGTCTTCCGATGTACGTCTACCTGATACGTCACGCCCATGCCGGTTCCCGGGTCGATGGAACACGTGACCTGTACCGTCCCCTGTCCGACAAGGGTCAACTCCGGGCCGGTGAACTGGCCTCCATGTTGGCCGGGAAGCCGATCACCAGGATCCTCTCCAGTCCGGCGACCCGCTGCACTCAGACCGTCGGGCCGTTGGCCGCAGCGACGGGAATCGAGGTCGAGGAGTTCCGGGAATTGTGGGAGGGCTCGGGCATCGACGACGTACTGCTCCTGATGGAGCAGCACACGACCGGCGATCTCGTCGTGTGCTCCCATGGTGACATCATTCCCGAGCTCATCGATTGGCTCGGCAACTCGGGAACCGAGGTCCGTGGCCACGGGTGCGAGAAGGGCTCGGTCTGGATCCTCGAACGAGTGAAGAACGACTGGGTCTCGGCCCACCGTGTCAAGAAGAAGGCAACCTCGATCGCCTGACACGGCGGCCTCGATCGCCTGACACGGCGGCCTCGATCTGAGCAGGTCGGTCTCAACAGTTCAGGCGTTGTGACAACGGGGTCACGAGTTGTTCGATCATGGGTGGCGGGCCCAACGCCAGCAGATCGGTCAACTCCTGACATGCCCGGTCGGTTTGACCCTGCCGTTCGAACACGATGGCACGGAAGGCTCGAGCGTCGGGGTAGGTCGAGTCGGCCTCGACCGCACGATCCAGAAAGGCTTGACCCGAGACCAGCAGTTCGTCGGCCACCTCCGTTTGACCCGAGTCCCGTGCCGTCCCTGAGGCCAGCACCACGTACCAACCCCGGTAGGCCAGCGCTTCGACGTTCTGTGGATCCTCGTCGAGGACGGTGTCGAAACAACTCAACGAGTCGACCAGCGTGTTGGGGTCTGCTCCCAACTGCTGGCATCGCAATACCCGGTCCCGCATCGACTCCGACACCGAACCCGTCAACTGGTCGTTCACACCCCGTTCTCCCACGGCCCGGGCCAACAGCAGCCCGGCGCCCACAGCGAAGAGAAGCAAGGCGGCGACGGTCGCCAGTGACCGGCGACCGGCGAACGTGCGGGTGGACCGATTGATCGACCAGTAGTTGTCGATGGCGCGTATGGCTTCGGCCGCCCGCACCGTGTAGTCGTCCTTGAGTTCGAGATAGTCGGCTTCGTCGATGTCGCCGGCCCGGCGCTCGGCCTCGAGGTCGTCGATCGATCGCAGGAGGAAATCGCGCTCTTCCTCGAAGGCAGCCAACCGATCGGGATCCCGGCTCGAGGCCGACCTCGAGGCCGACGCGGACCTGGTGGACGAGTCGCTCACCGGCCCGATCCTTCCTCGGGGTCGCGGTCGTCCTCGGACGAAAGCGAGGACCGGGCTGATCGAACCAGTTCGATGTCGTCATCGGTTGCGGTGCGACTCGAGGAGTTGTCCCGTCTCACCACCATCGCCACACCGGCGGCGCCCATCACGACCACGATCACGGGCAGAATCCAGATGAGGCTCGAAAACCCCTCCGATGGCGGCGTGAGCAGGACATCGGTGCCGTACGAGGCGATGAGGCGGTCGCGAATCTCGGCATCGGTGGTTCCCTTGCCGACTTCGACGCGCAGGAAATCCCGAATGTTGGCCGCCACCGCCGCGTTCGACTCGGCAACACTCTGGCCGTCGCATTCGGGACAGGCGTAGATCTCGCTGAGGGCCTGAACCCGATCGGCCTCGGTGGCCGGGCCGGCATCGTCCACGGCGGCGAGGACCAGCACGGCGATGGCGACGAGCCCGAGGCCGATCCAACTGAGGAGACGACTTCGGCTCACGGTCTGGCGATCTCGTTGACGACGACCTCGGCGGTGACTCCACTGATCACGTGCCCGACCACGACTCCGTTGGGATCGATGAGGAAGCTCTCGGGAACCCGCCGAACCTGGAAATCGACGACGGTCTGCGGTGCGGTCAGCACCGGCCAGTCGCCACCGAGCTGATCGAACAGGTCGGCAACGTTCTCCGGGTCGTCATCGAAGACGATCGACACCAGATCGAGTTGTCCCGTTTCGGCGCCCCACGTCTCCAACTCGACCAGATCCGGGTGCTCGGCAATACAGGGCGCACACCAGGTCGCGAAGAAATTGACCAACACCCATCGGCCACGTGACGCGTCGATGTCGAAGGTGTCTCCACTCAGGGTGGTTCCTGCGATGGAGGGCACACGATTTCCCAGAAGTCGGCTGCTGGACTCTTCTTCGTCACCGCCACTCACCGCCAGGAGCACGATCAAGGCGAACAACACGACCCCGACTGCGGCCGAGATGCCCCGAGCCACCGAACTCGACGGCCGGACATCGTCCGAGGTCATCGCCCGATGCTCGGCAACCGCATCTTCGGTAACCGCATCTTCGGCAACGTGGTCGTTGCTCATACGTCGGCCAGTTCGGGATCGGGATCGACCTTCTTGTCGCCCTCCTGACGGTTCCCGATCAGCGCCGAGACCGCCTCGGTGCCCCGACGGCGACGGCCCGGGAAGACGGCCAGCAACGTCCCGAGCGCCATCAGACCGCCGCCCGTCCACATCCAGCTCATCATGGGACGAAGGATGACCCGAAGTCGGATGGGGCCGTCGGCGGTCTCTGGTGGTTCGTCGAGCACCAGATAGACGTCCTCGGTGAACCCGGTGCGAACCGAGGGGGTCGCCACCCGCATGCCCTGCTGGTTGTAGCGGGTGATGGCCGGCGCGTACACGTCGTCGCCGTCGATCTGGATCTGGGCGAAGACTCGCTGGCGCCGTGGCGTCTCGTCGGCTCCTGCCTCGAGGTAGGTGAACTGATGATCACCGACGACGACCGACTCACCAGGCAGGAGGGTGGCGGTTCGATCGGTCTTGTAGCTCTCGCTGGCGGCCACGCCGACTGCGATGAGCACGACGCCGATGTGCACGATCATGCCGCCATTGGTACGACCGACCAGGCCCCGCCAGCCCTGGCGGCGAGTGGCCAGGATGAGCTGACGCAGCGCTGCGCCTCCGGCGAAACCACCGAGTCCGAAGGTGAACACCGGATACAGGCCCCGGCCGCCCAGGACGACAGCCAACAACATGGCGCCGACGCCGGCGACGGCCGGCCAGAACAGCCGTTCGGCCAACAGTTCGGTGGATGCCTTGCGCCATGGCAGCACGGGAGCCGACGCCATCAGGAACAACATGACGAAGGCGATGGGACGGCTGAGCGAATCGAAGTAGGGCCGCCCGATGGTCAGACGAGATCCGTCGAAGGCTTCCGCCAACAGGGGAAAGACCGTCCCGAGCAGTACCACGAAGGCCAGCGCGCCGAAGAGGACGTTGTTGGCCAGGAACGCCGCTTCTCGGGACCGGGAGGAGTCGATGGCACCCGGGGAACGGAGTCGATCGCCACGCCACCCGATCAGCCCGACACTGCCTCCGGCCACGATGCCGAAGAAGACCAACAGCCACGGCCCGACTGCCCCTTCGGAGAAGGCATGGACCGACTCGACCACACCGGACCGGGTCAGGAACGTTCCCAGAATCGTGAGCGAGAACGTCGCGCACAGCAGCGACAGGTTCCAGACTCGAAGCATCCCACGTCGTTCCTGGACCATCACCGAATGCAGGTACGCCGTGCCGGTCAACCACGGCAGCAGCGATGCGTTCTCGACCGGATCCCAGGCCCAGTAGCCGCCCCATCCGAGCACCTCGTAGCTCCACCAGGCACCGAGGAAGATCCCGAAGGTCAGGAATCCCCAGGCAACGACGGTCCATCGGCGAGTCTCGACCAACCACCCTTCGCCGACCCGACC
>ERZ888423.1096-NODE-1096-length-25025-cov-8.341410_pt1 | contig 25025 bp, 26 predicted proteins | sample MGYA00520523_ERZ888423 | MGnify/ENA primary metagenome ERZ888423 (study PRJEB32303, sample SAMEA104408611) | aquatic metagenome | biome: Brackish water; feature: Pelagic; material: water | place: Baltic Sea | collected 2014-06-08T10:24:00 | depth 30,27 m ...
GATCACATGTAAATCTTGTATGCCAAAAACATCGCAACTGCGCATGACCGCACTGGTATTGTGCATCTGATATATGTCTTCGGTGACCACAGTAAAATGTCGCGTACGCTCTTCGAGCACCTGACTAAACAGGGCACGGCGACGCGGGGTTAAAAGACTTTGTAAGTACGTCAATAATTCCGGGGTCATGCTGTAAATATATGGATTGCAAGATAATGAATTAGGCCAAAGAGAAAAGCCATGACCATGATCGACCTGAGCCCAGACCTATGAGATTATTCGTTAATTTGCACCATAAGAATGGATATTTGGACCCATATTGAATTCGATAGAGCGACGCGTGCAAATCGCTAAAAGTCCGCTTTGTGGATGCTTGACCATCTAGAGCGCCTTGCGGAATTGCTCAACGCTCTAGGGCAACAAGATAAAGACCGCAGTGTCAAAGCAGCCTATATTCTTGAAATGATGGCCTTAAAGAACTTTAAAGCCATCGCTCATGTATTGCCTGATCTCGCTCTTCAGCTCACCCACTTTAAATCGGACTCCTCACAACGCGCACTGCTCCACATGATGAGCCTGTGGCTCGCGCCCTTAACAGTGACCAAAAGTCTAGACAAAAAAACACGAGAAGCCTCAACGGAACACTGTTTTGATAAACTCATTGGAGCGCCAGAGGCAGCGATTGCCGTTCAAGCTCATGCCATGAGCTGTTTGTATTATCTGAGTCGGGTAAATTCTTGGATTGAGGAACCCCTCAGAGCTATTTTAATCAAAAATATGCCGCAACAAAGTCCCGGTTTTCGCGCCAGAGCGCGCCATATTCTTGCAAATTTGAATGAATAGTTACGCCGGCGGGACCCTTGCGTCTTTGGCGCTCATCAAAGGGTAAATCTTTTCCGGGGTGACTTTATCGAGAAATATTTAAAAAATCCCCTCTGCCGTGGGTCAACTCATGGGTGATGATTATCTTTGCTTTTTGAATCGCAAAACGATGTCACATAACAGTCTTCAAGCCATAACACCAATCGATGGGCGTTATGCGTCAAAAACCAAAAGTCTTATTCCTTATTTCTCAGAAGCCGCGCTGATTCAGTATCGGGTACGCGTTGAAATCGAGTATTTTTTGGCCCTTGTCGCCTTACCACTGCCGCAGTTAAAAGGTTTTGATTTGACCAAAGCAGAATCCCTACGAGAAATTTACAAAGATTTTGGTCCTGAACAGGCTGCAGCGATTAAAGAAATTGAAGCCGTGACCAATCACGATGTAAAGGCTGTCGAGTATTTTATTAAAGAGCGATTTGATGCCTTAGGACTGAGCGCGCATAAAGAATTTATTCACTTTGGCCTTACCTCTCAAGACATAAACAATACGGCAATTCCATTGAGCATGATGGAAGCCATTAATGACATTTATATCCCTCAACTCCAAGCGCTAACCGATCAACTTAAGACCTATGCGCATGAGTGGTCTGAAGTCCCGATGCTCGCCCACACACACGGTCAACCCGCATCACCAACCCGCTTGGGCAAAGAGATTCACGTTTTTGTCACCCGCTTAGAAGAGCAAATGGCTGGATTCAGCCATCTCAAACACGCGGCAAAATTTGGTGGCGCTACCGGAAACTTCAATGCCCACCATGTGGCTTACCCTCAGATCGACTGGAAAAAATTTGGACAAAATTTTGTTGAACATATTTTAGGACTGAACCACTCCTTCCCGACCACGCAGATCGAGCATTATGATCATATGGCCGCCTTATTTCACCAAATGGAGCGTGTCAACACGATTATTCTTGATTTGAATCGCGATTTATGGACCTATATTTCCATGGATTACTTCAAGCAAAAAATCAAAGCGGGTGAGGTGGGCTCTTCGGCTATGCCGCATAAAGTCAACCCGATTGATTTTGAAAATAGTGAGGGTAATCTGGGAATTGCCAATGCACTGCTGGGTCATCTCGCCGCAAAATTACCGGTAAGTCGCCTTCAGAGAGACCTCACGGACAGTACGGTATTGCGCACGATTGGTATGCCCTTTGGACACATTTTAATCGCCTTTCAATCGACTCAAAAAGGTTTGGGTAAATTGCTGTTAAACGCTGAAAAAATAAACGCCGACCTAGAAAACAATTGGGCCGTAGTGGCTGAGGCCATTCAAACCATATTGCGTCGCGAAGGTTTTGCCAATCCTTATGAGGCCCTCAAAGGACTCACGCGCACCAATCAACGCATCGACCAACAAACCATGCATAACTTTATCGATGGATTAGCTATTTCTGAGGCCCTTAAGCAAGAATTAAAGGCCATTAGTCCTCAAAACTATACCGGTATATAGGGCATGAAAGCACCAGGCGTTGCAGGACCGAAAATTATCCGAATCCAGTTTTGGAAATCATGGTTTATTGCAGAAGGGATGCGCTTGGGAAAAATGCTGTTGACCTTGAGTGTAATTGGTCTTTTAAGCACCTCCTGCTTTGAAGATTTAGACGACAACTATCGTGAGGCCACCACCACAGAAATCAATGAGTTTATCTGGCGTGGATTGAATTATTTTTATCTGTACAAAGGTTCAGTGCCCCAGCTGCAAGACAATGCCTTTTCGACAGAGGGTGACAAAAAAGCCTTTCTGGCGGCTTTCGAAAGTCCCGAAGATTGCTTTGAGGCCTTGACCGATCTGAGCGACCCCTTTAGCCTTTTGGTGGAGGATTATGTCACCTTGGAAAATTCACTGGCCGGGATTTCACTGAGCAATGGCATGGAATACGGACTGGTTTATTATCCCCAGGACAACACCCTTATCTTTGGTTATGTGCGTTATGTGATTCCTGGGAGCGACGCGGCGGCACAAAACCTTGAGCGCGGGATGATCTTTAATCGCGTGGATGGAACTCAACTCACGGACACAAATTATAACGACCTCCTATCGCCAGACACTTATACTTTGGGATGGGCCACGTTTAATGGCACCGACATTACCCCGCTAAGTGAAACTACGACATTGAATAAAACTCAGCTTGCGGAAAATCCAGTACACAAAACCGCTGTTTTTTCAGAAAATGGGCGCACAATTGGCTATTTGATGTACAACGGTTTTACCAATGAATTCGACAACGACCTCAACGCCGCCTTTGGCGCCTTCGCGGCTCAAGGGGTAACTGATCTGATTTTAGATCTGCGCTACAATGGGGGCGGTTCCGTGCGCACAGCGACTTCACTAGCAGGGATGATTACCGGGCAATTTCAAGGAGAAATTTTCTTTACCGAGCAGTGGAATGCCGATCGCCAAGCCCAATACGCTGAACCGGGTTATTTTGTGAGTACCCTGGCCAATGGTGCCGGCTTAAATAGTCTGGGACTAACGCGGGTCTATGTCTTGACCACAGGCCGCACGGCCTCAGCGAGCGAACTGGTGATTAACGGCTTAAAACCTTATATCGATGTGGTGCAAATCGGATTACCGACCCGCGGAAAATATCAAGCCTCATTCTTGCTCTATGACGCCCCGGCACCAACCTTTAGCAGAAATCAAGCCAATACCGGACACCGCTACGCCATGTTGCCGCTCGTCTTCAAAACGCTAAACGCTACCGGAGTCACAGACTATGCCAATGGGTTAACGCCTGACATCGAACTATCCGAAGATTTCAGTAATCTTGGGCAGCTCGGACAAGCCGATGAACCCCTTTTAGCAGCAGCGCTTTCAGAAATTTTAGGCCAACCTCTGCCTATGGAGCAGCAGCCATCACGCGCCGAGCAGTGGCGTGAAATTGAAATCCTGAGCGACGCTTTGGATGGGGTAATGTATCGCAAATAATAAAGCTTTTGACATACGGAAAAAATGAAAAAGCCGAGCAAAATTACTCAGCTTTTGTCGGGATGACAGGATTTGAACCTGCGACCCCACGCCCCCCAGGCGTGTACGCTACCAGACTGCGCCACATCCCGATTTTAAGAGGGCAAAGATATTTCTTTTATTCTTTATTCAAACAATTTTACTACCTTTTACCGTATCGATAAAACGTCCAAAATGAAATGGTTTATAGCTCTGCTTGGCCTCATGACGCTGGCCTGCCAGCATCCAAACGCTCAAAATGATTTAACATTAACCGTGCCTAATGATCGGCCCTACACCATAGAAATGGTTTTTGATGGGGTACAGAATCCTTGGGGGATGGATTGGCTGCCTGACGGCAGTATGCTGATTACCGAAAAAAGTGGGGTATTGTTTCATGTAAAGCAGGGCAATGCAACAGAGATAACAGGACTCCCCGAGATTTTTAATTGGGGACAAGGGGGGCTTTTAGATGTGGCCGTTCATCCTGATTTCGCTCAAAACAAATGGGTCTATTTTACGATGGCCACCACGATCGGTGGTGGTGAAGGCGGTAACACAACCTTGGTGCGTGGGCAACTAATTGAGAATCGCCTAGATTCAGTAGAGGTCCTATACAAAGCCACGCCCAATGTACCCGAAGGGCAACATTTTGGCTCGAGGATTGCCTTTGACCAAAAAGGCCATGTATTTTTTAGTGTGGGCGATCGATTTCATCGCGATCAATACCCTCAGGACATCACTGTCGATGGGGGTAAAATCTACCGCCTAAACTTAGATGGCAGCATTCCCCAGGACAATCCTTTTTTTAATACCCCAGAGGCTAATAAAGCCATCTACTCCTACGGGCATCGCAATCCTCAAGGCCTGGCTATGCATCCAGAAACAGGTGTGCTATGGGAACACGAGCACGGTCCTCGAGGGGGTGATGAGCTGAATATTATTGACCCGGGACTCAATTATGGTTGGCCAGTAATTACTTACGGAATCAACTATAACGGCACGACAATCACAGAGCAAACTGAGGATCCAGCAATGCAACAGCCCCAGTATTACTGGGTGCCCTCGATTGCCCCTTGCGGTATGGCTTTTGTCACCGGTGACCGCTACCCGAATTGGAAGAATCAACTCCTGGTGGGCTCTTTAAAATTTGCCTACATCGAGATGCTTCAACTCGAAGGCACTAAGGTGATCGGTCGTCAAAAAATAGCCGAAAACATTGGGCGCGTGCGCAATGTTAAAATGGGGCCAGACGATATGGTCTATGTGGGCGTTGAGGGAGAAGGTGTGGTGCGCCTTAAACCACTATAAAGTGATTTTGCCCCCCATTATGGATGAATTCGCGGGGTATAAATTACTATCTTTGTAAAAACGCAAAAACATGACGATCATCGGGGTTGCTGGCGGTACAGCGAGTGGAAAGACCACCTTTGTCAATGAGGTTATAAACGGGCTGAGCGCCGATGGTTTGGGGCTCATTGCTCAAGATGCGTATTATAAAGACAACAGCCACATGACCTTTGACGAGCGCTGTCTGCTTAACTACGATCACCCCGAGGCGATTGACTTTGACCTAATGGTCGAGCAAATAAAAGCCTTAAAAGCGGGCGCCTCCATTGATCAACCGGTATATGATTATAAAATTCACAATCGTACTGCGGAAACGTTACCCATCACCCCCAAAGCAGTTTTTATTATCGAGGGTATTTTGGTGTTACACCATAAAGCCCTGAGGGATTTGATGGATCTGAAAATTTTTGTCGATGCCCCGGGGGACCAAAGACTCATGCGCCGAATGAAGAGAGATCTGGCCGAGAGAGGCAGAGACCTGAACGAGGTCATGCAGCGCTATTCAGAGACGTTAAAACCCATGCATGACGCCTACATAGAGCCCTCAAAAGCCCATGCTGATATCGTAGTTTTGTCTCATCAAAACAATCCACAGGCCGTTTCTCTGTTACAAACCTACATTGAATCCAAAATATCCCACCACCAATAAATAAAACCCATGAATAAAATTAAATCCAAAACCTGGTTTACAGTTCTGAGCAACCGTTATGTTTTGTTGAGTGTTGCCTTTGTGGTTTGGATGATTTTTTTCGATACCAATTCTTGGCTTATCCATAGAGAATTGGACGAGGAAATTGAGGTTTTGGAGCAGCGTAAAAACCAATTTGAACAGGACATAAAAAAAGATAATGATTTTGTAACCCAAATGCAGGATACGTTTGAAATGGAGCGCTATGCCCGTAGTGAGTATTATCTGAAAAAGGAAAACGAAACCATTTTTTTAATCGAAGAGGCGGACAGCACACAAAATAATTCTGCCCAATGAGTGCTTTAGATTTTTCTGAATTTAACCGCTTTGACGATAAACTTTGGAAGCAGCAAATCCAAATGGACCTCAAAGGAAAGGACTACAATCAAGAGCTGATCTGGGAGAGTCCAGAGGGTATCGCGGTACAACCTTTTTACACAAAAAATAAGACCAAAGTTTCCTCAATTCCCGATTTGCCAGACACTTGGGCCCACACCACTCAAATCTACATGGGAGACAAAAATGTGGTCCATCAACTTATTCAGCAAAAACAAGAGCAAGGCATTCGGAGTTTTCACCTGGTCTGCGACGAACCCTTTGAGCCTACTGAGGTTTTAAATTATTTTACCGCCAGCGGTGTTCAGCTGATTTTGAACTGTAATTTTTTAAACAAAACCTGGTTAATGGAGCTCATTGAGAAGGCTAGAGTTGCGAAAATCGCTCTTTATTTAAATCAAGACCCGCTCCACCATTTAGCAAAAACAGGAAATTGGCCCGCCCATCCCGACAATGTTTTTAAACCATTATACGAGATTTTAACTCAAAACAGCGATGAGGGGTCCTATCTGGGTGTTCACGCGATCCTTTATGCTGAATCAGGGGCCAGTAACGTCCAGCAATTGGCCTACAGTATGGCTCAAGCCAATGAAACCTTAGAACAATTAAGTGGATATGGCTCTTTACCCAAAAGTCTTTTATTGAACTTCAGTTTTGGTATTGGTCCGAATTACTTTTTCGAGATTGCTAAACTTCGTGCCATGCGCCGCTTGTGTACTCTGCTCGGACGAATTCACGATAGAGAAATTAAGTGTCATATCACGGCATTGCCTGCACAGCGATTCATGACCGTTTACGATTTTAACAACAATCTATTGCGGCACAGTTCAGCAATGATGGCAGGAATCCTCGGTGGGGCAAACGCCTTATGCAATCTGCCCTACGACCATCACTACAAAAAAAGTCATGAATTCTCACAAAGTTTGGCCGAAAACCAACTCTTTATTCTAGAGTCCGAAGTATTTCAAGACATCGATGCCCGGGTGACCAATGGCGCCTATTACATTGAACAACTCACTGAAAAATTAGCGGAACAGGCCCTGGCTTTATTTAAATCCATCGAGGCTTCAGGGGGTTGGCTTAAAGCCATAAAACAAGGAACGCTACAACGAAAAATTAAAGAACAACACGAGAAATCTGTGCATGCACTAGATTCCTTTGATGCGGTGGTTGTTGGCATAAATAAATACGCAGATTCCACTCAAAAAATGAAGGATCAATTAGAATTGTATCCATTTCAAAAAATGAACCCTCAAAAGACTTTGGTTGCGCCGATTGTTGCGCGCCGCTTGACGCAAAAGTTTGAATTACAAAGATTAAATGATGAAAAAAAAGCGTAATATTTTTAATGATTATCCCTCAATGAATAAAGCATTCTTTGGGGTTTTATTGAGTTTAATTTTGTCCCTCAATGCATGTCAGCAAGGACCAGAGTATCGCTTTCAAGATGAGCCTAAGGTCGTGGCATGTTCCGAGATGCCCGAGGACTTTATGCATGAGTTACTCTACAGCTTTAGAGAAGATATAGGCGCTTTTTACAATCAGTATACAGACTACATCAAAGGCAGCCGAAGCTATTATTTTGAGGCTTATGGACAATATGTCTACTTTGGTTTTTCGGGAACAGCCCGCTTTGACGATATTGCTTCTGATCACAGTCGTGCCCTACTTCAGGAACTTAGGAAAGAAAAAGATTTTTGGATCATTAAAGACAAACAAGAGCGCCTGAACTACAATCATCCTTATCTGCGCTGTCTGTTAGACGGTATTGCCGATGACGACCTGAGGATATCACTACAAAATTTACGACAGGCCAAATCGCTTACGCCAGAACTCATTGCGGAAACCATGAGAATCAATGTCCAAAAAGTAATTTCTGACCCTAACTTATCCATGTATCTAGCCCTTGATGGATTTTATCAGCCCTTGATTAATCGCAGTGCTAAAAAATGAGTCAACGTAAAGCGGTAGCACATATTACTCTAGATGACGGGCCTGAATGGGACCAACACACGCAATCCACGGAAGTCGATGAATTGTCTGCCTATGGGGCTGGAGCACCTCCTTTTTTACGAGGACCCTATGCGACGATGTATGTCCAAAGACCCTGGACCGTACGTCAATACGCGGGATTTTCTACCGCGGAAGAGAGCAATGACTTCTATCGCAAAAACTTAGCTGCGGGACAAAAAGGACTTTCTGTAGCCTTTGATTTACCGACCCACCGAGGCTATGACAGCGATCATCCTCGAGTAACGGGCGATGTGGGTATGGCCGGTGTTGCCATAGACACCGTAGACGACATGAAGATACTCTTTGACCAAATTCCATTGGACAAGATGAGCGTTTCCATGACCATGAACGGCGCTGTTTTGCCGATTATGGCGTTTTACATTACGGCCGCACAAGAGCAAGGCGTCCCACCAGAGCAACTTTCAGGAACCATCCAAAATGATATCTTGAAAGAATTTATGGTGCGCAACACTTACATCTATCCTCCAGCAGCATCGATGCGCATTGTTCGCGATATCTTTAAATATACCAGCCAAAATATGCCCAAATTCAACTCAATTTCAATTTCGGGCTACCACATGCAAGAGGCAGGCGCCACAGCCGAATTAGAGCTGGCTTATACCTTAGCCAATGGGCTTGAATACGTCAGAGAAGGTTTAGCGGCAGGATTGCACATTGATGATTTTGCCCCGAGACTTTCTTTTTTCTGGGGCATCGGTATGAATCATTTTGAGGAAATTGCCAAAATGCGCGCCGCCCGCATGCTTTGGGCTAAAATCATAAAGAGTTTTGCACCCAAAAACAATAAATCGATGGCCTTGCGCACGCATTGTCAAACCAGTGGATGGAGCCTAACGGCTCAAGATCCATTTAACAACGTCACCCGCACGGCCGTCGAGGCCTTAGCTGCGGTCTGTGGCGGTACCCAATCGCTACATACCAATGCACTCGACGAAGCCTTAGCCTTACCCACCGAATTTTCAGCACGTATTGCACGCAACACCCAGCTATTTTTACAACATGAAACCCAAGTTACGCGCAGTGTTGACCCTTGGGCAGGGAGCTTTGAGCTAGAGCGCAGAACCAAGCAATTAATGGAAAAAGCTTGGGCGTTAATTGAAGAAATTGAAGCCTTAGGAGGGATGACCAAAGCCATTGAAAATGGCATGCCTAAATTGCGCATTGAGCAAGCCGCGGCGCGCAAACAAGCCCGAATAGATTCCGGAGCGGAAATTATTGTCGGGGTAAACAAGCACCAACGCCCTAACGATGAGCCCCTGCACATTCTTAAGGTGGACCAGGCAAAGGTTTTGACCGCCCAGCTGAAAAAACTAAATCGTGTGAAACAAGAGCGGGACCAGGCGGCGGTTCAAATTGCATTGGATAATTTAACCCAGGCCGCAAAGACCGATGGCAAAAATTTATTAGCTTTAGCCATAACGGCGGCCAAGCAGCGAGCGACTTTAGGTGAAATATCAGAAGCGCTTGTTAAGGAATTTGGACGTTATCAGGCACAAATACAAACCTTTAGCGGCGTGTACAAAAAAGAAATAAGCAACGATCAGTGGTTTGAAAAAGCACAAAAGGCCGTGCGGGAATTTGCCCTTCAAGAAGGACGTCAACCCCGTATTATGGTGGCTAAAATGGGGCAGGACGGACATGATCGCGGGGCAAAAGTCGTTGCGACCGGTTATGCCGATTTAGGCTTTGACGTAGACGTAGGTCCTTTGTTTCAGACCCCAGAGGAAACGGCCAAACAAGCTGTAGAGAACGATGTTCACTTTTTAGGGGTATCGTCACTGGCCGCTGGACATATGCGTTTGGTTCCCCAAGTGATCCAAGCCTTAGCAGATTTAGGCCGTAGAGATATAATGGTCATCGTAGGGGGCGTCATTCCTGAAGATGATCACAAAGCGCTTTATGAGGCTGGTGTGGTTGCGATTTACGGTCCGGGTACCAACCTGAGTCAGGCCGCTTTAGAACTCATCGAAATACTCATGGGCACAAGCCCGGAAACCAACCAATAATTTAAATACTATGGATTATACCCAAAAGATGCTTCAGGCGGACGCCCTAAAAGGCAAAACAATTGTTGTTACCGGTGGCGGAAGTGGACTGGGTAAAGCCATGACCACTTACTTTTTGGAACTCGGCGCCAATGTGGTCATCAGCTCCCGAAATCAGGAAAAAATTGATCTTGCAGCAAAGGAACTAATTGAACAAACCGGTGGCTCTGTTTTAGCGGTGCCTTGTGATGTACGTCATTACGATCAAGTAGAAGAATTGGTAAAAAAGGCTTGTGATACCTACGGGTCAGTCGATGTCCTGGTCAATAATGCGGCGGGGAACTTCATTTCACCCACAGAACGCCTTTCGGCTAACGCTTTTGACACCATTATCGACATCGTCTTAAAAGGAACCAAAAACTGCACTTTGGCTTTTGGAAAACATTGGATTGCCCAGAAACAAACTCAAAAAGTCGTTTTAAATATTGTGACCACTTATGCGTGGACTGGCTCGGCCTACGTGGTGCCAAGTGCCACTGCCAAGGCCGGCGTTTTGGCCATGACCCGCTCGCTGGCCGTAGAATGGGCCAAATATGGGATGCGTTTTAATGCCATTGCCCCGGGACCATTTCCGACCAAAGGTGCCTGGGATCGCTTGTTGCCCGGCAATCTAAAAGAACAATTTGATTTGGCTAAAAAAGTTCCCTTAAAGCGTGTTGGGGCGCATCAAGAATTAGCCAATTTGGCGGCTTATTTAGTTTCTGATTTTTCGGCTTATATCAATGGAGAGGTCATCACTATAGATGGCGGTGAATGGCTTAAAGGCGCAGGTCAATTTAATTTGCTTGAAGATATTCCAGAAGAACTTTGGGATATGTTAGAGGCGATGATCCGCGCAAAAAAGGGAAATTAATTCCTCAAAATAATTTTTCTTCAGCGGCTTAAATTTTATTATTGGGGTGCCAAATAAGCGGCTTTTTTGTTGACTTGTTGTTAACAAATACAATTTCGAGTGCGGTTTATAAGTTGTATTTTTAAACTTGAATAAGTGTGCTCCAAATATGGGTAAAATAATTGCCATAGCCAATCAAAAAGGAGGTGTTGGAAAAACAACAACCTCAGTAAATCTTGCTGCCTCTCTCGGTGTTTTGGAAAAAAAGGTCCTGCTCATTGACGCGGATCCGCAAGCCAATGCGACCTCAGGACTCGGTGTGGAAGTTACCCCATCAACCGTGGGCACTTATGAACTTTTGGAGCATACCGCTACAGCCAAGGCGTGTATTGTTCCTACAAGTTCTCCGAACCTTTGGGTGATTCCGGCGCATATTGATTTGGTGGCCATTGAAATTGAACTCGTGGACAAAGAGGCACGAGAGTATATGTTACGTCAGGCCCTGCAGCCCATAAAAAATGACTATGATTTTGTACTCATTGACTGTGCCCCTTCACTGGGCCTTTTGACTTTAAACGCCTTGACCGCAGCGGACTCTGTAATGATTCCGATTCAATGCGAGTACTTTGCCCTCGAAGGTCTGGGCAAGCTATTAAACACCATTAAAAGTGTCCAAAAACTCCATAACACAGAACTCGATATCGAAGGACTACTCTTGACCATGTATGACTCTCGTTTGAGACTTTCCAATCAAGTGGTCGATGAAGTAAAAAAACATTTTGACGAGATGGTATTTGAGACCATTATTCAACGCAATGTTCGTCTGGGAGAAGCGCCCAGTTATGGTGAAAGCATTATCAGTTACGACGCGGGCAGCACTGGGGCCAACAATTATTTGAATCTCGCGCACGAACTCATTGAAAAAAACCGTTAACCAAACATGGCAAAAGCAATTAAAAAACAAGCCCTAGGTCGCGGACTCTCAGCATTACTCAATGATGAAGGGGCTGCCCAAAGTCATGGTGGCAAATCAACGGCGCAATTTGTGGCGTTAAGCCTAGACCAAATAAAGGTAAACCCCTATCAGCCCAGAACACGATTTACAGAGACCGCCCTTAAAGAACTGGAAAGTTCAATAAGAACCCTCGGCTTAATCCAACCGATCACTGTTCGTGAGACCGAAGCAGGGCTCTATGAACTCGTCAGTGGTGAACGACGGTACCGAGCGTCCAAAAATATCGGTCTCAAAGAAATTCCGGCCTATATTCGATCGGCCAATGACCAAGAGCTCCTTGAAATGGCTTTGGTCGAAAATATTCAGCGTGAAGATCTCGACCCCATAGAGATTGCCTTAACTTATCATCGACTTTTAGAAGATGTTTCCTTGTCTATTAGTGATCTTGGTGAGCGACTGGGTAAGGATCGCACAACCGTAACCAACTATCTTCGTCTGTTGAAACTTGACCCACTGATTCAATCGGGCATGCGTGATGGGTTTATCACCATGGGCCATGGCCGCAGCTTAATCAATGTGGAAAACAGTGCGGACCAGCTCGCCTTATACGAGGAGATCGTGGACAAAAAACTTTCAGTGCGTCAAACCGAAGAACGCGTCAAAGCACTAAAAGAGGGCGCACTGAAACAGCCAAAAATGGCTCAAGGGACTTCAGAACAGGACCCGCAGTTATCACAAAGATTCGCTATTCCAGTTTTGGTAAAAAGTAATGCCAAAGGGAGTGGAATGCTGCAAATAAAATTCAAAAACCAGAAAGAACTCGACGCGCTGCGCAAAAAACTCCTTGGTGAAGATTAACCCATATATAGGCCGCCTTGTTTTGATCTTTTGGGTCTTTGGCGCAAATGTTTTGGCACAGAGCAATGACCCTATTGATGCGCCAAAAACAGATGGAGCACTTGAACAAGCCACGCAAGAAAATTCTTTGTTGATCGTTGAACCCGAGAATAATCAAATCAAAGAAGCACCATACAATGCCTTGGCGCCGGCAAAAGCCGCATTTTTCTCTGCAGTACTCCCTGGACTCGGTCAAGCCTACAACAAGAAATACTGGAAAATCCCTATTGTTTATGGGGGAATCGCTACCGGAGTTTACTTTTATCAGCGAAATACAGAGGATTACAATCGCTTTAGAGATGCCTACAAGCGTCGTTTGGCAGGCTATCAGGATGATGAATTCCAAGGGGTTTCTGACGCGCGCTTGCGCGATGCCCAAAAAACGGCTGGACGCAATCGCGACGTGAGTCTTGCCATGGCTATTGGCGTTTATTTATTGAATATTTTAGATGCCAACGTCGATGCGCATTTGCTCAGGTATAACCTTAATGAAGACCTCACCTTAAGGCCAGAATTCCTGCTTCAGTCAAACCATAGGCCTAATGTTTATGGCGTTTCATTAAATATCTCATTGCCATGAATATTGCACTTTTAGGGTATGGTAAAATGGGCCAAATTATTGAAACCTTGGCCAAAGCGGCAGGACATCAAATTGTCTTCAAAAGTACCAGCAAAACAAGTGAAGGCCAGCTTGACCAGGCCGATGTAGCCATAGAGTTTTCAACCCCCGAAGCAGCGACAAAAAATCTTCGTCTTTGCTTTGAGTCCAAAATTCCAGTGGTTTGTGGGACAACGGCATGGCTCGATCATTGGGACGAAATGGCGGAATTGTGCAAAGAACATCACGGAGCGCTGGTTTATGCCTCAAACTTCAGTGTTGGCGTTCAAATATTTTTTGAACTCCAAAGACACTTGGCCCAAATCATGAGCCGTCATCCCGAGTACAGGATTTCCATTCAGGAACGCCATCACCTCCATAAAAAAGATGCCCCGAGTGGCACGGCCATTAGTTTGGCCCAAATCATTATGGAATCCACAAATTATCGCCAATGGGTGCTTGGGCCAGCCAAAACAGTTGATGAGTTATCCATTGAGGCGATTCGCGAACCCAATACCCCAGGAACTCATAAGGTCTCCTACCAAAGTCCCATTGATGAAATCACGCTAACACACCAAGCCCACACGCGGGAAGGGTTTGCCAGTGGTGCGCTACTCGCCGCGCATTGGGTCATCGGCAAAACAGGAATATTTTCAATGAAAGATGTCTTACATTTGTCAGACATCAAGGACGATCAAAACAAAGAATCATGACACTTACCCAATGGTTAATTTTTTTAGGGCTCATCCATGTCGTTCATTTTTTAGGCACGTGGAAAATGTACAAAGCAGCGGGCTATGCCCCGGTTTTCGCTCTGATACCGATATACAACGCTATGGTATTGATGCGCATCATCAACAGGCCACGTTGGTGGGTCATTTTACTGTTCATCCCGATCATCAATCTGATCATGCTGCCCGTGATTTGGGTAGAAACCCTCCGGAGCTTTGGCTTTAATGAGCGCAGTCAAAATGCCTACGCCATCCTTTCCCTTGGGTTTTATTTGTTTTATATCAATTACACCCAAACGCTAAATCATAAAAAAGAGCGCAGTCTGATGCCGCGAAGTTCTTCAGGTGAATGGATCAGCAGTATCCTATTTGCTATAGTGGCGGCCACTTTGGTCCACACGTATTTTATGCAGCCCTTTACCATCCCTTCCTCTTCCCTTGAAAAAACACTTTTAGTTGGGGATTATTTATTTGTCAGCAAGTTTCACTACGGAGCACGCACCCCAATGACGAGTGTCTCCTTGCCCATGGTACACGACACCATACCCGTAGTGGGCACTAAATCATATTTGAGCACACCCCAGCTCCCCTATTTTAGAATTCCCGGATTTCAAGACATCAAACGCAATGATATTGTCGTCTTTAATTGGCCTGTAGACACTTTAGTCGATATACGCCCTGGGTTTATGCGAGGAAGCGTTCAAAAACCCATCGATAAGAAGTCTAATTACGTCAAGCGATGTGTCGGGCTTCCTGGCGATTCACTTTCGGTGATTGATGGCTATGTCTATATTAACGGCAAACAAAACGAACTGCCCGATCGCGCAAAAATTCAATTTGTCTATGAGGTCGTTTCTAAAAAGCCACTCATTAAGGTAGAACGCGGTGGCCGCGTCTTTAATGAGCCTAATCCTGTGATTTATGACCGATTTAAAATCTCCGACATCAGTTTTGCCGGGATGGATCAATCTACGGGGCTCATTAAACAGAGAGCCCATATGAGCGAGGCAGTGGCCAGTCAGTTAGAAGCTTTGAGCGATGTGGTGTCGGTGACCAAGATTAAAAATAGAGCCGGCAACTTCGACCGTTCCGTGTTTCCTTATAGCGTAGACTTTCCAAACAATAATGACTTTTTTGGTCCTATTTATATTCCAGAGGCTGGATCTACAGTGTCCATTACCCCAAAAACACTCCCCTTTTATCGAAGAATTATAGAAGTTTATGAAGGGCGTGAATTAGGAATAACTCAAGACATAAAGGTAAGCAACAACGAAGTCTTACTTAACGGCAACCCAATCACAGAGTACACCTTTAAGATGGACTACTACTGGCTTATGGGAGACAATCGTGACAACTCACAAGATGCCCGAAGCTGGGGATTTGTCCCGGAAAATCACGTTATCGGTAAGCCGGTGTTTATTTGGTTGAGTTTGGACGCCAATAAGAAAGGGTTTAGTAAAATCCGTTGGGAACGCATGTTCACCGCTGTTGGTGGTTCGGGGGAACCAAAATCATACCTTTCTTATTTTTTAATTGCCTTGGCGGGCTATTATGGTTGGGACTTTTGGCGTAAACGCAAGAAAAAGAAATAATCCTAAAGAGCGCTTTATACTCATTTTCTCTTGGATCTTTTTCTTCCTACATATTTCCCAGACCTACTGCATATTGCGGCCCTTGTGCGCAGTAAAAATGTGATCTTTGAAGTCCGTGACAATTACCAAAAGCAGACCCAGCGCAACCGCACCTACATAGCCCATGCACAAGGGGTGTTACCTCTGATTGTTCCGATCAAACACAGAACCACTGGGCAACGCCTAAAATCGTATGAGGTAGAAAGCGAAAGTGCCTTTGGTTGGGCGACAAATCATTGGAAATCGATTCAAACCGCATACCGAACGGCCCCTTTTTTTGAATTTTATGAAGATGATCTTGCTGACTTATTTTCTTCAGAATCCATTACACTTCAAGCCCACAATTTGCAAATTATTGAACGATTAATGGAACTCATCGGTGCGGATTTTAAATATAGCCTGACCGCCTCCTACCAAACCAATTTTTCAGGAAATGATTGGCGCTATTTTGGCGAAAAAAAACACAATATAAAGGTAACGTTCCCGCACTATATCCAAGTCTTTGAAAGTTACAATGGGTTTATCCCAAATTGCTCTGTTTTGGATGCATTGTTTAATTTGGGACCACAAACCCTGGATTATCTCCAAAATCTATCCTTACCTTCAAAGGATCGCTAAACCAAATTTATCGTCTGAAACGGGCCATTATGGGCAAATGATCTGAGCGAGATTCTTCTAAGGTCTCAAAATCCAAAACGTCTATACTCGGGTCCGAAAAAATAAAATCAATGCGCAGCGGCAAGCGATTGAAATGATAGGTTGCCCCTAGGCCATGGCCTTGCTTTTGGAAGGCGTCTTCGTACTGAGCCGTGATCTGGTCATAAGCATATGAAAAGGCAGTATTATTAAAATCTCCAGCCAAAATTTTGGGATATTTCGCGGTAGCCATATGGCTCAATAATGCCTCTATTTGCTCTTGCTGTTTGACAAATGTGGTTGAAATTCTGTTTTTTATTTTCTCCGCCCCGCCCTGATTCACAAATTTCTCTGTGGGATTGATGCCTATGGATTGCAGATGTGCATTATAAATTCTAATCGTATCTCCGTCTACTAAAAGATCTGCATAAATCACATTATTGGCGGTATTTTGAAAATTTAAACTCCCCCTATTTATCATTGGATATTGCGACATAATCGCCTGACCCATTAATTTGAATGGTGGATTAAAATAAATGTACTGATACGGGTACCGATCAAAATCTACAGGGTGGGTCCCGGTGTACTCTTGTAAACAAATGATCTCAGGGGCTTTTCGATCAATCAAAAGTTTATATTCCTGAGCAATACTCCCTTTCTCTAAATCAGCCGCGTATTTATCAAATAAATGAACATTGTGTGATAAAACGTCCAGGGTTTTTTCAGAAACTTCTTTATTGTTTTTGCCGCCAAGGACGAAGGGGCCAAAATAAATGTGCGCTAAAATCAGTAGTGTCGCGGAAAGAAAAAATCTTGGGTCCCAGCGCACTAACCAATATACCGCGAAGGCCGCATTGACGCCAATAATCGGCAAGGTCAGTAGACTAAGCAAGGAAAAAACCGGAAACTTCACCGGGGCGACTAAAGGCACAAAAAACGACAGCAACAGAAGGACTAAGACTAAAATATTGATGCCGAAAAGAAATTTGCGTGTCATGAAAACTTCAGTTTGGTCTAATTGCCCCCGGATTTAAATAGAAAATCCTTCTCCTCTTTGGTAAGGCTCTCATAACCACTCTGCCCGATCTTGTCCAAAATGGCATCAGTTTTTTCTTGATCAGCGCCTTTGGTGGATTTGCTCGGTCGAGTGTTTCTCACTCGTGAAGCCCCTCTACGATTCGCTGAACGACTTTTTTTCGATGCATCGGACCAAAGCGTGACCAAACGATCCATTAATCGATCAAACCAAAGCCCAACATCACGACCGGCCTGCAAATTACGGGCATAATAATAGCCAAAAGCAGCACCACCCAAATGCGCAATCAACCCTCCTGCATTGTTCATTTCAGGCAGACGGATCAAATCCCACAAAACCATAAACGCGGCAAGTTGCCAAAGTTTGAGGGTAAAGAAAAAAATGCGAACCGGGGCATAAGGACTATATAAAGCGGCAAAGGCCATGATCGCCATGACCGCCCCTGAGGCCCCAACGAGCTGTCCGCTCGGCGCACCTAAAAATGCAGGGAATATGTTATAGGAGATTAAATAAACCAAGCCCGCAACGATACCGCCAAGCAAATACAAGGTTAAAAAACGACGCTCTGAAAAAAGGTTTAACACAAAGCGACCAAAAAAGGACAACCAAATCATGTTAAACAACAAATGAAAAAATCCAGAGTGTAAGAAACTATAGGTTAATAAACTCCATGGCTGCCCAATAAAGCGAAGGAGATCATCGGGCAAGGCCAACCAGGAATAAAAACTACTTCGCGACCAACCCATTAAAGCGGCTCCAATACTCAACACCAAAAATACCAGCCCATTGAGGACCATTATTTTGGTCATCACATCTTGCCGTTTAAATTGACTCCACAAATTCTCGTTTGGTCCCATAATCAATACCAGCGCTTATCGTTAAAACTATTCTTTCTCCAATAATAAGCCATGATAAAGCCAAATAGCGCCCCTCCTAGATGAGCCCAATTCGCGATATTTTGTCCGAATAAAGACGAGCCCGTAAGACCGGAAAACAAATCAAGGGCTAACAATATGGGAATAAAGTACTTGGCCTTGATCGGAAATGGCACAAAAATTAACATCAATTCTACATGAGGGTAGAGCATGCCAAAGGCAACGAGAATACCATAAATCGCACCGGATGCCCCTACAGCCGGTGTATTGTAGGCTGTAAAAAGTTGTTGATCCATTCCTGGTCCCATATCAGGAATGACCCGATAGGAACCGGGCGTTAAGGTATTGTTGAGTAAATCTCCCACCTCTTGAACGCTCATGCCCATGGACATCAGGGTTTCTATGCCCTGTGATACATAATACCAATTGACCAATGAATGAATCAGTGCTGCCCCGAGTCCTGCAGAAAAATAAAAAAATAAAAATTTGTTACGCCCCCATTGCGCTTCAAGTGGCGCCCCAAAGGCCCAAAGGGCATACATGTTAAAAAGCAAATGCATCCAACCGCCATGCATGAACATATGGGTCAAAGGCTGCCAGTAAGAAAACTGAGGATTGTCAAAATAATAGAGCGAAAAAATTTGATAAATGGCCTCGCCAGACACCAGTGTTCCAAGAAAAAACAGCACATTACTGATGACTAAAACCTTTATCGTTTCTGAAATTTGTCGCATTAGTTAAATTTTTGTTCTAAATCCTGTGTATCCAGGGTGATAAACGTTCGACGCTGATTTGGAGAACGATCGGGCTCCTTGCACGCAAAAAGTTCATTGATTAAATCACGCTGCTCTGGTACCGTCAATTTTTGCCCAGATTTTATCGCCATTTTGGCCGCCAAAGAACGTGCCAAAATATCCAATGAACTAAAACCTTCATTGGGACGATCATTCATTTGATCATCGAGCACGGCTAGGACTACTTTTTCGGCCTGATCTTCAGAAAGACCCGCAGGTATGGCCTTTAAAGCCAGTGTATTTTGTTCCAATTCAAAATCAAACCCAATACTCAAAAGGGCCTCCTCCAATTGCGCGACACACAAGGCCTGCAGTGTATTTAATTCGATATGTTGCGCGAATAATTTTTGCTGAGAAGCCGGTTCTTGAAGGGTTGCGGTACGTAAAAGGCGTTCGTATATTATGCGCTGATGAGCGAAATTTTGATGGACCACTATAAGTCCTTGCTTTATTGTCGTCACAATAAATTTATTTTGAATCTGTACCGTAATCTGATCTGATTCTTGAGCGTCCTCTTCAAAAAGCGTTCCGGTCACCTCTTGACTTTCAACCTCCAGACTATGCCCTGGTTCTTCTGCTTGAAGTCCGACATAGAGTGAGGACCAAGAGCCTAAATCTTGTTTTGGACGATAACCCCCACTGGCAAAGGGATTAAAATCTGCATCAACCTCAATTTGTGGAACTTTTGGTGTCTGACCTTGTAAAGAATAGTGCGGGTCCATACTCGAATCACGTTCAAAGTCCAATAAAGGCATTATATTGAATTGCCCTAAACTGTGTTTGACACAGGCTCTTAAAACGGCATAAATCGATTGTTCCTCTTCAAACTTCACCTCAGTTTTAGTCGGATGTATATTGATATCAATCGCCGCAGGATCTACTTTGAGAAATAAAACATATCCTGGATGCAGTCCAGGCCGAATCATCCCCTCAAAAGCAGCGCTTATCGCGTGATTCAAATAGGCACTTCTGATAAAGCGATCGTTAACAAAGAAGTATTGGTCCCCCCGCGACTTTTTGGCAAATTCAGGTTTGAGCACAAAGCCCGAAATATCAACAATCTCCGTGTTTTCTTCAACTGGGACTAAACGTTCATTGGCTTTTCCGCCCAAAACGGCCGCAATGCGCTGTCGGACATTCGCCGGGGTAAAATGAAATAAATCATTGTCCTGATGAATCATTTTAAAGCCGATTTGAGGGTGTGCCAATGCGACGCGTTGAAACTCTTCGATACAATGTTTTAATTCCACATGGTCCCCTTTGAGAAAATTCCGCCTTGCAGGAATATTGTAAAATAAATTTTTGACACTAACCACAGTCCCGGGTTGCATCACGCAGGGACTCTGAGCCACAACCTCACTGCCCTCGATAATGCATTCAATCCCTTCAGCGGCCGCTTGAGTTTTTGTTTTTAAAGTCACATGAGCAATAGCAGCAATTGAAGCCATCGCTTCCCCGCGAAATCCTTTTGTGCTGAGGGCAAATAAATCCTCTGCCGTAGAAATTTTTGAGGTCGCATGTCGTGCAAAACACAAAGACACATTTTCGGGGGTCATGCCTGAGCCATTATCGATGACCTGAATTAGGGTTTTACCTGCGCCCTTCAAAAACAAGGTTATTTGGGTCGCTCCAGCATCAACGGCATTCTCCATTAATTCTTTGACCACCGAAGCCGGACGTTGTACCACCTCGCCAGCAGCAATTTGGTTGGCGACGTGCTCTGGCAATAGTTTTATGTCTTTTGGAAGGCTCAATGGGCAAAAATTGATAAATCAAAGTCTATAATCCATAAAAACACCAAAGTAAAAAAGGCAATAAGTACCCATACAGTGGCATTCCATGAGGAATTTTCCCGATTACGGTATTTGTTGCGCGCGGCATGCCATTGACCGGAATAGTCATTTTGGTTTAGCGTATCCACATAGTGATCAATTTTCGTCCCACTATGACTGGCATCGACCTTGGGTTTCCCGCGATAATATCGCGGGGTGTAGTTAAAACGATTATTCGTTTTAAGGCGCTTTATTAAGGTAAATTTAATCATAATCCTATCCTCAAAAATAAGGATTTAAACAGAGTTATCAGGCCTGTATTTGGGGGATTTTTTAAAAGCCATAAATAGCCATAAGACCATAATGCTTTGAGGCAAAAATGTTTGGATTGAGCCGTCGCGCTTGAGTGAAGCGCTGGGTGCTACGAAGAAAAGAATTGAGCCCTACTTTTTTGAGCCCAAAACTGCCATTTGGATGGCCGCGACAGCAGCCTCTACCCCTTTATTACCATGCTTGCCGCCGCTTCGGGCACGCGCTTGTTCCATATTATGATCGGTCAAAACACAGAAGATCACCGGCATAATACCGAGCAGGTTTAAATCTTTAATCCCTTGGGTCACCCCGGAACAAACAAAGTCAAAATGCTTGGTTTCTCCCTCTACTACGGAGCCTATGACAATAATCGCGTCTAATTCCTGATGATTACTCATCATTTTCTGACACCCATAGATGAGTTCAAAACTCCCGGGCACGTCCCATTGCAGTATGTGGTCCTCCTGAAGGCCGCAGCGCTTTAGGGTTTCTATGGCCCCTTGAGCCAGCGCATGAGTGATCTCGGAATTCCACTGGGCAACAACTACACCAATGCTCAGACCGGTCGCATCAGGCAATTGGTCTGGGTCAAATTCAGAGAGGTTTTTTTGCGCCGTAGCCATGATTTATTGGGCTGCCTCAGCTTGAGCTTTGTAGGCCTTGGCTTGGGTTGCTTCTGTAGCGTCCTCAAACTCATCTAAAATACGCGTAAAGGCTTTTAATGCTAAACCATTTTGACCTAAACGAAGCGCCGTTGTTCCTGCTTTGAGTAAATAGCGCGGTGTGGTCAAGGCATTATTGCTTAAATCAGCGGCTTGAAGGTAATAACTCAAGGCCTCATCGTATTGTTCTAACTGAGCGAAAGAATCACCAATAACTCCTTTGGCTACCGGGGTCATCATGGCATCACCACTACTGAACCCATCGAGAAACGCGATCGCCTTATCGTATTGGCTAAGGTTAAAGTAGGCGATTCCCGCTTGATAGCGCGCCAAATCACCCGCTGGGGTTCCGTCAAATTTATCGGCAATATCCAAAAGACCATAGCGTCCTGCATTTCCGTTAAGGGCCATGAGGTAAAGTGAATCCTTTTGCTCTTCAGCAGTCAATGCTTGTTCAAAGTAAGAACTCGCTTGATAGACTTCATTAGCGGCTTCTACTTGTTTTGGCTCAAAAATAAATTTCTGATAGGCGATATAGCCGAGCACGCCAACAGCGATCACCGCTACGAGGGTAAAGATTGACTTTTGATTCTTTTCTACCCATGCTTCTGTGCGTGAAGCCCCTTCATCAAGGCTGCTAAATACCTCAGCAGTAGTACTTCCTGCTTCCAGTTCTACCTCTTTTTCAACACTCGTTTTGGGCTTGTATCCGCGTTTCTTATAAGTCGCCATAGTTGCTTAATTTGAGGGGCAAAAATATGATTTTTATTATAATTTTAAAGTGAAAAATCAATAATTTGCGGTGATTTAGCGCGGCTTTACGAATGCGCCTAATTCCTTAGAACTCAGTCCAAATTCATTTTTGTGTTTTTATCCACGCTCGCTTTAGTCAATTACAAAAACTTTGAGGCCCGTTCCTTTGAATTTGACGCCAAAATAAATTGTTTTGTCGGCCCTAATGGCGTTGGAAAAACCAATGTCCTTGATGCCGTTTATCAATTGTCCTTTGGCAAGAGTTATTTCAATCCTGTCGCCTTGCAAAACATAAAACACGGCGAAGATTTTTTGGTCATTGATGGGACCTACCAAAAAAACAATCAAGAAGAGCACGTCGTGTTGGGGGTTAAAAAGGGCCAAAAGAAAACCATTAAGCGCAACGGAAAACCCTACGACAAAATCAGTGATCACATCGGGTTTATTCCTTTGGTTATTATTTCGCCGAGTGACCGTGATCTAATTATTGAAGGAAGTGAAACGCGCAGAAAGTTTGTGGACGGGGTTATTGCGCAAGGGGACCCCGAATATTTACGTCAATTACTCGACTACCAAAAAACACTCGGCCAGCGTAATGCTTTGCTCAAATACTTCCAACTCAATCACACGTTTGACGCGGAAACACTCTCGATATACAACGCACAACTCGATGGCCTGGGGCAGGCTATTCACAAAAAAAGACAAGCCTTTATCGAGGCGTTTCTTCCCATATTTACCCAGCGCTACCGGTTTATCAGCAATGCAAAAGAAACAGTCCATTTGACTTATCAAAGCCAACTGCACGAACATAAATTAATCGATTTACTCACCGATAATTTAGGGCGAGATCGAGCGACCCAATACACCAATTACGGCATCCACAAAGACGATTTAAACTTTGAAATTGGGTCCTATCCCATCAAGAAATTTGGCTCACAAGGGCAGCAAAAGTCTTTTCTCATTGCCCTGAAATTAGCGCAATTCGATTTTTTAAAGGAATTGAGTAAAACTACCCCTATATTGCTGTTGGATGATATTTTTGACAAGCTTGACGAAACGCGTGTTGCGCAAATCATGGGTCTGGTCGATCAAGAATCCTTTGGACAAATATTTATAAGCGACACCCACAGTGAGCGCACAGAAAACGTTGTGAAGTCGGTTCATCAGAGTTATAAAATTTTTAACTTATAGTCCTGCTTGGATCAAAATTCAAATCATGCCAAAACGCAATACAGAATCACAGCCTATTTCGTCAGTACTGCAGGAGTTTTTGTCTGGGTCAAAGCTCGAAAAGGGCTTGAACAAAGTGACTGTCGAAGCCACGTGGCATCAAGTGATGGGGCCACCCATTACCAAATACACCAAAACTTTGCGCTGGGCGCCACCGGTGCTCCATGTTTATTTAAGCTCCTCTGTGTTGCGCGAGGAATTGCATTATGGCAAAGACAAAATTATTGCTTTAATGAATCAGGAACTGGGGGAATCACTCGTGGAATCTATAATTTTTAAATAAAAAAGTCGGCGCTATGGCGCCGACTTTTTTACCTCAAACCAAGGCTAAACTCGAAAATTGAGCCAGGGTAGCATTTATTTTTTTCTTAGAAAATCTCTCTTCCAGCGAAATGGAATTGACTTTCAATTTCAGCATTTTCATCGCTGTCACTTCCGTGAACGGCATTCTCTCCCATTGAGGCTGCATAAAGTTTACGAATCGTTCCTTCAGCCGCGTCTGCAGGATTGGTGGCTCCGATCAGGGTGCGAAAATCCTGAACGGCATTTTCTTTTTCTAACACGGCAGCAACGATTGGTCCACGAGTCATATACTCGACTAACTCTCCAAAGAATGGACGTTCTTTATGGACAGCATAGAAGGTTTCTGCATCAGATTGAGTCATGTGGGTTAATTTCATGGCGACAATTTTAAAACCTGCGCCGGTGATTTTTTCTAAAATGGCCCCGATGTATCCTTTTTCAACACTGTCAGGCTTAAGCATAGTAAATGTACGGTCTGTTCTCATGGTACTTGTTAATTTGGCCGCAAAAGTAGTGTTTTAATTGACAAATATCAAATGTAAACCCATCAAGAAATTGTATCTTCGCAAGACATGAACACTGCAATTTTATCCCAATTTAAAAGCCTATTTCACGAGCGCAAAAATGTCGTCATCATCGGACATAAGAATCCGGATGGAGACGCCATTGGGGCTTCTCTTGGGCTTTATTGGTTACTTCTTGACTTGGGACATAAACCCACGG
>ERZ888423.1099-NODE-1099-length-24996-cov-10.535504_pt1 | contig 24996 bp, 24 predicted proteins | sample MGYA00520523_ERZ888423 | MGnify/ENA primary metagenome ERZ888423 (study PRJEB32303, sample SAMEA104408611) | aquatic metagenome | biome: Brackish water; feature: Pelagic; material: water | place: Baltic Sea | collected 2014-06-08T10:24:00 | depth 30,27 m ...
GATGAGTGGGGTTGGAGTTTTGAAGCCGACAGGGCACAGGCAAAGCTCGGCGAGGCACTAACGATGGCTGGCGACTTGAATGGCGACGGCTATGATGATGTCTGCATTGGAGCACATGGTTGGGACAACGTAGAAGAAATGGGGTCAGCTGGAAATAAAGCCGGAAAGTTCTGGGTGTTCCACGGTAGCGCCGATGGGCTCTCAGAAGTACCGGCCATGGAATGCGTAGCAGACATTACAGATGCCAACCTTGGTATTTCTATAGATAAAGCAGGCGATGTAAACGGCGATGGATATGACGATCTCCATGTGGGTGGGTACATCTTTTTGATAGGGGATGGCATGATTTGCACCTTCCACGGCGGTCCAGGTGGAGCGGATAATACCCCTGATTTTATGGCTATCGGCGGCGCAGAAGATACTTCCTTTTATGCTGTCAATCTTTCCAATGCAGGTGATGTGAACGGTGACGGATACAACGATGTGGTGATTGGTGTACCGCGTTTCGACGCTGGCGGTATTTATCAAAGTGGCAAGCTACACCTACATTACGGAGGCCCTGCCGGTATCGATACCAATATCGCCTGGGTAGTACAGGGAACACAATACGATGAGCGATTCGCCTTCAATGTAAACGATGGCCATGACCTGAATAATGATGGCTATGACGATGTACTTGTTACTTCTAAATATTATTTAGATCCCGCGCTCATGGATAGCGTGGGTAAAACCATGGTGTATTTCGGAAGCCCCAATGGACCTTCCTTAACTCCGGGTTGGGAGTTCATCGGTGAATCCACCAATGGCGCAGGTACCAATACTTGTTTTGCGGGAGATGTGAATGGCGATGGGCAGGATGATATTCTTATTTCCGGAAATTCTTATACCAATAACTTCACAAGCGAAGGTGTGGTATATGGTTTCTACGGAAAGAAATTTGCCTGTGATCCACCAGAAGACTTTCAGGTTATCAGTACTTCACCAACCAATGCATCCTTTACCTGGAAGTGGCTGTACGGCTCGACCAATTACAAGCTATTCCTTAAGGAATTAGGTTCAGGCTCCAATCCGCTATCACTGGATATGACAGGCAACAGCGTTACTGTAACCGGATTAAAACCGGGTACCAGCTATCAGTGCTATGTCAAAGCCCGTTGTGAAGATGGTTATACGGAGCGAAGTGAGATGGTCATTATACAAACGCCACCACTTAGAATGGACGATACCTTTGCAGCAGAGGAACCCAAATTGTTTCCCAATCCGGTCAAAGATGTATTGCACATAGATTTCGGCACCTCCAGTGGTAATGCCGTGCTACGCGCATTCGACATGTCGGGGAACCAGGTAATCAATCGGTCCTTCCAGCTCAATGGCAACAGACAGGCTGATGTTACGGAAATGCAGGATTTACAGGACGGTATGTACATCATTTCCCTCGAAGTGAATGGCACCAGCAGGTCTTTTAAAATTACCAGGGCGCGCTGATAATCAGAACGTGCACCGGTATTGTCTGCCATTATGAACCGAAAAATTATCCTGAGCGAAATACTCGTTAAAGCGGTAAGAAGCAGCGGAAAAGGTGGGCAGCACGTCAATAAAGTATCTACCCGGATTGAACTCTACTTTCAGCCCGGAATGAGCGATGGCTTATCGGAGAGCGAAAAGGCATTAATAGAACAGAACCTCGCAGCCAAAATCTCGTCCGATGGTATCCTTCGCATCACCTGCGACCAATCCCGTTCTCAGGCCCGCAATAAGGAAATTGCCATTGCCAAACTGATGGCTTTACTGGAAGATGCTCTGAGAGAAAAAAAGCAGCGCAAAAAAACGCGTATTCCGGAAGGTGCCAAACGGCGCAGACTGGAGGAAAAAGCCAAAAGAGCGAAACTGAAGTCAGAGCGGCGCAACCCTGAGTGGTAAATCGCGCATGTTACCCATTCACAGTCATGAACTCTGTAGTGGTGTGAAAGGTAATGTCCGGGTTATTCTCAATCGCGACATTCAAGGCCCAGGTTGTCTCGGCCATAAAAACAGGTTGTTTATCCTTATCAAAATAGATGTACTCACTTTTCAGCCGAATAAACTCATCGAGTTGCTTTTTATCCTTACTGGTGATCCAGCACGCCTTGTGCATGGGAATAGGAGAGAAGCGGCACTTGGCACCATATTCATTCTCCAGACGATATTGAATAACATCAAACTGCAGCTGACCTACAGTACCTACCACCTTTCTGTTGCCCGCACTGTGCACAAAGAGCTGCGCCACACCTTCTTCGGTGAGTTGTACAATCCCTTTGTCGAGCTGTTTCGATTTCATCGGATCGCTGTTGACCAACTCCATGAAAATTTCAGGTGAAAAACTGGGAATTCCCACATAATGGACTTTTTCCCCTTCCGATAAGGTATCGCCGATTTTGAAGTTACCTGTATCGTAAAGACCAATCACATCTCCCGGATATGCTTCATCAATCACATCCTTGGAAGCTGCCATAAAAGAATAGGGGTTGTTGAAGCGCAGCGCTTTATCAAGACGTACATGCTTGTAAAAAGTATTGCGTTCAAAGGTGCCGGAAACTACCCTTAGAAAGGCAATTCTGTCGCGGTGGCGCGGATCAATGTTGGCGTGAATTTTAAATACGAAACCGGTAAAGGCTTTTTCTTCAGGGGACACTTGTCGCTCTTCCGCATGTCTGCCCATAGGTCGGGGAGCGATTTCAATAAAGGTCTCCAGCAATTCCTGTACCCCAAAATTATTGATAGCACTACCAAAGAACACCGGAGCAATATGCGCATCTCTGTATTGTTCTACAGAAAACGGATCGTACACACCTTCAATCAGTTCCACATCATGCCGCAATTGATCAGCATCTTTTTCACCCACCTGCTCATTCAACAAGGGGTCATTCAGATCATCAATTGTTATACTGTCCTGCTCCCGCTTTTGAGAACCGGGAACAAACAACTTCAGGTCCTTTTGATACAAGGAGTAGACGCCCTTGAAGAAACTTCCGGTATTGATGGGCCACGATAGCGGACGCACACGGATGTTCAATTTCTCTTCGAGCTCGTCGAGTAAATCAAAAGGATCTTTCCCGTCACGGTCCATTTTATTGACAAAAATGATAACCGGGATGGCCCGCAAGCGACATACCTGCATCAATTTCTCTGTCTGCTCCTCCACACCCTTCACGCAATCTACTACAAGGATTACACTGTCCACAGCGGTGAGTGTACGGTAGGTATCTTCAGCAAAGTCCTTGTGACCGGGCGTATCCAGCAGGTTAATCAGGTGCGATTCGTATTCAAAAGTCATGACCGAAGTGGCAACAGAGATACCCCTCTGACGCTCAATCTCCATAAAGTCGCTCGTAGCACTTTTTTTAATCTTATTGCTCTTGACCGCACCGGCCACCTGAATAGCCCCGCCATAGAGGAGAAATTTTTCTGTTAAGGTGGTTTTACCGGCATCAGGGTGACTGATAATGGCAAAAGTTCGTCTGCGTGCTATTTCGGATTCCAATGACATAAGCGCCGCAAAGTTAATCAAACATGCCGCATGCCACTATGGAAGTATTTGCTACTTTAGCCAACGCGAATGAGACATTCAACCAAAGCCTATATAATGGTGGTGCTGCAGTTTCTGCTGCTGACAGCCATTGTATTTCCCATGTCCCACCAGGCCCCGGAGCCGGGAATCTTCTGGAAAATAGTTGGTGGCTTGCTGATGGCTGTGGGCTTCATAACCGGTATGATGGCTATACAGCGCATCAATAGATCTTTATCTGTAATGCCTGAACCAGTGGAAGGAGCTAAGCTGATTACCTATGGCATCTACAAATACATCAGGCATCCAATGTATAGCGCGTTGGTTACGGCAAGCATAGGATATGCGACTTTTACGTTGGATGTCTACAGAGCCTTATTATCCATTTTGCTGCTGGTGCTCTTTGAATGCAAAACCCAGTACGAAGAATCACGCCTGATGCAAGTGTTTCCCGATTATAGATCTTATCAGCAAACAACAGGTAAATTTTTTCCGCGCATCTTTCAATGAACCTCTATGAAGCAGCACATCATACATCATAAGCCATCCATACTGTTTCTAACATTGGGTGTTTTCTTTGTTGTCAATGCACTCATTGCAGAATTCATAGGCGTAAAAATTTTCGCCCTGGAGCCCACACTGGGTATTCAGAATTTCAACTGGAATTTATTCGGTGAAGTGGGTACCCTCAATTTCACTGTCGGTGTATTGCTGTGGCCCTTTGTATTCATCATGACGGATATTATCAATGAATACTTTGGTATGAAAGGAGTGAGGCGCCTGTCCTACATGGCCATAGTATTTATCATATATGCTTTTGTTATCATCTTTATCGGTATACGCCTCGCACCTGCATCATTCTGGGTGGGCTCCTATGCCGAAAGCGGCGTGCCGGATATGCAAAGTGCGTATGCGGCAGTTTTTGGTCAGGGAATGTGGATTATAGCCGGATCTGTGTTGGCATTCCTAATCGGACAGCTGGCAGATGTCTTCTTCTTCCACAGAATCAAAGCCATCACAGGTGAAAAGCGATTGTGGTTAAGAGCCACCGGCTCCACTGCCATTTCGCAAATATTCGATAGCGTGGTGGTGTTGTATGTGGCATTTGTTATCGGTCCGCAACACTGGAGTATTTCCTTATGGCTGGCCGTTGCGACCGTAAATTACATCTACAAGCTGACAGCAGCCATAATCCTGACGCCACTGCTATACGTTGTTCATGCCTTGATAGACCGCTACCTTGGGGAGGAACTCAGTCTGAAGCTGCGCAAAGACGCTATGGAAAACTAATTACCTGGTGGCAAATGATAACTTGACAGTTATCGTCGCAGTCTTTTTCCGGGACGAGGTATTATAAGCCCCACCCCAGGAGTAATCTTCGCTGGAATTCTGACCTATTATCTGGAATACGCCCATGCTGGCAGATTGCAAATCGCCCAGACGGGCATTGGATTCAGTGGCAATATTCTCTGCCCGCTGCCTGCCATCGGATGTTGCCTTTGCAATCAGCTCTAGTTTAAGAGATTCCAGGTTGGTATAATAGTATTGGGGACTGTTGCTGTACAATTCTACGCCTCTGTTAATCAGTTCTGTTACTTCGCGCGACAGACTTTCTATCTGATCGATATTGTTGCTTTGAATACTTACCGATTGCTCCAGATTATACCCGGAGAAACGGGAAACGTATTTTCCATTCTGGTCGTAGTAGCTTTCGTAATCCCGGTTGATGCTGACAGAAGAGAACACAATCTCCTCATCCTTTATGCCTTTGTCCTTGAGGTAACCCTTAATGATATTTCTGTCGGAGTCAAGCTGCGCATAAGCCTCTTTCAGCTCGGGACTCTTTTTCTGAAAGTAGCCCGACCAGACAACCAGGTCGCTTTCAAAGTCCGTCTTTCCGGCACCGGTAACAGCAATGGTATTCTGATAGTCGTAGCGATTTTTAAATGCATTACCCAGAATATAGCCGGTCAGTATGACAGCTAGGGCAATGATGAGGGCATTCAGGTTTTTCATATTAACTGTGTATGTTCTTTCAACGATGGTTTATCTTGATATCGTATATTTTCCTGTCTTTCCATTAGGTCCTGCGAGATAAAAATCTCCATTGGGAGCAGGAGCGAGTGTATGAAAGGCTTCCTCACTTACAGCAACACACGCGAAAGCACCCCATTGCGCTCTGTCTATACCTCCGGGTCCACAGATAAGTATGACACCGTTTTCTCCTATACCTATAGAAGAGCGATAACCGGCGGGCATCACTGAAAATGGCTGCCACTGATAGCCGCCATCAATTGCATAGTAGGTGTTGGGTGTAGTTTCCAATTCCAGGGTATAATCGCCACCGGTCACGACACCCATTTTATTGTTTTTAAAATGCATGCCATAGATCCCAGAAGCCGCTGAAACCGCATAGGGAAGGGCAGCCCTTTGTTCACAGGCATGTGACAGGTCGCAACCAATAATCAAAGCACCTCCGATACCTGTCGCCCATGCATAGGTTGAGTCATCCAGCCATTGAATACCCGAGCCACTGGCAGCAAATGCAGCAGTACCTTCAGGTAATTGGATAGAGCGCTCTTGTTTCCAGAAATGGCCGGATTCCGACGATGCGAGCAATAACATATATCCTTCAATAGGGTCACCATATAGTATGCAATCGCCATTGCTGTTGCAATCCATCCCATCCAAAAAATAAGTTGAATCCGGGGAGCTATACACTGTCCTGAAGGTTAAACCATTATCTTCAGAAATCAGTATGGCAGCAGGCAGGGTAGAGCTCATTACCAGCACGGTGCTGTCATTGATTTTTTCGATATCCCTGAATTCCGCACTTTCCCAGCCCGGTATCTGCTGAAATGCCCAGTCGCCCCCACCATTTACTGTAGAACCGATATAACCGGCGCTGCCACTCACCCAGACCTCATCATTCGTGTAGACATGAATACCCCTCAGACTGGTAGGCAAATCGTTATTCCATACTTGCAGGGATTCGCCTTCAGCGGCAATCAGAGATAACAGGTATAGTAAACCGTACAGCATCATTGAAACCGATAAGTAGTGGGTAATTGGAAGAAGTTGTCGCCGGGAGGGAGGCTTTCCACACTATCCAGTGTATAGCGGACCAGCAATCCGTCAGTAGCATATTCCAGCACCACAACGGTTCCCTCTGCTACACCCATGTACAGCGGTAAAGGTGCGCTAACCATATTGACATCCGTCTCCACATCGTACCTGCAACCGGGTAATAGTATATCGTTCGTGATCCACACAGTAGTTGGAACACCCGGACGGATGAAGCCACTTCGGATTACTTCGTATTTGGTGCAGTTCCAGTTTCCAATCATCTTTTGCTCACCGGTCGATTGTAGTACCGGTTGAAAATGATCCGGCATAGTGGCTTTTAATGCAGGTGGTGCATCCGATAAATCGGAGTAATTACCCTGGTAGACTACTTTCTCCATGGTATCTATCTGCCAGGCAGCGGTCTGGCGCAAATCGATCAATACATTTCCACCTGATGAACCTCCGGTTTCCACTATGCGGACGATAGAATCGCCAAAACCGATTTCAATCATGGAAGGATTAAATCTGTAAAAAATAGATATATCATGGGGCTTTTCAGAAATAGCTTCCACTTTATAGATAGCTTTTCCCGTAAAAGAAGAGACAGGGCTAACCTGCTCAGGTTCCGCCTGCTTTTGCTCGGTTGTGCATGCTATCAGCAGACAGCTAATCGATAATAATACAAGCAATCGCTTATTCATGTGTCAAAGGTACTACCATTTATCGCCGGGATCTTTTCTCCTTTAATCTGAAGGATTGAATAGAAGCGTAGAGGTCTTTTTTAACTGAATTCTTGGCATGCTGCGCGGTCCAGCCACGCACCTGGTAAAAAGCCTGTTCTGATTCATAGGTAGATAAAATATAGAAAACAGGGACACCGCCATAGTGTCCATTGAATTCACCAGAAACCACATGCATGTTGCCCAGCTGATGATCTTTCAGCTCCGCTAAAGGGGCGTTCCCCAGCATAGACGAGACATTATCACCCAGGTAATGAAAGTACTCCTGCAAAAAAGGTTGGATATCTCTGCGTTGTAAATCTCGTTTACGCTCTTCAATCACCATCAGATAAACCTCATTGCTGTAATCGGAGAAAGCCAGTTGCGCTGATGCATGCAGGCTATCGTCCTCTAATAAATAAGGCGGTACCATAATGGAAAAACGTTCTTTGTAAACAGCTTCTCTGAAACCGGAATAGTTGAATTGATCTTTACCGATGAATACGAACATGAAATAAAAACTCATGATGGAGATTACGCCAACACTACCCCAAAAAAGGCGGTCTCTGGGTGATAATCTTTCGTATACGTTCATTTGATTTGATAATGGAGTATCACCGGCTCATCATCAGAATAGTAGAGATACATATCAGTTTGCTTCTTATTGAAACTGAGACCGGAAATAAAAGGGAATGATTCAAACTCAGTTGTAAAGATTGCGGGTAATGAGAACGCTGCATCGCGTCGTTTCCGGGTCGATTTATATATGCGATTATCAGCAACCATCCACATGGTTTTCTCTTTTTTATCCATCCAGATACTCAGTATAAGCATCTCCATTGCGCCCTCAAACTGCACTGCCTTTGCTTCCTCAAATCCGGAGCCGTCTGCTTGAGCCTTGGCTACCATCAACCGTTCATTCTGTAAAAAATACAAACGCTCACCGTCTGCAGATAAAAAAGGATAAGCGTCGCTTTCTGCCGGATCATTTAAGTTTTGGAGTAAAACGGGAGTGGTATAAGCCGCGGTTCCATCCCGTCGTGTCATAGCCATATCATTTATTATCCATCCACCAAACCTGTTTACGGTCATGACAATAAGTGATGCATTTCCGGCCATCGTCGCCTGCAAAAACTGAGGGTATCCCTCCAGCGGCGGAATAGGCAATTGCTGAGGCTCCGGCTTCGCCACCCCGGTCGGGATGGTAAATAAACCTGTATAAAGGGTGTCATCATCCTCATAGGTTAATGAAAGCAAGAGACTATCGGCATGGGAAAGGTGCTGTGCAGGTCCCGGGGTGTAGTTGACGGGGAATGTTATGGCCTCCACAAACTTGAATTTCCCGAAGGTTTGATACTCCTGCTGGCATTTTCCCGCCAGGCTCCACACGGAGGTCAGTGCGAATAGTAGTATTTTTACACGCATTTGGTAAATTTAGATGGAAATGTCGGTAAGAGAAAATGAATACAGCAGACAAATAAAACGGAAAGCGGACGAAGAGCTGCTGGAAATTCTGCAGCACTATGAAGCCTACCGTGAAGATCTGCTTCAGGCGGTAATATGGGAAGCGGAAGATCGTCAATTAGAGGTGCAATTGCCGCAGACTGCCCTCGATGCTGTTGCTCAGTTCCATGCGGAACAGGAAAAGGAAAAGGCGCTGGCAAAAGCTGAGGCAGAACGACTGGCCATGCTGGAGAAAAAAGAAGCCGCTGTTCCGGAGAATGCAGAAACAGGAGAGAAACTCTTTTCACAATCCGCCATTCTGGGTTTCAGCCTGTTTTTTTCTCCTATCAGCGCAGGCATTTTGCTGGCTATGAATATGAAGCGTTTACAAAGGAAAGGAATTGTTCAGGTTATCATATTCGCAGTCGTTTTCACCCTGTTTCAGGGATATGTGAGCATGCGTTTACAGCAGGGAAGTATTCTCACCCTCCTGATCAATGTTGCCGGCGCACTCATCATGTCGGAACTGATGTGGAATCAATTTATTGGCAAGCGCATACCTTACCAGCGCAGAAGTATTCTCATCCCATTGCTGATCGCTATCGCTATTGTAGCTCCATTGGCATGGTACGTATACCAACACCCTGAATTTTTAGAAACCGCTCAACCATGAAGCTTTACCTGAAATCAGCCTTCCTGCTTCCTTTATTAATGGGAGCATGCATGAGCACATACGCCGATTCTCCGCTGACCTCTACCAATATAGCCGAATTCTATACCGAGCACGACATAGTAGAATATGCACTGGAAAAACAGGTACTGGACCAGCGTGTACTCGATTATCTGCTGAATGACAAACAACCGCTGGATGTCAAAGCTGCCGTTATCAATGCGCTGAGCTGGACATCCGCAATAGACCGGTACCCCGACCTGTTAAATGGTTTGACTAAAAAATACGGCACCGGAGATGTAACGCAATTCAGTCCGGGAGACCTTGCCTGCCTGGCCTATCTGTCGGCCATGGACGATTATTTCGATGTTTTAGAGGAGGCGCAATGGATCACATTAGCCATGGAAAAGCAACCCGAAAGCACTACCATCAGAATGCTCTACGCCATGATTATGGGTCAGCTGGCCATGGATTTCGATTGGTGTGCCGTCTGGGAATACACCCGTTTGGCGCTGCAGGGCTTGCCCGAAGTGCGCGATATGAAAACAGCGGCCATTCAAAACATCGTCGACTATACTATCCTGTATAAGTCGTCCTGCGATGTTGAATGAGGTGTCACTAACAGCCTGTTAATTAAAAGTGTAATTTACTTACAATTAACATTCAATTTGAGGGTTATTAATATCCCGCGTCTACCTTTACTTAAAATTTAAGTATGGCTAACAGCAAAATCAAAATTCTCATAGTTGATGATGAACCGGATGTTATAGAGTTCATCGAATACAACCTGACCAAAGAGGATTATGAAGTAATCAAAGCCTTCAATGGCAGAGAAGGTCTGGCATTAGCCAAGTCGGAAAAGCCCAAACTGATATTGCTGGACATCATGATGCCGGAAATGGACGGTATTGAAGTATGTCGTGAATTACGGAGCATGCCCGAATTCGACAGCACCATTATCTCATTCCTGACTGCCCGAAATGAAGACTTTACCCAGGTGCAGGGCTTTGACGTAGGCGCCGACGACTACATTACAAAACCCATAAAACCCCGCCTGCTGATTTCCAGAGTGAAGGCGCTCCTGAGAAGAACCAATGCAGAAGCCCTGCAGGAAGAATCGATGGAGTTTGGCGATCTGATTATCGACAGAGAAAAGTTCTTGGTGTTCAAAAAGGGAACTCCCATCGGCCTTGCCAAAAAGGAATTTGAGCTCATACAACTGCTTACCTCCAAGCCGGGCAGGGTCTTTACCCGCCAGGAAATTTTCAATGAAATCTGGGGCATGGATGTCATTGTCGGCGACCGGACCATAGATGTACATATTCGGAAGATCCGGGAAAAAATAGGAGAGGAGTACATTAAAACCATTAAGGGTATAGGGTATAAATTTGACTATTGAATGAAGAACCCCTCTCCACGGCAAATCGTCTTACGGGCGACGTTACTGGTATGCGCATTGGTACTTGCGCTGGAAGTGGCTTCTTTGTTATTTAAAGCGTTGAATACCTACTGGTACCACCTGCTCATCGTACCTGCCTTAATGTTCGTATTGACTTACATCATCTACTACAGGGTAGTGGAGAATTTTATTTACAGGAAAATCAAACTCATTTATAAGAATATTCACAATCTGAAATCTACCAAAGGAGTGGTAGAGAAGAAGCTGGATCTATCTACCGACATTATTGGAGAAGTCAATAACGAGGTCGTCAGCTGGGCAGAAGCGAGTAAGAAGGAAATCAACCAGTTGCGGCATATGGAAAATTACCGCAAGGAATACCTGGGGAATGTATCTCATGAACTCAAAACGCCGATCACCAGCATGCAGGGCTACCTCGAAACATTGCTGGATGGGGGTATTGAAGACCCCAAAATCAATTATGACTACCTGACGAAAGCAGTGCGCAACGTGGAGCGCATGATTTCCATCATTAACGACCTCGAATCCATCTCACATCTCGAAAGTGGACAGCTTCGTTTGAATTTTGAACCCTTCGATATCAACCTGCTGACCAAAGAGGTTTTTCAGGACCTTGAAATCATCAGCGCTCAGCGGAATATCCGACTCAAAATCAAAGAGGGCTGCGATCGGCCTTTTATCGTCGAGGCAGACAAAAAACTCATCCGTGAAGTTCTTGTCAATCTGCTGACCAATTCTATCAAATATGGTCGCGACAACGGACATACGAATGTCGGATTTTACAATATGGGAGATAATGTCCTGGTGGAAGCATCGGATACCGGAATTGGTATTCGCCCGGAAGAAATCAATCGCGTCTTCGAACGCTTCTATCGCGTGGAAAAGAGTCGCAGCAGAGACTTTGGAGGAACAGGTCTGGGGTTGGCAATCGTAAAACACGTCATTGAAGCCCATAACCAAACCATATCGGTAAGGAGTACGCCCAATGAAGGCTCTACCTTCGCCTTTACCTTGCGAAAAGGAAAATGATCTTAATCAGCAGCATCAAAGTCAATAGATGCTGAATTCACGCAGTAGCGCATACCGGTTTCGGTTGGGCCGTCATCAAAAATATGCCCGAGATGACCGCCGCAATTTGTACATAGGATTTCAATGCGGTACATGCCATAGCTCGTATCCTTGATATAGGTTATAGCCTCCTCGGTGGCAGCAGCATCGAATGCCGGCCAGCCACATCCGGAATTAAACTTGGAGGTACTATCGAACAATAGAGTTCCACAACCGGCACATTTATATACCCCATTCTCAAAGTGCTTATCGTAGATGCCGGTAAAAGCGCGCTCGGTCCCTTTTCTACGCAGCACATCGTACTGCTCGCCGGTTAATTGGTTTTTCCATTCCTCTTCACTGCGTTCCAGTTGAGGTCGAAAGCTTTTATTGTCGGCTATTTTAATCGTGTATTTACTTTTCATGAGTCTCCTTATACCGCTGCAGAAAATCTACGAGCTGATCTGCTCCAATTTTTCTGGCGATAATATTTTTTTCCTTGTCGATAATAAGAATAATGGGTGTCTGATTGACATTGTATATAACCTGAAAATTGCTTTTCAGTTTTTTGTTCCCCACATTCACCCAACCGTATTGATGCTCTCTGAGCCAATTCTCCCATTTATCCCATTCTTCCTGAGAGTACACCGCATAAATCTCAGCACCCATTTCCTTCAGCTGCGGATAAGCCGCTTCAATTTTGGGCAGATCTTTCTTACAATGACTGCAATCTACATCCCAGAAAAGGATAATGGTATAGTCAGAATTGATTGCGTATAGCGGAATATCCCTGTCGGCGGTATCCTGCAGGAAAATATTCGGTGCCCGTTTTCCTATAAGTGTTGGGCGCATCATATCAGCACTGTGAGTAATCCTGAAAAGACCTGCATCATCCAGCCAGAACGCATCACCTGTTTTGTAATAGGTATCGACAATATGGACAAAAACAGCATCCATTCCCATAATATCAGAAGTGGCGTATTTATTCAACAGGGTTACGATGATGTACTGAAACATATCGTTATTGCCCTTTGCCAGTTGAGCCACCTTGTCCACGGCTACAATAACACTATCAGGCACCTTGGGGACATAATATTCAAAGTAGCGCTCCAGTTTCCCCGGAACAATATTGGTGCGAATCAACCGCGGATCCTGTAAATCGATATCATCAAAAAAATGTTGCCGCACATAGTAGTAACCAAAATATTTATCTGTGGTACCATCTGCCTTAACAGGAGCTTCCGGCACTACAACATCCTGTGCAGCCTTGAGCATTTTTGTATAGAAGGCATCCGGATATTGTTCAAAAATCCTGGCTCTCCAGGCCAGTACCGAATCATTAATGTTTGTTCGTTCTGCTTCCAGTTGTGTCCGCTTGCTATCGCCTGCGTCCAAAGTTTCCAGCTCTTTATTGATGCGATCTACCTTCTGCCGTTGTGCAGCAATAAACCGAAGGTCCTCGTACATCAATTGATTCTCTTCAGACCCTTCAATCACCATCTTTCCTGTAATATCGCTGGCATCAGTAGTTATGGAAAAAGAGGGTTCGTCTACTATTAGTTCAAAATATTTATTCGCCAGTCGGGGCATAACAATCAGGTAAACGCCACCGGGAAGAGGTTTATCTCCTGAAAAAACGGCCTTACCTGAAGCATCCGTCTGAGCCGTATCTACCACATATTGCTTATCCGCATAATGGTGACCCAGCAGCAGAATGGTATCTTCCATTCCTTTAACGGTAACTGTGTAGGAGTATCCGTTCTGTCCCCATGTGGTGCCGGCCGTCACCAATGTAAAAAGCATGAGAAGTAAGCTATTCTTCATAAGTCTTCTTTTTGTCTAATAATGGAAGTGCTTCAGCAGCCACAAAAATACTGCCGCAAATTAATATCAGCCCTGCTGTGCCCACATCTGTTATCGCCTGCTGAACGGCATTATCAACAGAACCACAGATAACGGCGCTAAGTTCAGCATGTTGAAATGCCTGTGCAAGTTGATCTACCTGCATACCTCTTGGTATATCCGGGCGACAAAGAAAGTAGCTGGCATGTCGGGGCAACAAGGGCAATAAAGGCGTAACATCCTTATCCTGAACCGCACCAAACACCACATGAACCTGTTCGAAAGTATCGGGTTCAACAGCCTCCATCAAAGCGGCAATGCCGTCCTTATTATGCGCACAATCAACAACGAGCAGGGGCGATGTACCCAGCACTTCCATGCGACCTCTGAATCCGGTAAGCAGATGTACATGCGCTATCCCTTGCGAAAGGGCATCATCGCTCACCGGCCATTCGTGCTGCAGCAATTTCAATGTCGCCAGCACTGTGTTGATATTCGCATGCTGAAACTTACCCCATAGTGATGAGGAGAGTTCATGCACCTGTTCATCAAGCCAGCTGGTATAGGCTATTTTAAGCTGCCCCGGATCCTGACTGACAACATCGATGGATACCAACTCACGGGCATAAAACAAGGACGTATCCTCTGATGCTGCCTTTTGTCTGAACACCTGCTCCACATCGCTTTGATATTCTCCAATTACTACCGGTATTCCACTTTTGATGATACCCGCTTTTTCGCCTGCAATTTGCGGCAGGGTATCACCCAGTAAAGCCATATGGTCCCAACCGATATTGGTAATGACGCTAATAACAGGTTGAATGATATTGGTAGAATCCAGCCGACCTCCCAAGCCTGTTTCTATGATACAGATGTCGCATTGCTTTTCCCGAAAGTAAGCGAATGCCATAGCAACGGTAATCTCAAAAAAAGATGGCTGTATGGATTTGATTTGATCCTTCCAGGTGTCTACAAAATCTACAACGAATACTTCTGAGCATGGCACTCCATCCACCCTGATGCGCTCTCTGAAATCTATCAAGTGGGGGGAGGTGTACAGTCCTGTTTTTCTTCCGGATGCTGTCATGACAGCCGACAGCATATTCGCCACTGAACCCTTACCATTGGTTCCTGCAATATGTATGCATGTAAGCTGATCCTGCGGATTGCCCAAAGCTTCACATAATGCTATGGTATTGGTGAGATCTTTTTTGATAGCTGCAGGACCAATCCGCTGGAACATCGGAAGCTGATCATACAGATATTGAAGTGTTTCAGAATAATTCACATGCAAAAGTAATACTACCCGCCATCTGTTGTGGCCCGTTTACTTCAGGGTGTAGCGAATAGTGAGTGTACCCGTTTGTGCATCGGGCGCTTCTGCCGTGCTATTGAAAAGCTTTTTACCTTTTACAGAACGTATAGCATCGTTGATGACGGCCTGCTCCACAATAGTGGAACCCTTTCTTTCGTAGGTAGCAGAAGTAACCACTCCGTTTCTGTTCACCGTGATGCGCAGGACTACCGTTCCTGACTCAGGTGGTGTGCCGGAAATAATGGGTTTACTGACCAGACTGCGACCACTGAGGTCATAACCAAAGCCGTTGGAGCCATCATCGCCCATGCCGCTGCCTTTTCCGGGAAAGCCATTGGGATTTCCATCGGGATTTCCCTGATTGCCTTTATCACCGCTATTGCCATCGCTGGAACTGTTGCTGTCAAATTTGTACTTGTTGGGATCGAATGTCTGGCCTTTATCAATGACAGGTTCCGGATCCTTGACAGTTTCCTTTTCCGCGGTAGTTTTCTGATTTTCCTTTTTCTTAGGCTTGTCTGGTAGGGCTACCGTCTTTTCAATATCCTGTGTCTGCACTATCTGTTCTGCCGGTTGCTTGATGGCTGGAGAAGGAGCTTGCGCCTGACTGGAGGATTCTACCTTTCCGGTTCCTGTTTCATTAAAGCCAAAATCAATCAACAACCCCTCGGGCTCCAGTGGAGGATTGGGGGGACTAAACGCAAAAAGGAAAAGTAATACCAACACTACAGCGGCAAAAGCCACCGTAATGACCGCACTGTTGCGTTTCGCCTTTTTTTCATATTGATATTCCATGGCCATGTGCTTTATGAATTAGATGCAGCTGCAAGCAAATTCCATATTACTTTTTTTCCGGGGTGGTTGCAAGTACCACCTTGATCTTTAAATTGTTGGCAATATTCAGGACTTTGACAACCTCGTCGATAGGCACTGTTTTGTCTGCATACAATACAATACCTTCATCCTTCCTGCCTTCCAGATTCGCTGTCAGCACCGCTTCCAGATTTTCTTCTGCCACTTCGCGGGTATTGACAAAGAAATTAAGATTGCGGTCTATACTTACAGCCAGCGTTTCCGAAGCCTGTGCCTGGGTATTACTGTTGGGCAGCAACATGGGAATGGCATTAGGCGCCACTAAGGTGGATGTCAAAAGAAAAAATATGAGCAGCAGGAATATGATATCCGTTAAGGAAGACATATTGAAATCTGCGCGTCGTTGATTTCTGGATTTTAATGCCATTATGCCGGTTCTTGTAAGAGGTCCATGAATTCTACAGTGGTGGCTTCCATTTTGTAAATCACTTTCTCTACCAGAGAAAGGAGTGAATTGTAGGCGAGGTTGGCAAGAATACCGACCACCAATCCTGCAACGGTGGTTACCATCGCCTCATAAATACCTGAAGAAAGCAGCTTGGGACTAATCTGGTCGCTCACACTCATATCGTAGAAAGCGCGAATCATACCTGTAACGGTACCCAGGAAACCCAGCATCGGTCCGACCCCGGCAATCATAGCAATGACTGCAAGATTTTTCTCCATGCGGTATAATTCCAGTTTACCGACATTCTCCACAGCCACTTCAATATTCTTGAGGGGAGTGCCTATGCGCATGATACCTTTTTCAATCATCCTTGCATAAGGAGTTTCGGTGTTCTTACATAACATCTTAGCTGCATCTATATTTCCATTGGAAATGTAATCGCGGATATTCAGCATAAAGTTCTTATCGCCACGCGTTGCCTTGCTGATGGTAAAGAACCTTTCAAAATAGACGAAAACAGTGGTCAGCAACAACAAGGCTATGGGAATCATAATGAGTCCACCTTTCATCACCAGACTGATCAGCGAAAGCTTCTCTGCGGGTTCTGCTTCCAGGTCGGCGATGGAAGGGATGGTGTCGGCTGTAATTTGCAGCAAGGTAAGGTACATATGACTGTTTTAGTTGGTTATACAAATGGTACGCTGAACAAAAGTAGCAAAGTGCATTGCCCGTGCACTTGAGCTTCTAACGCTCTTGTATACAATTGTATTTTATTGTAGACGAGTAAAACGTCAATTATTAACTTTAAGAGCAAAAGACAAATTCAGCAATGGAGAAGATAGTAGTAACGGGAGCAACGGGAGGATTGGGCAAGGTGGTGGTGGAACATTTACTGAATAACCAATATAAGGTCATTGCCATCATCAGAAAGCAGGAAGATGCAGCCAGACTGGAACCGCTTACAGATAATGCAGCCCTGTCATGGGCAGTAGCAGAACTCACCGACAGTACTGCAGTAGAGCGGATCGCGAAGGAGCATCATGATACTTTTGGTATTGTGCATCTCGCAGGCGGTTTTGCTGCCGCTGAAAAGCTGGGATCCACTAGTACTGACGATTACATGCGGATGCTGCGAATAAATGTCGATACCACCTTCACAGTGCTGCAGCAATTTATGCCGGTGCTTTTACGCAACCAAAGAGGCAGTATTGTTACCATCGGTGCCCGGGCTGCTGTTGAACCTAATGGCTCCAATGCCGCCTATGCCGCTGCCAAAGCGGCTTTACTCCAGCTCACCCGGAATGCTGCGAAAGAAGGAATAGGTCATGGTGTGAGGGCGAATGCTATACTACCGGGCATCATCCGAACCGAGGCGAATATGGAATGGGGGAGTGCCGCTCAAATGGAAAAATGGACAAGCCCTGCATCAATTGCCGCTGTTATTAGTTTCCTGCTTTCGGAAAATGGCGCCGGTATCAATGACACTTTTATCAAAATGTACGGCGATCTGGCTGACTAAGCATCTCTCCAGCGCCAGAGGTACATGCAGGCATAGGTGCGATAGGGAGACCAGTGTCGTGCTTTTTCAGTCATTTTCCGGCGCATATCGGCAGGGCTGGCTTTTCTAAAGGAGAACAAATCCTGCATGGCCAGTCTGATGCCCAGGTCATCTGATGCAAAAACATCGGGCCTCCCCAGACTAAACATTAATAACATTTCGGCCGTCCACCTGCCCACACCATTGATTTGTATGAGGTACCGGATAACTCCTTCATCATCCATTTGTTGCAAGGTAGTAAAACGCATGTCCTGCTGCATGGCAAAATCCGCCACAGATTTAATATACGTTGTTTTAGCATGTGATAGCCCGATACTTTTGAGCGTATCGAAGGGAATTGCAGCTATCGCGGCCGGTGTTGGATGCGCTCCCAGCATTGCATCCAGCCGTTGGCGCAAGGTTCTGGCAACTGCAGTGGATAACTGCTGACTCATGATGCTGTAGGTCAGGTAAAGCCAGGGCTCCCTGTTGATGGTCAACTCCAAAGGGCCTATGGCACGAACCACTTGTCCCAAACGGTCATCAGCAGCAAGGAAGGTGTAAGCGTCCATGGACTAAATATCGTTATTTAGCCTGATTGCTTACTTTTGAAAGAAAATATCATCATGATAAGAATATTAGTGGTATGCATGGCTTTGATAGCAATCAAACTGCCTGCACAAAATACCATGAGCCCTGAATTGCTCTGGCAACTGGGCAGAGTAGGGGCGCAAACGGTAAGTCCGGATGGTAATTTCGTCATATACAGTGTCCGCTACTACGATACTGAAAAAAATACATCAGAGAGCAACCTGTACAGGCAAAATCTGCAGGGAGGCGCGCCCGAGCAAATAACAGATATGCCGGGAACAGAATACCATGTTATGGCACTTCCCAATGGCAAGATGGGCTTTTTATACAATGGTCAACTTTGGTCGGCAGAATGGGATGGTACGAATGCAACGCAGCTGACCCAGTCAGCAACGGCATTCAGTGATTTACAGTTTTCTCCGGATGGGAAACGGATACTGATGGACAGGTCGGTGAAGACTGGTACAACAACCCTTGAACAATACCCGGATTTACAGCAAAGCAATGCCTACATCATCAACGATTTGATGTACCGCCATTGGGATAGCTGGAGCGATGCCAACAGCAATCATATTTTCTATGCCGACTGGCTAAATGGTGCAGCGAGCGAAGCTGTAGACATCATGAAAGGCGAACCCTACGATTGTCCTACCATGCCTTTCGGTGGACTGGAGGATGCGGTCTGGTCAAAAGACGGGAATACCATCTACTATGTATGCAAGAAAAAACAAGGTGTTGCATATGCAATTAGCACCAATACGGACATCTATGCTTATAACCTCACCTCCGGAACAACGCGCAATCTGACGTCAGGGATGATGGGCTATGACACCCACCCGGTCATTTCTCCAGATGGTAATTGGATGGCATTTCTCAGCATGGAACGCGATGGCTTTGAGGCCGACAAAAACAGAATCATGGTGCAACACCTCACCACTGGTGAGCGGAAAGACCTATCCGGCTTTATAGATGAAACGGTAGAATCCATTACCTGGAGCAAAGACGGCAAAAAGATATGGTTCATTGCCCCAACAAAAGGCACCAAACAGCTATTTGCTTTTGATTTCGACAGCTATTACCGAGGACTGCGCATCTTTCCCATCCAGCCTGTGAGCTTTGGGCAGCATGACATCACCGCAATAGTGGCTGAATTGGACGGTGAGTTGCTGGTGACGCGGACAGATATGAATCACGCCACTGAAATTTTCAGATTGAATATCGATAATGGTCAGATGCAGGCAGTTACACATGTCAATGACAGTGTATACAACCAATTGAGTCTGGGCAAGGTGGAAAGCCACTGGATTAAGACAACTGATGAGAAGGACATGCTGGTCTGGATGATTTACCCGCCCGACTTCGATTCAACCAAGACTTACCCCACCTTGCTGTATTGCCAGGGCGGCCCTCAGGGCGCATTAAGTCAGTTTTACAGTTACAGATGGAATTTTCAGCTGATGGCAGCCCAGGGCTACATAGTGGTAGCACCCAACCGAAGAGGTATGCCCGGACATGGTGTGGCATGGAATGAAGCCATCAGTACCGATTGGGGCGGACAAGCCATCCGCGATTACCTCAGCGCGACCGATTGGGCCAGAACATTGCCCTACGTAGATGGCAAACGAATGGCGGCCGTGGGAGCCAGCTACGGTGGTTACTCTGTCTATATGCTGGCAGGAGTACACGAAGGCAGATTCGCTTCCTTTATTGCCCACGATGGTCTTTTCAACCTTGAAGCTTTCTATGGCACCACAGAAGAGATGTGGTTCGCCAATTGGGATATGGGTGGACCTTTTTGGGAATCCGGCGTACAGGACAACAGTTACAAGCTCTTTAATCCAATGCACTATGTGCAGGACTGGGATACGCCCATTCTGATCTATCAGGGAGGAAAGGACTTCCGCACCACCGAAGACCAGGCTTTTCAGGCCTTTAATGCGGCCCAGCTGAGGGGAATCAAAAGCAGGTTTGTCTATTTTCCTGAAGAAAATCACTGGGTTTTGAGCTGCCACAATGGTTTGTTGTGGCAAAGAGAGTTCTATCGCTGGCTGGAGGAGACCATGCCGTGATATAAAGTACTGATTTATAATAAGTTACACTTAACACTTTCCTGCTCTACACTGTTGAAAACTTAGCACTGCCGCGCAGTCATTTCTGCGGGGATTACGGCTATTTTTCATTAAATTTGCACTGCTTTTAGAAGCCCAGAATTATGCCAGAAGGAGAAAAAATCATCCCGATTAATATCGAGGAAGAAATGAAGACCGCCTACATCGACTATTCGATGTCGGTAATTGTTGCCAGAGCTATTCCTGATGTCCGCGACGGACTTAAACCTGTACACCGGAGAGTGTTGTTTGGTATGCAGGAATTAGGAGTAAATTATAACAAGCCCTATAAGAAATCGGCCCGTATAGTAGGGGAAGTGCTGGGTAAATACCACCCGCATGGCGATACCTCCGTATACGATGCCATGGTGCGGATGGCCCAGAACTGGAGCATGCGGTATCCGCTCGTGGATGGACAGGGCAACTTTGGCTCTATTGACGGGGATTCACCCGCAGCTATGAGGTACACCGAAGCCCGCTTTCAGCGCATGGCAGGCGACATGATGGATGATATTGACAAAGACACAGTCGATTACTCCAACAACTTCGACGATACCCTGCAGGAACCCACCGTATTGCCTACACGAGTCCCTAACCTGCTCGTTAATGGATCGAGCGGGATTGCCGTCGGTATGGCTACCAATATCCTTCCACACAACCTTTCAGAGGTTTGTGATGGGGTGATCGCCTACATTCAAAACAGGGATATTACCACCGAGGAACTGATGGAACACGTCAAAGGTCCTGATTTTCCAACCGGTGGTCAGATTTATGGAATTGAAGGAATAGGGGAAAGCTTTGAAACAGGACGGGGACGCATCGTCGTTCGCGGAGTGGCCGAAATTGAAACAACCAAATCGGGACGCGAACAGATCATCGTAACAGAAATCCCTTATCAGGTCAACAAAGCTAACCTGATAGCCAAAACTGCTGAATTGATCAATGACAAGCGCATTGAAGGTATTTCCGATATCAGAGATGAGAGCAGTAGAGAGGGATTGAGAATTGTATATGAGCTTAAGCGTGATGCAGTTGCGAGTGTTATACTCAACCAACTGTTCAAGTATACCTACCTGCAGACCAGCTACGGAGTCAACAATATTTGTCTGGTAAACGGAAGACCCAAACTGCTGGGCTTGCGCCAACTTATCGCTGAATTTGTAGCCTTCAGGCACCAGGTGGTGGTACGCAGAACGGAGTATGAACTGCGGAAAGCGCAGGAAAGAGCGCACATCCTGGAGGGTCTCCTGATAGCGCTGGATAATCTGGACGCTGTCATCAGCCTGATACGCGGGTCCAAAACACCGGACGAAGCCAAAGATGGATTGATGACGCAGTTTGCCCTTAGTGAAATCCAGGCAAAGGCTATTCTCGAAATGCGTCTGCAAAGGCTCACTGGTCTGGAGCGCGATAAAATCCGAGCTGAATACGAAGAGGTAATGGCGTTCATACGCCGGTGTGAAGAGATTCTGGGCAATGAAGAAATGCGCTACCAGATCATTATCGACGAGACAAAGGAAGTCAAGGAAAAATACGGCGACGAGCGCAAGACCACCATCGTTGCTGCCGAAGGCGAGTTGTCTATAGAAGACCTTATCAACGAAGAAGATGTGGTGATTACCATATCTCATATGGGATATATCAAACGAACCCTGGCCAGCGAATACCGTGTGCAGGGTAGAGGCGGAACCGGTTTCAGAGGGGTAGCGGCCCGGGATGAGGATTTCATCGAACACTTGTTTGTCGCTTCTACGCACGATACCATGCTGTTCTTTACCAAAATGGGTAAGTGTTTCTGGTTGCCAGTCTACCAGATTCCGGAAGGCTCCAGGACATCCAAAGGCAGGGCCATTCAGAATATGATCAGTCTGCCACCGGGCGACAAGGTCATGGCGTTCATTGACGTGCGCTCCCTGAAGGATGAAGATTACATGAATAATCACTTCGTTGTATTCTGTACCCGAAAAGGCGTCATCAAGAAAACTGCGCTGGAAGCGTTTTCAAGACCCAGAACCAATGGTATTGCCGCTATCTCCATCAATGAAGGGGATGAGCTTCTGGAGGTGAAAATGACCGACGGCAACTGCGAAGTGATGCTGGCGGTGCGCTCCGGAAGGGCTATTCGCTTCCCGGAAGAGAAAGTACGACCCATGGGTAGAACTGCTGCCGGCGTTCGTGGCGTTTTGCTGGAAAACAGCAACGACGAAGTAGTTGGTATGATTTCTGTTGAGAAGGGTAATATGGAATCCACCATTCTGGTAGTGAGTGAAAATGGCTACGGCAAGCGCAGCTACATAACCGATCCCGAAGATGGAGAAGATGTATACCGCATAACCAATAGAGGTGGCAAGGGAGTCAATACCATCAAGGTGACGGAAAAAACCGGCGCACTCATCGCTATCAAGAGTGTCACCGACAACGATGACCTGATGATTATGACAGAGAAGGGCATTGCTATACGCATGAGCGTCAACGATATTCGCGTTATGGGTAGAGCGACACAAGGTGTAAGACTGATTAACCTAAAAGATAACGACCGTATTGCTTCTGTGGCAAAAGCTGAAAAAATGGATGAGTCCAAAACAGACGAAGAGGCTGAAACCACTACAGAAGAATAAGTATAATTCATTCACAATAAACCACTTAAACAGATCAATAAAATGAAAAGATTAAGCTTATTACTGGCCATTACCTGCATTGGAATAGGAGCCTTTGCGCAGTCCAGTAAAGTATCCTCAGCCATCAACTACCTCGATAACGGGGAGTTAGACAGAGCTCTGGAATCCATCGAGGTCGCCACCTTAAACGAAAAAACAGCCAACTCTGCCAAGACATGGCTCTACAGGGGAAGGGTATACAGTGCTATTGGCTTTGACCAAAGTGGCAATTTTACCAATCTGGCAGTAGCGCCGTTGGACTCCGCATTATACAGCTTCAATTACGCACTTACGCTTTCTGATGTAGACAAGTACAAGAAATTGCTGCTGCTGGAATACCAGAACTTACAGTTCGGGTTCTTTAATATGGGCGCTCAGGCTTTCCAGAATAAGAATTACCAACTGGCGCACGACGCATTCGCTAAATCTTCTGAAGCCAACCTGCAGCAGAGAGGTATCGATGAGAAAGTACCTATGGATACCGGCGTTATATTTAACGTAGGACTTACCGCTGAGCGACTGGGCTACGAGCAGGAAGCCATGGATATTTTCCAGAAGTTGGTCGACATGGGGTACAATGAACCTTATGTTTATCAGGCTTTATCTGAAATTTACAACAACCTGGGTCGGGTAGATGATGCCATTGCAGTAATCAATGCGGGACGCAAAGCTTTCCCGACGAACCAGGCACTGATTATTACTGAATTGAACTTTTACCTCGCACAGGGCAAGGTGGAAGAAATCGTGAATAAGCTCCAGGAAGCCATCAATCTGGATCCGGATAACGTAGAATTGTACTTTGCCCTGGGAAATGCATACGGTGAATTGGAGAAGACAGCCATGATAGAATCAGGTACTCCTGCAGAATCTGTAAAAAGCTGTCTGGGCGAGCCTGATAGCAGGGAAGATGTAACAGATAAAGGTGCCTCCGCCCAAAAATGGACCTACGGTAAAGTAGAAATAACCATGGTGGATGGCAAAATCAGTGATATCGAAGGCGATATGAAGCAACTGAATGAAATTGCTGCCAAATGCGATAATCCTGCAAAAGCAAAAGAATACTTCGACAAAGCAATAGATGCCTACAAAAAAGCACTAGAATTGCAGCCAGTGAGCTTCGAAAATAACCTGTACCTGGGAGCGCTGTATTACAATACTGCCATTGAGATTAATAAAAAGATTATCAATTTACCTTTAGACGCAGAAAAAGAATACAATCGTCTGGTCGAGGAAAGGAATCAACTTTACTCCGAGGCATTACCATACTTTGAAAAGGCTCATATTTTAAATCCATTTGATGAGCCGACCATGCAGGCCTTGAAAGAAATCTATGCTAAAACAAATCAACTAGGCATGGCTAAGATAATGGACCAAAAAATTCAAGGTAAGGGCAAATTTGACATGACAAAGGATCAAATAATTGCACAATTTGGAGAGCCTGAAAGAATTGTTGTCAGTGAATCAAAAGATGCTAAAATTGAAACTCTATATTATCCTAATAGAATGATTACTATTGTTAATGGGAAAGTCGATAATATCATAACAATAATAGAATAACAGTACAAGATTAAAGCCCTCGATAGAGGGTTTTAATTGGAATACACTAGTTAACATAATATTAATTATAGGACAATTGAGTAAGCCGAAAAATGAGGATTATCAAGGGTATACTTAGGCTACATAAACCACCTTGCGGTTCACAAACTCCATGATACCGTCTCTCGATAATTCGCGACCATAACCCGAAAGTTTGGTGCCGCCAAATGGTAACCTCGG
>ERZ888423.1100-NODE-1100-length-24991-cov-11.584737_pt1 | contig 24991 bp, 19 predicted proteins | sample MGYA00520523_ERZ888423 | MGnify/ENA primary metagenome ERZ888423 (study PRJEB32303, sample SAMEA104408611) | aquatic metagenome | biome: Brackish water; feature: Pelagic; material: water | place: Baltic Sea | collected 2014-06-08T10:24:00 | depth 30,27 m ...
TGGCATATTCTTTCAAAATTGGCACGCTATCAATTTCAGGTGTCACAGAATGTGACAAAAACAAAATATCATCATCATTTTTATAATATTCCTGCAATTCATTCATGTTATATGCCATTGCAATACAGATATTTGTGCAACGTGTAAAAAAGAAATCCGCAATGTAAATCTTGTTTTTGTAGTCATTTTGGGTGATGGTTTCTCCATTTTGATTGATCAATTTGAAATCAGCAATGCTGTGATCTTTCGTAATATGTTTTACAGAAACATCCACCAAACTTGGATTGACATCAGCAGGACTATAAATCTTCAATTTTTTTTCGACTTTCAATAAATGATAGAAAATAGGAATGGCAATTGCCGAAAAAATAGCTAAAAAAATAAGTGTTGGAAGCGATTTTTTAAAAAACTTGAGTTCCATAAATAAGATTTATTGTGCAAATTTACGACTTAAAAAAGCCGCAAAAAAGCCTAAAACTTGAAAAGCAGTCAAAAATGTTTGTTAAAATAAAAATGAACTAAATTTAGTTCTTTTGAAACTCTTTCTAAAAACGTACATTTGTCGTTTTTAAAATCTGAAGTAACGCTGCATGGAAATACTTATCAAAGCATCTCAATTTATTTTAAGTTTATCATTATTAATTGTATTGCACGAATTGGGACATTTTATTCCCGCTAAATTGTTCAAAACCCGAGTAGAAAAATTCTATCTATTTTTTGATTACAAGTTTTCGCTTTTCAAGAAAAAAGTGGGAGAAACTGTTTATGGAATTGGATGGATTCCGCTTGGAGGTTATGTAAAAATATCAGGAATGATTGATGAAAGTATGGACACTGAGCAAATGAAACAACCCTCACAACCATGGGAATTTCGTTCTAAACCAGCTTGGCAACGTTTGATTATTATGTTGGGTGGCGTTTTTGTGAATTTTGTCTTGGGTATTTTTATTTATATCTGTTTGATGTGGGCTTATGGCGAAAATTATCTGCCAAATGAAAATGTAAAAGACGGAGTTTGGGTTCAGGATCAATTGGCAATCAATTTAGGATTGCAAACTGGAGATAAAATCTTGACATTTGATGGCGAAAAAGTGAAAAAATTTCAAGATTTATCATTGGAATTTATTAATGGAAACAATTTTGCCATCGAGAGAAATGGCGAAGTCATTGAAAAAGAAATTCCAGAAAACTTTATTTCACAATTGGTTGATCGCGGCAAAGATGCGGGTCCTTTTTTATATCCAAGATATCCTTTTGTAATTGGAGGAATTTCTGAGGATTCACCAAATAAATATGCGGATTTAAAAGCAAAAGATATTGTTACTGCTATCAACGGAACTCCATTAAAATACTTTGATGAGGCTCAAGACGAATTGAATAAATTTAAAGGTCAAGGTATTTCTATCTCCGTAAAAAGAGGTTCTGAAACCAAGGATATCAGCTTAAAAGTTACAGACCAAGGAAAATTAGGAGTTGCCTTAGGAACGCTTTCTTTTGATGATTTGGAAAAGTTAGGATATTATGAATTGGAAACAATTGAATATTCATTTTTAGATGCAATTCCTGCTGGGTTTTTTAAATCTTGGAAAACCTTGACAGATTATGTAAAACAATTGAAAAAGATTTTCAATCCTAGCACAGGGGCTTATAAAGGTTTGGGAGGTTTTATTTCTATTGGGAAAATCTTCCCTTCTACTTGGAGTTGGCAAGCATTTTGGAACATCACCGCATTTTTATCCATCATGCTTGGTTTTATGAACTTATTACCCATTCCAGCTTTGGATGGTGGTCACGTAGTTTTTACACTTTGGGAAATGATTACTGGAAAAAAACCTGGAGACAAATTCCTTGAATATGCGCAAGTTACAGGTTTTATATTATTAATTGCCTTGTTGATTTTCGCCAACGGAAATGATGTCATAAGAATGTTTAAATAGCAACCAAAAAACTATAAAACAAATAAAGGCAATCAACTTGATTGCCTTTATTTGTTAGACTTTAAAAGAACAGTTGATAATGGCAAACCAAGTATAAAATACTTTACACTTATCTCAGGAATAACTATTTGCACCTGGAAATAATTTTTAAAGATCTTTTTTTTGCAATCTGTGCCTTGACAAAGACTTGCATCTGGAGAACTTTTCATAAAGTTAATTGTTTAAGACAATGCGAATGGAAAGAACTTCAAGAAAAGAAAAAATAAACAGTAAATTAAAAATTATTTAATACCGATATAAAATAATTCACTGTTCAATAATTTCAACTATATAAAAATCATTTATTATTAATATTAGAATTAGTTTTTCATTTTTTTAGAGAATAATAGCTAAAAAATATGAATTGTGTTATGTATTTCTTCGTTTTATTTGGTTAAATTCGTCAGATAACTTACTAATTCTATTTATTACTGATTGCTTGTTCATTTTTCCAATCAATCCATTTTTGACCTTTTATTCTTCGCATCAAATTATCAAAATTTCGCATGATAAAAATATTGTAAATTGCTTTACCCAAGTTTTTTGGTTTGTGTGCAATCGAGCGCAAACTCATAGAAAATCCTGGAGTACTATATTTCATGTAATGCCAATAACCTTCAGGAATATATAATACATTTCCGTGTTCAAGATTTGTGATAAATCCTTTTGCTTTTTTCAAAGCGGGCCATTTATCAAAATCAGGATTTGAAAAATCAATATCTTCTCGGGTAATTAATGAATGAGGAATTTTATATAAAAAATCATTTTGTTGTTGATCAAACAAAATAATTTCTTTTTTACCATGAAAATGAAAGTGAAAAATATTTGCCAAATCAATATCATAATGCATAAAAGTATAGGAATCTTTTCCTCCGAAAAAAAGCATTGGCAAGCCTTTCAATAATTTTAAACCAAAATCAGGATAGGTAAAATCTTTCTGTAAAACAGGAACTTCTTTTAAGATATTCCACAAAAAAATACGAAATTTTTAGGTTCTTTTTCAATCAAATCTATATAATCTGACATTTTCATTTTGGCATGAGGCTCATTAAAACCATCTTTATAATCAACAGGTCTGTCATCATATAAAGGGACCATTTTTTCACCAGCAACTTGCTTCATATAAGACAAATTCCATTTTGAAAAAGCAGGCCAATCTTCAATAAACCGCTCTATAACTACTGGTTTTTGAGGCTTAAAATAGTTTTTTAAAAAATCCTCTTTGGTGATGGTTGCAACCCTATCTATTTGAGATAAATTCAAACTCATGCGTAACAATTTTAAAACGGCAAAGTTAAGAAAAGGTTACGAAATTTTTTAAAAAGTTGACTTAGAAATTACATTTTGAAACGCATTCCAAACAACACATTGCTTCCTGGCATTGGCACAAAACCAGATTCAATATAATCTGAATCAAAAATATTATTTGCAGTAAACGTAAAATCGATTTCTGATAATGTTAAAACAATAGAAGCATCCCACACATTGTAACTTTGACCAGTAGTTCTTTCTGCATGTTTATAAATGATGTTTTGAGTAAGATTTTTCAGGATTTTACTCGAAAATCGAGTCGTAAAATGATGTCTTAATGTGTTTAAAGAATAGCGTGATAACTCTTTGTTTTGTTCTAAAATAGTATCATCCAAAAAAGAATATCCCACAGACAATGTTTGAGTAAATCCTACCATTTTAAAATTATAATTCGCATCAAACTCAAAACCTTTAGTATTTACTTCAGTAATATTGGTCGCAGTAAAAATAGTTTGAGAGGTATTTGGACGAATATAATCAATCAAATTATTGGCATCTCTATTGAAAAAAGCCATACTTCCTGAAAAATATCCACGATTGAATTTCATTCCAATTTCTTGTGAAAATGCTTCCACAGGTTGCAAATCTGGATTTCCTATGGTTACTGGATCTCTGTAAAACAAATCTGTGTAAGTTGGAATTCGATAAGTTGTACCCAAATTTCCATAGATTTTGATACTTTCAGAAAGCTGATATCCAACATCAATTCCAGGAAACGCATGAAATTTGAAATCAGAAAAATACGTAATGGCGACTCCTGGAGTAATATCCAATTGATTGTCAAAAAAATGAAAACGATGTTCCAAAAACACATTTGCCATAATTCTGTGGTGTTCTCCCAAATTATTACTGTTGATAGAAACTCGTGAAACATCTACTCCAAATCCTGTAATTCCCATATTGGAATTGTAAGAAGCATTGGTTTCAAAACCCACTTTATTGGTGATGTGTAAATTTCTATAAAAGGCAGGATTGTTTCTTCGCAATAAAAAAATATCTTGACCACGTCTCCAATAAATACGCGGTTTTATTTTGAATTTTTCGGTTTGAAATGTGGTTGAAAAACCCACCAAACTATTTTGAGTTTCTTCATATTCATTGAACGTTGGATTGGTTGTATAGAAATTTTCAGCTCCAAATTTTTTATCAAAAAACGTGGCAATCATTTCAATAGGTTGCTTATTTTTATTGAAAGTTCCTTTTAAAAAATAATTATAATTGGTGTAATCCGAATTATTTCGATACCCATCAGAAGTCAACGCGCCAATATGAGCAATGAATTCCGAATTTGAATATACTTTTCCAATGGTTGCAGAAGCATTTGTTTGTCCAAAAGAACCCCTTTCAGCATTGATAGCAACTGGATTTTTCAACTGTTTTTTAGTCACAATATTGATAGCTCCTGTAAATGCATTTTGCCCAAAAACCCTTGCTGCAGGCCCTTTTATGATTTCAATTCGTTCTATTACTTCAATAGGCAAAGCAGCATTCAAAGAGTGATGTCCTGTTTGTGCATCATCCATTTTGATGCCGTCAATCAACAACAATGTTTGGTCAAAACCTCCACCTCTAATGTATAAATCTGCTTGTGCACCTCCAGTTCCTCTTCGTCTAATATCAACTCCTGCCACTTGTTGTAACAAATCCGCTACATTGGTTGCTGCACTATTTTGAATCGTTTCAGCATTGATAATTGTCATTGTTCTTGAATCTTTCTTAAAAGGCAATTCAATTCTTGTGGAAGTAATGATAATTTCTTTTAGCGTGTCTCTTTTTGAAATAACTTCTTGCGCTTGCAGATTCATAAAATTCAACAATAACAATCCTATCAATAGATGTGTAATTTTCATAAATAGTAATTTAAAAAACGTTGCAAATGTCGTAATTTTCCGGACTATAAAACTAGTCCCGTTTCAAAATGAAAAATAGTCCGGATTTTGATTTTTTTGCATATCAAATCAGTATTAATACCTCTGCTTCACAGCCACAATATATTCAGGTTTCTCAACAAATCATTCAGGCAATTCAACGAAATTATTTTAAAAAAGGAACCTTGCTTCCTGGCACGCGTTTATTGTCTAAACTTCTGAAAATTCACAGAAATACTGCAGTAGCTATATACAACGAATTGGCATCTCAAGGCTGGGTTGAAATCATTCCCAATAAAGGAACTTTTGTGTTAGAGCCTTTGCAAAATAACCTGAAAATCAAAGCAAACTCTCAAAAATTTCATGAGATTTTTACTGTAGCTAATCAAACAGGATTTCATTTTGAAAAATCATTTCATCTAGCTTCAACTACAGAATTCTCCAACGCAAAATATAGCATCAATGATGGAAAACCTGATATTCGGTTGCATCCTGTGAGTGAATTTAATAGGTGGTATAGTGCCGCTATGAAACGAAAAATGTTACCTAAAAAGTGGGACACATACAGTGAAATCTCAATTTCATTTTTTCAAACACAATTGTGTAATTACTTAAATACCACAAGAGGATTTCGGATTTCTCCTCAAAACATCCTCAATACACGAAGCACAGAAATGAGCTTATATATTGTTTCTCAATTACTTATCAAAAAGAATGAATTGGTTTTGGTAGGAAGTTTGAGTAATTATGCATCGAATATGATTTTTCAAGAAGCAGGTGCTTTTATCAAAACAATTCCTGTGGATGATGAAGGTTTGGATATTGCATTTATCAAAAAGAATTTCGAAAATCAAAAAATTAGATGCGTATATATTTGTGCCAATAGAGATTATCCAACCACGATAAAATTAAGTGCTGAACGTAGATTGCAATTACTTCAATTGGCCAAAGAAGTTGGATTTGCCATTATTGAAGACGATTATGATTATGATTTTCAGTTTGAAGGAAATGCCATGTTGCCATTGGCAAGTGCAGATACTCATGGAATGGTCATTTATTTAGGGAAATTAGGGCAATCATTATTTCCTAGTTTTCAAACAGGATTTGTAGTTGCACCAGAAAATTTGATTTCCGAAGCAAAAAATTATTTGCAATTATTGGATAAACAAGGCGATTTGATACAAGAACAAATGCTTTCAGAATTGATTCATGAAGGTGAAATACTTCGTTTAATGAAAAAAAATAGCGTCATTTATAAACGACGAAGAGATTGCCTCTACAAACATTTGGACACCTATTTTAAAGAAATTTTAGTTTGGAAAAAAACTTCTGGAGGTTTGGCTATTTGGTTGCAATTTTTATCAAAATTTCCATTGTTGCAACTTGCAGCAGAAGCTGAAAAGAACGATATATTTTTACCAAAAACGATTCTCTATCAAGATAAAAACACGTGTGCGATTCGTTTTGGTTTTGGACATTTGGAAGAGGAGGAAATCGAAATCGTTGTTAAAAAACTAAAAGATGCTTATTTGACTGTTTTAAAAAATATTCCTTTTAAATGAATTTGATTTGTTGCATTTTTTTTCTTTCTTGTATCTTTACAAAGTAAATTCATACTTGAATTTTTTTTATATTTTAAATGAAAAACTCAAAAAATCTTCAATTTTTCACCCCAAAACCCTCCAGTTTTGAAGGTGCTATTTTACTTGATACAGGAATTTCTGCTGGTTTTCCCATTCCTGCTGCTGATTTTGAAACTACTAGAGTTTCATTAGACGAAGAACTCATCAAAAATAAAAGCACTACTTTTTTTGCAAAAGTAAAAGGTCAATCTATGATTGGTGCTGGACTTAATAATGATGATTTATTAGTAATTGATCGAAGTTTAGAGCCATCAAATAACAAAATTGCTGTTTGTTTTATTGATGGAAATTTTACAGTAAAAAGATTGCGTGTAGAAGGAACCGAAGTTTGGTTACAACCAGAAAATCCTGATTATCCCAAAATAAAAATTACAGAAGAAAATGATTTTATCATTTGGGGAATTGTAACGAATGTGATTAAAAAAGTGTAATTTTCAATATATTTTTTCTTTTTTACATTTATCAATTATAAAAAACGCTGAGCTTTCGTTCCGCTTTTTTTATTTAATTAACAAAATGATTAGTTTTTCAAAGGCTTATCACGATTCATTTCAATCATGTCAACATCTGTATTTTCAACTCCTAAAAAATGTTTGCTAAAGTAATCTGCATTCATCCAAAAGAAATATTCTCTTTCCGTAAATCCATGTCTACTTCCTGGAAATAACATAAAATCAAAACGTTTGTTTGCTTTAATAAACGCACTTACCATTCGAATTGTTCCTGCAGGATGCACATTATTGTCAACATCGCCAGTTGCTAATAAAATTTTCCCTTTTAGATTTTGAGCCAATGTTTGATTTTTATCAATCAAGTATTTGTATTTGATATTTCCTTTGTCATCAGCTTCTTCTTTAATTCCATGATGCGTTTCACTCCACCAACTATTATACACGGTATTATCGTGATTTCCAGCAGAAGAAATGGCTACTTTAAAGAAATCAGGATACACTAACATAGCTGCAGTTGACATAAATCCACCTCCAGAATGTCCAAAAATTCCTACTTTTTCGATGTCAATAAAAGCATGTTTATCAGCCAATTGTTCTGCCACGTATTTTTTATCAGCTAACCCATAATCTCTCAAATTTCCATAACCAAACGTGTGATACCATTTTGAACGATCAGGATGTCCTCCTCTATTTCCAAGCGTAATTACAACAAAACCAACTTGCGCTAATCTATCGGTTTTATCCATCCCTTGTGAAAAAGATTTGTTAACTGCTTCTGTTTGTGGCCCTGGATAAACGTATTCAATTAAAGGGTATTTTTTGATTGAATCAAAGTCATACGGCTTATACATCACTCCATAAATATCAGTAATTCCGTCATCAGCTTTTACTATGAAAGGCTCTGGGAATTTATAACCCGCTTCAAATAATTGCGATAAATCTGCTACTTCCAATTTCATAACCAATTTTCCATTAGCATCTCTTAATTCTGATTTTGGAATGGTATTTACTCTGGAAAAATTACTCACAAAATATTTATTTGAATCTGCCATTTCAATAGCTGAGTTGAAATCACCAGGATTTAAAGGCGTTAAGCCTGAACCATTTAAGTTTATTTTATACAAATGCAAAAAATAAGGATCTTCGTTTATTGGAATTCCGTTTGCAGAAAAATATAAGGTGCGTGATTTTTCATCAATTCCTTCAAAAGAATCTACGTGAAATGGGCCATTTGTAACTTGATTTTTCAATTTTCCATTTGAATCGTATAAATAGAAATGTCCCCAACCATCATTTTCAGCCCAAAACAAAATTTCTTGTTCGTTATTAAATAACACAATTGATTTTCCTCTACTTTCAATATAGGTGTTTGAATGTTCTTTAATGATAGTTTTTACTTCACATGTTTCAATATCAGCCACATGAACGTCTAATCTTTTGCGATCTCTACTCACAGTGTTGAAATAAATTTTATTGTTTTTTGACAACAACAAACTTGGATTGTGCTCATCACTTCTTAAGGATTTTTTTCTTGGAAATCTATAAATATCTATGGATTGCTGTGTAGTAGAATCTAACTTAATTTCCATTTTAGTTTTACTTGCAATGTCAAATACCGCCATTTCATTTTTATAAAATTCCTGCTCTCCAGCCATGTGATATTTATAGGTTTCAAGCTCGGGCCTACCAGTTTTTGTAGCATGAATTACCCATAAATCTTGAATTTTTCTTGAATCTGTTCTAGTAGTTACGAATTTTTTTGAATCATGTGTCCAATAACCACCAACACTTTTTCTATCGTCTTTTTCTTTGATTTTTTCTTTATCTGTCTTTCCAAAAGAACCTCCACCATAACTAAAATCTTCTACAGCATCTTTTGTCCATTGATTTTCGGCAATTGTAGAATCTTTTTCGTTTTTAATTGCTTTTTTAAAGTTTACTTTATCCATCCAAAACAAATTGTTGTGTTTAGAAAACAACACAATTGAACTATCAGGAGCAATATTTGCCCATTTTTTCCATTTTTCTTCTGCCACTTTTTCATTGTCAATAATTGTCAATCCATTTCCAGCCAATTTATATTCTAAATGAAAGACTTTCTTTTCCTTTTTAGGAGTTTCTTTTTCCTTTTTATCAGATTTTTTTGCGCCTTCTTCTTCTTTTGAGTCCACTTCTTCAGTTGAATTTACTCTGAATCTGATTGCTTTTTCGTCTTTGGTAAATGTAAAATCAAAAAGAGGTAAATGCTTTGCTTCATAAGGGTCTTTTGTAATTTCAGACAACCATTTTGCCATTTTTACATTGTCGAAAAGTGGTGTTTTAGTTTTCATATCAGCATCAACCAAAAAATATTTTGATCCTTCTGAAGCGGTTTTATACTGATACCAAAAACGATTCCCGTTTTGAAGCCAATTTGGACGAACTGAGGTTGAATGCACCATTTTAGCAATATTATCAGGAGAAAATCTTGAAGCAAGTCTATAATTTGGTTTTGGAGTTTCTTGCGCGAAAATTAACGTTGTAAAAAGCACGCAAAGAAAGGATAGATAATACTTTTTCATGAAATAGAAGTGTGTTTGAATTTGAATTAAAAGTTAAGTTTCTTTAAAAAAAGTCACTTGACAAATTATAATGTCCTTTTTGTTAAAATTTTAACAGTATTAATCAATTCAGATTGCGCTTTTCAAAAAAAAACCGTTTTAAAATTTGAGAACATTCGTTTTCTAAAATGCCATGAATGACCAATGTTTTTGGATGTAATGTGGTTTTTAAATTCACAAACCCTCTCTCAGGTTCTGATGCTCCATATACAATTTTGCCAATCTGAGTCCAATAACTTGCTCCTGCACACATTTGACAAGGTTCTAAGGTCACATATAAAACACACTCTTTCATGAACTTACCTCCTAAAAAATCAGAAGCAACAGTAAAAGCTTGCATTTCAGCATGCGCTGTAACATCGTTCAACGTTTCTGTTAAATTATGCGCTCTTGCAATAATTTGATTTTTATGAACAATAATTGCGCCCACAGGAACTTCACCTTTTTCAAAGGCAGTTTCCGCTTCTTGCAAAGCTTTTTTCATAAAATAAGTATCATCAAATGGTTGTATCATTTTTTGTAAAATAAAAAGTAATATTACAAAAATTGAAATTGTATTTTTGTACTGTTTTGGAAAACTTATTAAAAAACATATCAAATCCTTCTGATGTAAGAAAATTGCATCTATCGCAATTGCCAATTTTGGCAAAAGAATTGCGCGAATTTATCATCGATATTATTGCCGCCAAAGAAGGGCATTTAGGCGCGAGTTTGGGCGTCATTGAACTTACAATTGCCTTACATTATTTGTTTGATACTCCATCTGATTTACTAGTTTGGGATGTTGGTCACCAAGCTTATGGACACAAAATTTTAACGGGCAGAAAAGATATTTTTTACACCAATAGACAATTGGGAGGAATTGCTGGTTTTCCATCACGAAAAGAGAGTGAGTTTGATGCTTTTGGAGTTGGACATTCCTCGACTTCAATTTCGGCAGTTTTAGGAATGGCGATTGCTTCTGCTATCAAAGGAAATCTAGAAAAACAACATATAGCAGTAATTGGTGATGCATCCATAGCTAGTGGAATGGCTTTTGAGGCGTTGAATCATGCAGGTGTTTCTGATGCAAATATTCTCATCATTTTGAATGATAATGCTATTGGGATAGATCCTTCTGTGGGTGCCTTGAAAGAATATCTGACCAAAGTGAAAACGGATAAAAAATTAGCTGCTCAAAACAATATTATCAAAGCCTTGAATTTTGATTATTCAGGTCCAATTGATGGGCATGATATATCAAAATTAGTTCAGGAATTAACAAGATTGAAAGCCATAAAAGGCCCCAAATTCCTACATATTATTACCACCAAAGGGAAAGGTTTGCAAAAAGCTGAAGAAGATCAAGTGACCTATCATGCCCCTGGAAAATTTGATAAATTATCAGGAGAACGCCTTCCAAAAGAGAAAAGTATTTTTACAAAATACCAAGATGTTTTTGGAAAAACGCTGGTTGAATTGGCAACAAAAAATGAAAAAATTGTAGCCATAACTCCAGCAATGTTGACAGGAAGTTCGTTAAATTTGATGCTCGAAAAATTTCCAAAAAGAACTTTTGATGTAGGAATTGCTGAACAGCATGCAGTAACTTTGGCTGCAGGAATGGCAACACAAGGATTGATTCCCTTTTGTGCTATTTATTCCACATTTTTACAACGTGCTTACGATCAAGTGATTCATGATGTTGCTTTGCAAAATTTACCCGTAATTTTTTGTTTGGACAGAGCAGGTTTGGTTGGCGAAGATGGCGCTACTCATCATGGTGTTTTTGATATTGCTTATTTACGTTGCATTCCGAATTTAATCATTGCTGCACCAAGCAATGAAATTGAGCTGAGAAATTTATTATTTACAGCCCAACAAGAATTGAAAAATCCGATTGCCATTCGATATCCAAGAGGTTTTGGAACAATGATAGAATGGCAAAAACCTTTTGAGGAAATTGAAATCGGAAAAGGGATTTGTTTGCAAAAAGGAACTAAAATTGCTGTTTTAGCTATCGGAACTATTTTAAAAAACGTGCAAGAAGCCATTGAAAAGCTGTCAAATAATTCACTTTTTTCGATGTATGATATGCGTTTTGTAAAGCCTTTGGATGACAATTTATTGCATGAAATCTTCACAAATCACGAAAAAATTATCACTATTGAAGATGGTGTTATTTCTGGTGGATTTGGAAGTGCTATTTTGGAATTTGCTTTAGAAAACAAGTATAAAAACGACATCAAAATTTTAGGAATTCCTGATGAATTTATTGAGCATGGAAGTGTGTCTCAATTGCAACAGAAATTGTATTTAGATGTCGAGAGTTTGATACATTATTTAAATTCTATATAACAAAAAAGACGTCACTGAGGACGTCTTTTTAGCAATATTTACCTCAATTTTAATTGATAATAATTTTAACTGAAGAATGTTTTTTGTTTTCATCGGTAAGATTTACAAAATAAATTCCCGATTTTAAAGAAACACTCAAAGGATGTTTTGATGTTGATGAAAAATTAATTTTTCTATTATAAACCTCTTTGCCATTGATATCAATAATTTTTATGATTGATTTTCCGAGTGTGTTTTTAGCAAAAATTGTAAAATTCCCATCTGAAATAGTAGGATAAATAGTGAATATTTTTTTATTATTAAGAACGTCATTGATGCTGGCTGTTGCTCCTTCAATAGACTTGATTGCCCAACCAAATGAATTGACTCCTCGATCTGCTACCAATCTAAAACGAATGACAATAGTTTCTCCAATTGAAAATCCTTTATTTGTCAAAACGATTGTTTGAGATTTGAATAAATCATTGTTTATAGTTGCAGCAGCTCCTTTATTAAATTCGGTCAACCATTCAGGAAATCTTCTAGAATCATATTTATCGAGTGTTTTCCAGGTTATCAAATCGGTTGTTGCTTCAATAATTACAAAATCATAAAAACTGTTTAAGTCCGCTAAATCATCTGTAAAGGGTTCAACAATTGCTGCATCTTCATAGGTGAAATTTTTATTTGCTTCCGAAATTGTCAATGGTTTTCTTAAATAAGTTGTTGAAACTTTATTGTCTTCATAAGGATGATTTACGTTGTTTAATACATTTTGAGATACTTTCCCTCCAACACTATTTGTTACAAATTCTCCATTTATCGTAAAAATATCAGGATTGGAAAATTGACTAATTCCTAAACTTTGGGAGGGTGTGTCAAAATCAATTACCATAAAATCATGTTCTTTCAGAATTGATTTTATGTTATTTGTGTCATTAAATAATTGAATTCCAAATTTGTGCGTCCCTTCAGACAAATCTGCAGTTTCGAATTTATATATAATTCCTGTAGTAAAATCTTGAATAATTTCGGATTGTTCTACACCATCAATAAATATTTTTACTCTATTTACTTCATCTAAAGTTACATTATAACTAAAAATAGTTTTAAGACTTTCAATAGATTTTTGTGTAAAAGACACTTCAGGAGTAGCTAAAAATGCTGGTAAAGTGTAGTTGGCAAGTTGAGTTAAGGTTGCTGACCAAATTCCTCTTCCATATGTGGAAATTACAACTTGATCGTTTACAATTTTCATATCATATACAGCAACAGGTATAAAATTATTTAGTAAACTCCAATTAAGACCACCATTGGTAGTTTCAAAAATTCCAATATCAGTTCCTGCCCAAATGATATTTTTATCAAAAGGCATTTCTAGTATTGAATGAACAGCTACATCTGGAAAACCTGATTTAGAAGTACCTGCAAATCCTGAAATGTCTGTCCATGTAACCCCTAAATCCTCTGTTTTTAAAATTTTTGCTGCCCCTTGTGCAGAAAATAGAGCATATGCTCTATTTCTTTCAGTTAAAGAAGTGCCAATTCCTGAAATATTTAAACTATGATTGTTTTTAGGATTGTCAAAAGTGTTGGTTTTGGTGAAAGTTTGTCCATTGTCTTCTGAAACATGTAAAGACGTTAACCCATCTTCGGTCATTGCTCCTCCAGCCCAAACCACATTAGGGTCAGCAGTTGAAACCTCAACGTTGAGCGAGCTGCTAAATGAGGGTTTAAAGTTTCTGATAATGTGAGTCAATTTCCAAGTTCCTGCAAAATCTGTAGATCGCCAAACACCATTCATGGTAACTGCAAAAACTGCATCTGGATTGTTATCGGCATTGGATAATTTAGCATAAAATGGGGAGACATTGCCATCTCCAGAATCAGTAAAATTAGACAAAGCCCCAACATAGTTTATGTATCTTCCCACTTGACCGTAATTTTGAGAAACGCCAATAAAATTTCCTGGTTTGTTATAATGCCAAATTACCTCAAAACCATCACCACCCAGTATCTTCTGATAACTTTTTGTTGAATTTGAATTATTTCCAAAACTAATCCATGTACCATTATCTTGAGCACCTGCAATATAGTTATCTGCACCATTTTGTTTTGTGGCTCCATAAAATTGAGTGCTATTTTTACCGATTGCAATTTCAGACCAATCTCCTTCTGTATTTCCAGGGTCAGTTTTAAAAGAAGTGCTATAAACACCCCCGTCATTAGCTAGTAAAATTCGAAATTCTTGATTATTTCCAAGAATTACTTCCATTCCATGTTGATCAACATGAACCTCATTATTGATTTGAGCAGAATCGTAACCAGAAGCAATAGAGCTTGAGACAAAATTTTCACCTACGATAGTTACTTTAAAAACGGCAACTCCTCCAACATAAAAAACATTAGCATCAAAAGGATGGGCCATTATGATATTATCGTACCAACCTTGACCAGTTAATAAATTTGCTGCTGCAGCTGAACCTGATGTTTTTAGATTTGTAAAAGTTCCGCCTTTATTTCTTGAAACATATAAATCTGTGTTAACTCCTGTTGTTGCCCGAGAATTTGGAGTATAAACACTTACAAAAAGAGTGTTAGGATCTACAGGTGAAACAGAAGTTTCAAATCTGCTGTGGCTTGAATTAAAAATAGCTCTATCAAAAATTGTTGACCAAGTTACTCCTCCATCAATACTTTTTACCAATCCAAAATTTCCTACTGAGCCATATTGAATATTAAAATTAGAGGGTTCAAAATCTAAATCTTGAACCCAATTGGAAGAATTTGGAGAAATATAAGTTTGGGTCCAAGTTAAACCTCCATCAGTTGTTCTAAAAATTCCTTTTGTTGCAGCAACAACGACATTGTTTTTATTTGTTGGGTTTATAATAATTCTTCCAACATCCCCAAAAGTTGCTGAATTACTCAAGCTTGTCCAAGTCGTACCTCCATTTATCGTTTTAAAAAGTCCTGCTCCTCCAACAGCTCCTAGATTTCCAAAAGGTTCACCTGTTCCTACATATAAAGTATTTTTATCTTGTGGGCTAATCACGATTGTTGAAGTAGACAAATTGGGAATTGCATTATCAGTTAAATTTTTCCAAGTTACGCCCTCATCTTCTGTCAACCAAACACCACCACTTACAGTTCCTAAAAACCATCGCTTATTATCTGTAGGATCTATCGCAATTCCTCTTGTTCTTCCCGGGACATTCGCAGGTCCTCTGTCTGTAAAAACAGGATTTAAAGTCTTTGCACTACTATATCGCTTTTTGGTTTCAACTGCTTTTTTAAACTCCTCAAATAAATATCCTTTTTTGTATGTAGGGGATTTATCAGTAATTCGTTTTCTGATTTCAAATTGATAATCAGCCATTTCTTCAATTCCCTTTTTATGATATTGATTAGGGTCTATTTTTGACTTTTTATAATGAATTGGAGTAATTTTAAAATCTACATTAATTGAGCTTTTTTCAATCTCTTTATTACATGATATTGTTAAAAATAATGAGGAAAAGAAAACGTACTTTGATATGTGTAAAATTTTTTTCATTAAAAGGATTTAGTTATTCAACTTTAATTATTTCATATAATTTTTCAGGATTTTCATTATCCATTTCTATAATGCCTAAATATGAATAGGCCTTTATGGTTGTATTGGTTTCCCATTCCATTTTAACTCCGGAAAAAATACCATAAATCAATTCCTTTTTTGATTTTGAATCTATTACTGTATAATTAAATGATATTGGAATTTCTAATTTATCAAGATACTCTAAAACTAAAATTTTAGATTTATCTGGACTCGGAATTTTTTTTCTAATAGTATTGGTTTGAATCACCGTTTCTTTAGTTTCAGTGGTTTTTATCTTTTTTGATTTGCAATTTGAGAATAGTAAAACCAATAAAATAGATAAAATAGCTACAATGTATTTTTTTAACATTCAAATGTGTTTTTGGAATTAGTAATTTAAATTTTAAATATATTGCTTTAATTTTATTTAAAAAATTTGTTGCGTATTAATTTTTAAAATTATTTTTAACTTTTCTGAAACTTTAATTTTTAAATTTGAAAAAAATCATCTTATAATTTTTCAAATAATTTATATGACATTTAATAGAGGAAATAATCAAAAAACATTATTTTAGCTTCTATAAGTTTTGGTTCAAAACACAATAAAATATTAAAAATAAAATACATGAAAAAAAATTCACTTTTAAAAACAAGAAACGTATTAAACAAAATCTTAATACTATTCTTTTTAATATCTTTTTGTGCTACTTTTTCACAAAAACATAATTTCAAAGAAATAAAAATAACAGAACCTATATGTACCTATCATCCAGATCCAGAGCCATTTGATAAATCAAAAATAGAAAACCTTAGAAAAAGTGTAAATCTTACCAATTCTGCCTGTTCAAACTTTGTTGTGAATTATGATGGCTTTACACCTGAAGCTCAAGCTGCATTCCAATATGCTGTAGATATTTGGGCACACATCATAGAATCTCAAGTACCAATAAATGTAAATGCTAAATTTGAGGTTTTAGGACAAAACACATTGGGAAGTGCTTCTCCTGAGACTTTAAATACTATTTCAGGTGTTCCTGGAATTGATCCAAACGCATGGTATCCAGCAGCTTTATATGAAAAACTATTGGGTCAAGATCGAGGTGAATTTGGAGGGACAAATGACATAAAAGCTAGTTTTAATAGTAACTTTGATTTTTATTTTGGTTTAGATGGAAATCCTCCTTCAGGTAAACATGATTTTGTTTCCATTGTTTTACATGAACTAGGACATGGTTTGGGTTTTGTGGGATATGCTCGTAAAAATGAATTGGTAGGTGAACTTAGAAGTAACAATAGAGCTCTTATTTATGATAATTACATACAAAACAATGAAAATGTATCTATACTATCATTACCAGATCCGTCAGTTGAATTGTTAACTGCTATTACAAGTAATAATCTATTTTCTAACAGCCCAACTGCAGTTACTCAAAATGCAAATATTTTACCCAAAATATATGCACCATCAGAATTTAATCAAGGATCAAGTTACAGTCATTGGGACGAATTTGTATTTCCAGCAGGAAACTCAAATTCATTAATGACACCAAGAATAGCAAGTGGGGAAGCTAATCATAATCCTGGAGATATTACAATTGGTTTTTTTAAAGATATGGGCTGGGGGATCTGCTCAACATTAAGCATTGATGAAGTGAATGTTTCTTCAAATATTAATGTTTGGCCAAATCCATTTACCGATCATATTTCTATCAGATTTACGAATTTAAATAGCAGTAAATTACAGATAAAACTTGCTGACATCAAGGGTTCTTTGATTTTCTCCAAACAAGTAACTTATGATGGAGGTGATTCAATTAACTTAAATGATTTAGGTAATTTACAAAAAGGAATTTATTTTATGACAATCACAAATACCTCATCGAACTTGAGATTCACTGAAAAGATCGTAAAATATTAATCAATTTTAAATACTATTCCCTGTTAATTTTTTATGTATTCTGATAGCAAATCCATCAGACATTCCAGAAATATAGCTACAAATACTCATAATTCTTTCGTATACCGTAGCTATATTTGATTTGTATTCTTCTGGTAACATCTTCAAAATCAAGGAGTCATAATTAGAAGCTGTCCCATTATAATCGTTATTTAAAGCAGTGATAAAAATATCTAACATGTCTCCAATAATTCTATAGCCTGCAACCTCTTTTTCAACAACTTCTTTACTTTGGTATATTTTTGAAATACTCAATTTAATAATATCGTTTATTTGTGCTTCATATTTGCATTTATCTAATAAAGAACGTTCAAAATTTCCAGCAAATATTTCGTCTTCATTTGCTAAAAAAATAGCAACTGCTTCATTAATCAATACACCAATTGCCAACGCTCGCAAATAACTCACTCTATCTTTTTTGTGCTGTAAGGAATGATATTTTTTTATATCAATGGTATCTTTTACTAGTTTTATCAAATATTCTAACGCAAATTCTTCTTCAATCAAGCCTAAATTGATACCGTCTTCAAAATCGATAATTGTATAACAAATATCATCAGCTGCTTCCACTAAATAGGCTAATGGATGCCTATAAAATGAACTGTTTTCTATTGATTTTTTTGTCATTCCCAAATCAGTAACCACATCTAAAAAAGCTTCTTTTTCTGATTGAAAAAATCCGTATTTTTTATCTACAATATGATTGGTTGGCTTTTTAGGCAAACTTTCTTTGGGATATTTTAAAAATGCGCCCAAAGTTGCATAACTCAAACGCAATCCTCCTGAAATTCCTTCTCTATTCTCTGTCAAGATTTTGAAACCGTTGGCATTTCCTTCAAAATCGATCAAATCTTGGTATTCTTTTGGCGTTAGTTGATCTTTGTATTTTGACCCATTTCCTGAGGAAAAATATTCGCCAATGGCTTTCTCTCCTGAATGTCCAAAAGGCGGATTTCCAATGTCGTGCATTACAGAAGCTGCAGCAACTATGGCTCCAAAATCGTTGAAAGTATAGCCCAAATCAACCAAATTGGGATGACGTTCTAACAATACTTTCCCTACTCTTCTTCCCAAAGTTCTGCCAACTACAGAAACTTCCAAACTATGTGTCAAACGTGTGTGAACAAAATCGGTTTCAGAAAGAGGAATAACCTGAGTTTTATCTTGCAAACTTCTAAATTCGGATGAAAATATAATTCTGTCAAAATCCACATCAAAACCCAAACGTGTTTCGTCTTGTGAAATTCTTGGTCGTTTTTCGGTATCACCAAATCGTTTTAAAGAGAGGAGTTGTTCCCAGTTCATTGTATGCTGAATTTAGTTCAGTAGCTATTTTAAGTTTTCAAAAATACAAAAAAAGAGAAACAATGCTGCTTCTCTTTTTTGTTTACTATTATATTTATTGGATTCTGAAACAAGTTCAGAATGACAATCTTTCGTTCAGAAAAAGAATCATTTACGATCCACACATTTCACAATCTTCTGGACCTGCATTTTTTGACGCTTCAACCATCGCTTTGAATTCTGCTGGAGTCATTGGTTTTTCTACCAAAACTTCGTCTTCTTTCTTTTCGATATTTAGTGTAAATTGTTTTGCGTTTACTGCTGATTTTGTTCTCAAATAATACATTCCTGTTTTCAATCCAGATTTCCAAGCATAAAAATGCATTGAAGTTAGTTTTCCATAATCTGGATCTTTCATAAACAAGTTTAATGATTGTGATTGATCAATGAAATACCCTCTGTGACGTGCCATATCAATGATATCTTTCATACTCATTTCCCAAACTGTTTTATACAATTCTCTGATGTCTGCAGGAATTTTTTCAATATGTTGGATAGAACCATTTGCACGCATAATGTCTTCTTTCATGTCATTATCCCACAAATCTAACTCCACCAAATCTTCTAATAAATGTTTGTTCACCACAATAAATTCGCCCGATAATACTCTTCTTGTATAAATATTGGAAGTATATGGTTCAAAAGCTTCATTATTTCCAAGAATTTGAGAAGTAGATGCGGTTGGCATTGGTGCTACTAATAATGAATTTCGAACGCCATATTTCATAACTTGCTTGCGCAATTTTGCCCAATCCCAATTACCACTCAATTCATCGTCTTTGATTCCCCACATATTGTATTGGAATTCTCCTTCAGACATAGGCGAACCCTTAAATGAAACATAAGAACCTTTTGCTTTTGCAATTTCCATAGAAGATGTAACTGCTGCAAAATAAATAGTTTCAAAAATATCTTGGTTCAATTTTTTTGCCTCATCAGAAGTGAAAGGCAAACGTAATTGAATAAATGTATCAGCCAAACCTTGAACTCCCAATCCAATTGGTCTGTGTCTAAAGTTTGAATTTTCAGCTTCTTTTACAGGATAATAATTCATATCTATCACTGTATCAAGATTTTTAGTTACTTTTTTAGTAACTTCAAATAGCTTTTTGTGATTGAATATTTTCTTTCCATCTTCTGTTTCAGCGACAAACATTGGCAATGCAATTGATGCCAAGTTACACACTGCAACTTCATCTTTTGCGGTGTATTCCATGATTTCTGTACACAAGTTTGATGAACGAATTGTTCCTAAATTCTTTTGATTTGTTTTACGGTTTACAGCGTCTTTATACAACATATAAGGCGTTCCAGTCTCAATTTGAGATTCTAGAATTTTTTCCCACAATTCACGAGCTCTAATCGTTTTTCTTCCTTTTCCAGCAACTTCATAGCTTGTATATAAACGCTCAAATTCTTCTCCATAGGTATCATACAAATGTGGACATTCGTGCGGACACATCAACGTCCATGTTCCATCTTCTTGAACGCGTTCCATAAATAAATCTGAAATCCACATGGCATAAAACAAGTCTCTTGCTCGCATTTCTTCCTTTCCATGATTTTTCTTTAAATCTAAGAAATCAAAAATATCTGCATGCCAAGTTTCTATATAAATTGCAAAAGAACCTTTGCGTTTTCCTCCACCTTGATCCACGTAACGTGCAGTGTCATTGAAAACTTTCAACATTGGCACAATTCCATTTGATGTTCCATTGGTACCTGCAATATAACTTCCTGTGGCTCTTACATTATGAATTGACAAACCAATTCCACCTGCAGATTGAGAAATTTTAGCAGTTTGTTTTAATGTATCGTAAATTCCTTCAATACTGTCACCTTGCATTTGCAATAAAAAACAAGAAGACATTTGCGGTTTTGGAGTTCCTGCATTGAACAAAGTTGGAGTTGCATGTGTAAAATATTTTTTACTCATCAATTCATAGGTTGCAATTGCTTCGTCAATATCACTTTTATGAATACCAATAGAAACACGCATCAACATTTGTTGTGGACGTTCGACAATATGTCCATTTAATTTCAACAAATAAGAACGCTCTAACGTTTTAAAACCAAAATAATCGTAGTTAAAATCTCGGTTATAAATGATTGTTGAATCTAATTTCTGTGCATTTTCTTTTATAACTTCATAGACATCATCAGCAATCAAAGGTGATTTTTTTCCTGTACGTGGATTTACATAATGATATAAATCGTCCATAGTTTCTGAAAACAATTTTTTGGTATTTTTATGTAAATTAGAAACGGCTATTCTTGCAGCAAGTTTTGCGTAATCAGGATGTGCAGTAGTCATTGTTGCTGAAATTTCTGCTGCTAAATTGTCTAGTTCAGATGTAGTTACACCATCATACAAACCTTCAATCACGCGCATCGCAACTTTTACTGGATCAACAATAATGTTTAATCCGTAACACATTTTTTTTACTCTTGCTGTAATTTTATCGAACATCACAGGTTCTTTTCTTCCGTCTCTTTTTGCTACAAACATATTTTTTCTTGTTTTACTTTGATTAGTCAATTATTTAGCTAGCAAAACATCCAAAATTTTGGATGTTTTAATATCATTCCATTTTTCTGAAATACTTTCAGAATGTGGTCACTATTATTTATTCGGAAACCGAGTATTTAAAAATCAGAATCGAAAGTAATGCTTCCAGTTCCTCCTGATTTTACCCCAGCTTTTTGATATTCTGATACTCGTTTTTCAAAGAAATTGGTTTTTCCTTCTAATGAAATCATTTCCATAAAATCGAATGGATTTGTAGATTCATATTCTCTGTCACAACCAAATTCTATCAGCAATCTATCAGTTACATATTCCAAGTATTGAGTCATCAGTTTGGCATTCATCCCAATTAAACTTACTGGCAATGATTCTGTAATAAATTCACGCTCAATAGTTAATGCATCAAGAATAATTTCTCTGATACGTTCTTGTGGCACTCTATTTACGATATGATTGTTGTGCAAATGCACTGCAAAATCACAATGCATTCCTTCATCTCTTGAAATTAATTCGTTAGAAAACGTTAATCCTGGCAACAATCCCCTTTTCTTCAACCAGAAAATAGAGCAAAAAGCACCTGAAAAGAAAATTCCTTCGACAGCTGCAAATGCAATTAAACGTTCTGCAAAAGAATCAGATTCAATCCATTTCAATGCCCAATCTGCTTTCTTTTTAATCGCTGGAAAAACTTCGATCGCTCTAAATAACCTGTCTTTTTCGATTTCATCTTTCACATAAGTATCGATCAGTAAAGAGTAGGTTTCCGAATGGATGTTTTCCATCATGATTTGAAATCCATAGAAGAATTTTGCTTCAGAATATTGCACTTCATTCACAAAGTTTTCTGCCAAGTTTTCGTTTACAATTCCATCTGATGCTGCAAAAAAAGCCAAGATGTGTTTGATGAAATAACGTTCATCATCAGATAATTTGGTATTCCAATCAACGATATCTGCGTGTAAATCAATTTCTTCGGCAGTCCAAAAACAAGCCTGTTGTTTTTTGTACCAATCCCATAAATCAGTATGTTGAATTGGGAAAATTACAAATCGATTATCATTAGGTTGTAAAATTGGTTCTGTAAAAGACATTTATAATTATTTTTTAGTGTTAAATATTGTTATAAGATCGTTAAAAAACGACCTTTACAAAGATTGAAATTTTTCAGCCAATAATAAAGCGATACTTATTCACAAATTGCGTAAAGTTTTTAACAAAATGAGAAGATTTCTAATTTTTCTTTAAAAAAATTAATTTCTCAACATGCTATTTTTGAGCGACTTAAAAAAAATAAAATTTGCAAACCTTTAATTCTAGGGCGATTGCTGAAAGAAGTGAATTGCGTTTCATAAATGATTGTAAAAAAACTGATTTAAAAATAGAAAAAATTTTTTTTTTGCAAGGCAAAATAAAAAGATTTTGTATGTATCTTTGAAAGTTATTAACATTTATTTATATTTAAAGTGAAAAACGGTATAGTAAAATTTTTTAATGAATCAAAAGGATTTGGATTTATTACAGAAGATGGATCAAAAACAGAACATTTCGTTCACGTATCTGGCCTAGTAGACGAGGTTAGAGAAGGCGACACTGTTGAATTTGAACTAAAAGAAGGTAGAAAAGGTTTAAACGCGGTTAACGTAAAAGTTATTTAACTATTTAGAATTTTTTTACATTACAAGAAGTCGCTTAAAATATTTTAAGCGACTTTTTTTTGCCGTATTTTTGCATAAAAAAATTTTAATAATGAAAAGTAGGTTTACCCAGATTGTTAACATTGCGATTATTTCGTTGTACCTTATTTTTTTAGCAGGCGCTATTGTGAGAATGACAGGCTCAGGAATGGGTTGCCCAGATTGGCCTAAGTGTTTTGGTTATTATATTCCGCCAACTTCTGAGGACGCTATTACTTGGAAGCCCAATACTGAATATCACAAAGGGCTTATCATTATCAAAGAAGAAGCATTGTTTGTGGCAGAAAAAGACATTAAAACTGGAGATGAATTCAACCCAAAAAACTGGAGCGCTTACACAAAACACGATTATGCGGTGTTCAATACATTTAACACTTGGACAGAATATATCAACAGATTGGTTTCGGTTTTGGCAGGTTTTGTGTTTTTATTTTTGATTTATGCTTCCACAAAATTTTGGAGAGAAAATAAATCAATTATTTTGCTTTCATTTGGTGCATTTTTCCTGATGTTATTCGAAGCATGGCTTGGAAAAACAGTAGTTGATTCAAATTTAACACCTGCAATTATTACTGTTCACATGGTTGTTGGATTGATCATTATTGGGCTTTTGTTGCGATTGAAATTTATCATTTCCGAAAAGAAAAAGATTTATAAATACGATTCACTTTTCAACAAATTATTGATAATTTCTGTGATTTTCTCATTGATTCAAATTGCCATGGGAACACAAGTTCGTCAGTTTATTGACGAGCAAGTAAAATTATACGGATTTGAAAATAAAAACCATAGTTTGATGAATCCAAGTTTTAAATTTTACTTTCACAGGTCGTTTACGATTGCGATTGTACTGGTAAATTTTGGGTTGTTTTACATCAACCAAGTAAAAAATTTAGGATATAAATTGGTCAATTGGATTATTTTATTGATTTTCTTAGAGACTATTACAGGAATTTTAATGTATTATGCTGAAATTCCAATAGGAACTCAAGCCATCCATTTATTAGCAGGTGCCTTTTTATTCGGATTGCAATTTTATTTGTGGCAACAAAGTAGGAGGGTTGGATGATGGTTGGTGGGTAATGGTTTGTAGTTATTGGTTTTTAGCTTTTAGTGTAAAACTTTGAAACCTGAAACTTTTAAATCCTTTTTTCAAGGATGGGCATTCACCCAAACTTCGCCATCTTCAAAATATTCTTTTTTCCAGATAGGAACTGTTGTTTTGAGTGAATCAATAGCAAATTCACACGCCAAAAACGCTGCTTTTCTGTGTTTAGCAGCAACCGCAATAATCACAGGGATTTCGCCAATTTGCAACAACCCTTCTGCATGATGAATCGCAATTTTATGAATTTCAAATTTCTGCAACGCTTCTTGAGAAATCAATTCCATTTCTTTGATTGCCATGGGTTTGTAAGTTGAAAAATCTAATTGCGTTACCTTTTTTCCTTGTGTATCATTGCGAACTGTTCCAATAAAGGTTACAATTCCGCCACAAGTTGCATCTTCAACAAAATGAACACATTCTTGTAAATTTAGTTTTTCTGAAGTTATTTTGATAAATGTTCGTTGCATAGAGTTACATCAGTAATATGCACAAAAATAGGAAAAGGTTTCTGTTGTTTAAGAGTTCAAGGTTTAAAATTCATGGTTCAAGGTTTAAGACAGTGACTGAAAACTGAGACTAAAAACTATAAAAGGGTTTAATTGGTTAACTGATTAGACC
>ERZ888423.1102-NODE-1102-length-24957-cov-6.225926_pt1 | contig 24957 bp, 25 predicted proteins | sample MGYA00520523_ERZ888423 | MGnify/ENA primary metagenome ERZ888423 (study PRJEB32303, sample SAMEA104408611) | aquatic metagenome | biome: Brackish water; feature: Pelagic; material: water | place: Baltic Sea | collected 2014-06-08T10:24:00 | depth 30,27 m ...
CCGCGTCATCGAAGGACGGGTTCGACAGCGACTTTCCGGTGTGGAGCATCCAGAGTCCGACCGTGTCGCGCATGTCGGTCAACATGCCGACCTTGCCCTTGAAGGCCGGATCGAGCAGGTCGTCCATGCTCTTCAACTCGCGTCCGGTGGCATCGATGTTGTAGGCGATGCCGGCCAGACCCGATTGCCACGGAAGACTGAATTCGCCGGTCGGGTCCCACGGGGGGTTGACCAGGCTGGCGTTGAGGTTGGCGGCATTGGGGATCTGGTCGAGGGGCAGCGGATCCAGCCAGCACAGGTCGATCAGTCGAGATGTCAACCAGAACGTCGGCGCCATGATGTCGGTGTCGAGTACATCACCCTTATTGAGGGCAGGTTGGATCTTGGCGAAGTAGGTGGTGTTGTCGTTGATCTCTTCGGTGTAGGTGAAGTCGATGCCGCTCTCCTCGGCAAACAGCGCAGCGCTCTCCTCGTCGATGTACAGCGGCCAGTTGGCGAACTTCAAGCGGTTGTCGTTGAGCTGACTCGCACCGCTGGGACCGCAGGCCGCCCCGGTGGACGCCGCAGCGTCGCCGCCTGCCGATGACGCGGCGTCGCTGCCTCCGCACGCCGCGAGCAGACCTGGTCCGAGCGCGAGGCCTCCGAGGGCCAGTCCGGTCCCGGAAAGGAATCGGCGCCGGCTCAGACTCCCCTTCGGGAGTCGGCCGGGCAGGCCGGGCAGTTGGAGGTTGCTACGAGGAGGTGAGGGATTGGTCATCGGAGTCGTCGCTTTCTGATTGGGGGGTGTCGAAGTCGGTGGGGGAGTTCCGAGGCGGAAACGGGGAGTGGCTGGTTGCGGCGGTGCGGGTCAGCCGGTCGGTGGGCTGCCGGGAAGGAGCAGCGCCGAGTCACGGTCCCAGGAGCACCACACCTCGTCGCCGGGCTGCGGCATGGTGGATGCCGCGTCAGGCGGGAGATGAGCTACGAGTTCGGAGCCGTCGGCAGGACGGGCCGCGACTCGGATCACGGGACCCTGGAAGACCATGCTGGTGATCGTGGCCACGACGGAGCCCTCTGGAGCCGTCTCGGCTGGCGAGGACCTGGTCAGTCGAACTCGCTCGGGTCGAATCATGAGGGTGAGCGCACCCGTGCCGAGGTCGCCGTGGCCGACGGCAGGGACGACGCTGCCCATTGCCTGCACGACGTGCCCCTCTCCGTCGCGACCGGCGCTGACGGCGCTGACCATGTTGGCCTGACCGATGAAGCTGGCAACGAACACCGAGACCGGCCGCTCATAGATCTCGACGGGCGTCCCGATCTGCTCGACCTTGGACCGGTTCATCACGGCGATCCGGTCGCTCATGGTCAGCGCCTCCTCCTGGTCGTGGGTGACGTAGACGAAGGTGATGCCGACTTCGCGTTGGATGCGCTTCAGCTCGAGCTGCATGTACTGGCGGAGCTTCAGATCGAGGGCTCCGAGCGGCTCGTCGAGCAGGAGGGCTTCAGGTAGATTCACCAACGCTCGTGCCAGTGCCACTCGCTGCTGCTGACCACCCGAGAGCTGGTTCGGTTTGCGAGCCGCGAACTCCCCGAGTTGCACGAGTTCGAGCATCTCGGTCGCCCGTCGTTCGGCCTCGACCCGCTTGGTTCGGCGCGATCGAGGCCCGTAGGCGACGTTCTCCAGGATGGTCATGTGGGGAAACAGCGCGTAGTGCTGGAAGACGGTGTTGACGTTGCGCTTGTGGGGAGGCACCCGGGAGACGTCGGCATCCCGGAGGCGAATCTGTCCGCTGGTGGGTACTTCGAAACCGGCGATCATGCGCAGCGTCGTGGTCTTGCCGCAGCCGGAGGGTCCCAACATCGAGAAGAACTCACCCTCGGCGATGCTGAAGCTCACGTCGTCGACGGCCACGAAGTCACCGAAACGTTTCTCGACGCCAGCAAGCGTGATGACATCGGAAGAGGGGCCCGACTCGGCTCGATTGTTCATTTCTGTGTCACCTTCGGTCTCGATGTCCCGGAGTCCCCCATCACCGGGTGAAGTGTGGAAATCCTAGTGGCCAGGCAAATGTGGATTCGTTGAAAAACTTCGCTTCGACAACGAGATCAGTTGCCTCTTGCCGCTCAGAGAACGTGAAGTGGTCGTGTTGACGGCGACCCCTTCCTTGCATCGAGGTCGACGTCGTCTGTGAGGGGCACGTCACCGCCACGGGTTCGAGCTTCGGTCGGGGTCGGACCGAAGCCCTGGAGAATCTCGACGCGGCGTGAGGTCCGACGTGGTCGCGCTGCGCGCCGAGGCATCGGAAGTGGCAGAGTACGTTGTGCCAAATCCTGAGATCGACGAGATCGACAAGGCCATCATCGAGCAATTGCAGGTCGATGGGCGGATGCCCTACAGCCAGCTCGCCCCGGTGGTCGGACTGTCGGAGGCCGCGACCCGACAACGGGTCAATCGTCTGGTCGACGGCGGCGTCATGCAGATCGTGGCGGTCAGCGATCCGGCTCGCGTCGGGCTCCACGCCCAGGCCATGGCCGGAATCAAGGTTCGCGGTGATCTGCGGCCGGTGGCCGTTGCCTTGGCCTCGATTCGCGCCGTTGAGTACGTCGTCGTGACCTCGGGGCGCTTCGACATCCTGGTCGAGGTCGTGTGCGCGACCATGGCCGATCTCTTCGACCTGCTCAATGACTCGATTCGTCCCATCGAGGGCGTCGACGAAGTCGAGCTGTTCACCTATCTCCAGCTCGTCAAGCAGACCTACACGTGGGGAACCGGTTGAGTCGGGAGCCCGAGGCCCCTCTGGAACCCGAGCGTGGCGTCAGCCGACCCAGATGACGTCGGACTCGGCTCGCAACAGCGCGATGATCGAGGAACCGACGATGTGGATGCCTGCGGCGGGGCGGACGACGGGAAACGTGGTGGCTTCGAGGTTGCCGTCCCGGCTGGTCACCTCGAGGGTGAGGCTCAGTCGGTCGCCGGCCCGGGGCTGACGTACGGTGACTTCGGTGCGGTCGACACCCAGACCAGCGAGCGCCGTTGCCACGACGACGTTGACGTGATTCGGATAGGCGACGGCCGCGTCCCGGGCCGAACCCCGGAAGACGATCTGGGTCTCGTCGCCGGCCGGTACGAGGTCGATGATGGCGTGCACGGTCGCATCGGGGGCGATCGTGAGCGCGGCGAGGGCATCCAACCCGCCGATGGCTCCGGGCACCAGTCGAAGTCGATGCCCGGAGGTGGCGCCCGCAGCGCGAAGATCGGCGACCAGCTGGTCGTCGACCAGTGCGGTACCGCTCACCGTCCACACGTCGGAGGAAGCCAGCGCCCGAGTCCCGAATGCCCGCAGTGCCTCCGGGCCGGCAGCGTCGATGATCAGGTCGTGGGCCAGACCGAAGAAGGCGTCAGGTTCATCGATCACGTCGATGCCGTCCACGGAGCGAGCCGAGCGGCCGAGAACTCCACCCAGCTTCCATCCCGACAGCTCGCCGCGATCCAGAGCTCGCATGACCCGTCGCCCGATGGCGCCGCAGCCGATCAGGCCCACGGCCCGCTCGTGACCGAACGTCGGTGATCTCACGAGCCCGAGCGTGGAGCGCAGGTTCCAGCGAGACTGGCGATGGACGTGCCCCGGCGTGGTTCACGGAGTTGATGGCGGTCGTAGCCGTTGGTGACGTACCCGAGTGAGATCCCGGTCGCCGGATCGGCCCACGCCAGTTGCCCACCGGCACCGGGGTGGCCGAATGCGGCGGGGGAGACCGAGCGACCCAGCCCGCGCAGATTCGACTTTCCGTCATCCCCGGCCAAAATGACACCGAGACCACGATTGGCCGGCACCCCCATCGGGTCGGGCAGCGAGTTCCGGACCGTGCCGATGGCATCGGCCAGGATGGTGGGCTCCCAGATGCCGTGAGCGTTGTGCAGGAGCTCTTGGTAGAACTGGGCCAGGTCTCGGGCCCGGGCGAAGCCACCACCTCCGGGGACGCCGAGCTGGCGGACCTCGGGTTGGTTGAATCGCATCACGACCTCGTCGGTCACCTCGCTGCCCGGCAGCTCCCGTACTCCGAACACCGCCTCGAGTTCGTCGCCGGTTGCCGGTTCCCCCACCAGGACGAGATCAGCGATGTCGGATTGTTGGTCCGGCCGGATACCCACGATGCGACCCAATTCCGACGGTGTGGTGATGCGATCTTCGACGACGTCGCGATAGTCCCGGCCCGTCACCCGTTCGATGATCTCGGCCAAGACCCAATGGGCAGAGGTCGGGTGGTACTCGAACCGAGTCCCCGGCTCCCAGTTCAGACGCCATGACGCCATCTTGGTCACACGGGCCGCCCGGTCGGACCACATCGGCGGGCCCAGAGGTGCGCTGGGAAACCCCGAAGTGTGGAGCATGACCTGTTCGACCGTGATGGAGGCCTTCGGCGCCACCTGATGGGGATCTCCTTCACCGGCGAACTCCGGGATGTACGTGGCGACGGTGTCGGCGATGTCGACCAGGCCCTCGGCCATCAGTGTCCAGATCGTGGACGCCACGAACGGTTTGGTGGCGCTGAAGATGCAGTAGCGGGTGTCGAGGGTCGCATCACCGAAGACGGCCTCGGCCACGATCTCGTTCTGGTAGCCGACTGCGATCTGCACCGAAGGCAACAAGCCCTCGTCGACCTCTCGTCGGGCCCGGTCCAACAGCTTCTCGATCTGTGCATCGTCGATCCCCATTACATCGACGTTAGGGCCACGGGGGCGCCAGAACCTAAGCTGCCATCCATGAGCACTGCGATCTCGAGCACCGGTAATGAGCTGATCAAGGGGCTGAAGGTCATCGACACCGACACCCATTGGTCCGAGCCCTACGATCTGTGGACCAGTCGGGCGCCGGCGAAGTACGTGGATCGTGTCCCGCAGATGGCGGAGCGCAACGGTCGACGTCGCTGGTGGTTCGACGGTGACATCGCCATCGGTCTGCCCATCGCGTCGAGTGTGATCGACACCTCGGGCCGCAAGATCACGGGCACGGCGTTCTTCGACATGGACAACGAGATGGTGCACCGAGCCAGCTTCGATCCCGAGGCACGGGTTGCCATGATGGACACGTTGGGTGTCCACGCCCAGGTGATGTACCCCAACGTCGCCGGCTTCGGCAATCAGAACTTCCTCAAGTCCGACGATGACATGCTGCGACTGGTCAGCGTGCAGATCTACAACGACGCGCTGGCCGAGTTCCAAGAGGCCACTGGACAGCGGGTGTTCGGTATGGCGTTGCTCCCGTGGTGGGATCTGGTTGCTGCCGCCGACGAGATCGAGCGTGTCCACGCCAATGGCATTCGCGGCATCGTCACTTGTTCCAACCCCGAGGAGGCCGGGCTGTCGGACATGGGCCGACCCGAGTGGGATCCGATCTGGCATCTGTGCAGCGACCTTTCGATGCCGGTCAATTTCCACATTGGTTCGTCCAAGGGAAACCTCGATTTCTTCGGCAAGGCGCCGTGGCCCTCGTTCGGTGAGGAACGCAAGTTGGCCGTTGGCTCAGCCAATCTCTTCATGGGCAATGCCCGGGTGATCGGCAACATGATCTACTCCGGTGTCCCCGAGCGTTTCCCCGATCTGAAGTTCGTGTCGGTCGAGAGTGGTATCGGGTGGCTTCCCTTCTTCCTGGAATGCCTCGATCACCAGCTGCTCGAGACGGCTCCCAACGAGTTGGCCTTCATGACCATGAAGCCGTCGGACTATTTCCGGCGACAGTTCTTCGGCACCTTCTGGTTCGAGACGGCCATGGTGGCCGCAGCCATCGACTACCTGGGCCCACAGTGCCTGATGTTCGAGACGGACTTCCCTCACCCGACCTGCCTGTATCCCCGTGACGACGATCGTTTGGCCACCACGCTGTCCAACCTGTCGCCCGAGGTCGTCAAGCAGGTCATGCAGGACAACGCGGCCGCCCTCTATCGCATCGAGGTCTGAGCTGCTGGCCGTTGTTCGTGAACGGCGACGAGGAACCAGGTGGCGGCTGCAGCAAGCAGCACGCCGTTGGCGGCCAGCGCCCAGGGAATCGACGTGGCGTCGGCCAGCAGCCCGCTGAGCGGCGGTGACAAGACGATGCCGAGATCGCCGATCGTGCGGTACGCACCCATGGCCGATCCACGCAGTTGGGATGGGGCGATGTCGGCGACGAAGGCAGCGGGGGCGGGCCCGCTGATGCCGGTACCGATGGCCGAGAACATCAGACCGGCGACGAACAGGGTGCCGTTGGGGGCGAAGGCCGCCGCGATCACGCCGACGGCCGAGAAGTATCCGGCCGGGATGATCACACTCTTGCGTCCGAAGCGGTCTGCCGACCAACCGGCGGGGGCGATCAGCAGGAGCCCGACGACCCCGAGTCCGGTGAAGATCAGCCCGATCTGGCCGGGGCTGAAGCCGAACTCGTCGCGGGCGAACAGAGGGATGAGCGACTGTCGAGATCCCCGTATCGAGAAGATGGATGTGCTGACGAGGCCAACCGCGATGAACTGCCGGGACAAGAAGAAGGATCGTCGAACACCGTTGGCCACAGGAAATGCCGCCGCCTCGGCTGCGGCTTGCGCCCGATCGCGGGTTTCGGGCAGACGCAGCCATCCGTAGACCGCGGTGAGCACGGCGCCGATGGCCACCACGACGAATGGCGTCCGGAAGCCGAAGTTCTCGGCCAGGACGCCGCCGATGGCGGGACCGAAACTGACGCCGGCGAGGAGCGCTCCCTGATTGGTCGCGATGTAGCGAGCGCGTTCGTCGGGGCCGGCGATGTCGATCAGGTAGATCTGGGCCCCGGTCATGTAGAGCGCGGAGCCGGCCCCTGCCACCAGCCGGAAGCCGATGAGGACCCAGATGTTGGGGGACAGGCCCGAACCGAGCATCCCGACCGCGGTGACCAGCGGGCCCCCGATCAACAGGAAGCGTCGGCCTCGACGGTCGGCGAACACGCCGGCCGGAATGTTGAGAACCATACGAGCCAGACCGAAGGCACTGAACGTCAACCCGATCAGGGCTGCCGATGCGCCGAAGTTGTCGGCGAACAGGGGGAGGACGGGTCCGACCACTCCTTGTCCCGCCATCACCAGGATGGTCGATCCGCAGATCACCAGCAGGCGTTCGTCTCCGCGGAGCCGGGCCGTTGCGCCGGCAACACCGGACAGGAGTTTGCTCACCGCATCAGTCCGGCCGCGACCGCGGCGCCCAGTTCCCAACAGGACTCGAGGTCGTCGGTTGTCGGCGGGCCCGACACCCGGATCGGCTCTTGGGTCAACCTCCACCGCAGTCCGGTCGTGATCTTGGTGATGTCGACGAGGGCGCCGTCGACATCGTTGGTGCCGTGGAGGTAGAGCCCGAAGGGTCGTCCGACGGTCTCGACCAGGCATGGGTAGTAGATGGTGTCGAAGAAGTGTTTGAGCGCGCCGCTCATCGAACCCAGATTGGCCGGTGTCCCCAAGATCAACCCATCGACAGTGAGCACGTCGGTGGCCGTCGTCGACAGGGCTGCTGATGTCTGCACGTGCACCGCGGACAACCCATCGGCGCTGGTGCCGTCGAGGACTGCTCGCAGCATCGTGTCCATGGCCGGCGACGGTGTGTGGTGGACAATCAGCAGTCGAGGCATGCACGGAGCATCCTAGGGATCGTGTCGGGACAACCGTTTGCCTAACGTGGCTACGGTGAACGATCACCTGGACCGTCTGGGCTCGCTGTTGGACCGCCTCCTGTTGGTGGTCAAGGGACTGCAGTTCGCCGCTTCGGGCTTCGCGGTGACTGCGATCGTCGGAGGCCTGTTCGCGTTTGCCGGCTTCGTTCGGGCCGGTTGGGCGTGGTGGCTCGGACTGATGGTCGGCGTGATCTTGGCGGTGCCGGCCCTGGTGCTGTGGCAGTTCCGATCCCGGTTGGAGGCGGCGTTGGCGATTCCTGATGGCGTTCGTGCGCTGCCCACGGGTTTGTCCGAGGCTCAGGACGACTTGGGGCCGCTGACCGCTGCGCTGGCCGGGATCATCGACAAGCCGACCTCCCCTCGGGCCTTCATTCAGTCGATCCGGGGAACGAAGACCGCCCTCGAGGCCTTCAATGACAGCAGCGTGGGTCGGCTGGTCGGCGGCGTGACGGTGCTGCATCCGGCGGGGCTGTTGGCCGGAGGTACCGCCAGCCTCTTCGCTGTCGGCGCGCTGTTCGTCGGCGTTGCGATCTTTGTGGTTGCCGGCCTGTTCTGAGGGACGGGCTCGGCTCAGTGGCCGGGGCCGCCGCCCATCAGTTCGGTCAGGATGTCGATGGTGAAGTTCGGTTTCTGGCTGGCTTCGATCAGGATTCGCTCGGCCGCCGCGATCTTGGCTGCGGCGGCTGGAATGGCGGGCGCGACGGCGACCGGAATGACCACGGCACCGTGTTGATCGGCATGGATGAGATCGCCGGGCTCGACCGTCATTCCGTGGACGGTGACGGTCACCGCTACCTCTTCGACTCGTACCCAGGCATGGGATGGGTTGACCATGCCGGCCAGCATCTGGAAACTCGTGGCCGCGTCGTCGAGGTCGCGAATGCTGCCGTTGGTGATGAGGCCCAGCGATCCGAGTCCCTTGTGGAGATTGGTGTTGACCTCGCCCCAGAAGGCGCCGTAGCCGGGGATGGCATCGAGGTCTTCGATCACGGTGATGACGGGACCGGGTCCCTCGGCCTGATGGGCGTAGTGAGCCAGGCGAGCGATTCGATCGCCTTCGGCGCCTCGGGACGAGGGCTGCATGGCTCGGATGGTGGCGGTGCGGGCGTAGCCGACCATCGGCGCCAGGTCTGGCCGCGGGCAGACGAAGGGTTCGACCGTGTACCCGCTGCCTCGGCGATCCGGTGCGACCATCTCGAGCGCGTTGCAGACCGTCGGTGTGTCGAGCATCCGCAGAGCGGCCAGAACCGGTTCGGTGAGTGGGGCGGCGGGTGTAGCGGTCATGTTGCCGACCCTAGTGCTTCCGGAGCCCTAGTGGCCCCTACCGCCTGGCACCGAGCCGATGGGGGCGACGGTCCCAGATGGCGTGGGCGATGGTGAAGGTGTCCCGCTTGAGCCGATCGCGCCAGGGGGACCGGCCGGGTGCGGTTGGGTCGATGCCGAGCGTGCGAAGGCGGGCGTTCCAGGCATAGATCGGGACTTCGTCCCTGGTCAGTCGGTGGAGGAAGACGACCGAGAGCGCGGTGCAAGGTCCGGGGCCGTTCTCGACGTAGTGCGCGGCTCGGGGCGGGATGAACACACCCTGGCCGGGCTCGAGTTCGTAGGCGTGCATGGTTTGGGGCCGGGCACCGCACGCACCGTAACGGCCCGAATGCAACGCCTCGAGTGCGATCTCGCCTTCGGGGTCGCCGACCGATGCGATCCAGACGCGCTTGTGGCCTTGGGTGACCAGGAGGAAGTTGCACTCGTGATCGACGTGGGCGCCGGTGACCGCGGTGTCGCCGGAGATGAAGAGGTATCCCTCCTTGGAGACGATGTCGGCCTGCTCGACGCCCAGGAACCCGCGACCGATCTCGATCAGTTCCTCGACGAGGGGCGCCGCCTGGGCATCGGATTCGATGTTGTAGAAATAGAGCGATCGACCTTCGTTCTCGAGTGCCTGGACGGCGGCCGAGGCACTGCCGTCGAGGAGTTGTCGTTGATAGTCCAGCCCCATCACGATCGCGTCGCTGTCACTTCCCACCTCGATGTGCCCGGGGCCGAGACGGTCGGCGAGAGTGGCGATCGCCTCACGCTGTAGCAACGGGTGTCCGACGAGCGCGTGCTCCACCCGAAACGGCGTCAAGAACTCGGTGTCGGGTGAGGCACCACCAGCCAGTCGCAGCAGTGAGGCCATGGCTCCGAGCGTACTGGACGAAGCGAGGCGCAGCCGTTGTGGTCGTGCAGGCGACGACTGAGCGAATCGACCCTACGATGCGAGCCGGCAAGCTGCGATACTCTCCTCGGTGAACCGGTTGTGCGACAGCCGACGCACCTCGGCGACATGAGGTCCACATTGCCTCGAGGGCACGAAGCAGAAGAGCCTCGAGGGCACGAAGCAGCGAGTCACCACGAGACATCGGGCCTCATGGCCAATACGGCGGCGCTGGTTGGTGGCCGCCTCGTCATCGCCGTCCTCGGGTGGAGCGGCACGGTTCTGATTGCCCGAGAACTGACCACCGAAGGGTTCGGCCAGTTCACGCTGGTGTTCAGCCTGTTGGGCATGCTCTCGATCGTGACCGATCTCGGGGTCGGCCGGATCGTCATCGGCGGTCTGGTCGGCGACCGCCCTGATCGCGATCGGTTGGCCGGCACCTACATCCTGTTGCGGGCGACCCTCGGCCTTGTGGGGTACGGGCTGGCGATGGCGGTGGTCACGATCGCCGACTATCCCGATCCGGTGGGGAAGGCCACGGCGGTTGCCGGACTGATCGTCGTTCTGGCCACTCCGTCGAGCGCCTACGATGCTGCGTTCCAGGTGTCGGGGCGTTTGGGCCGACTCGCCGTGGCCGACACGTTCGGCCAACTCGCCCAGATCGCTCTGACCGTCGCTCTGGTGGTTCGTGGCAGCTCGCTGGTCTGGTACACCCTTCCCGCCGTCTTGAACGCGGCTCTGGTGATCTCGTGGAAGATCCCGGCTGCGCATCGGCTTCTGCCTTTCCGTTATCGCGTCGATCTGAGGCTGTGGTGGGTGATGCTGAAGGAGGCCGTGCCCCTCTCGGCAGGAGCGGCGTTCGCGACGCTGTACTACCGGGTTGATTCGATCATGCTGGCGTCACTTGCCGACTTCGAGGCTGTCGGCCTCTACGGTGTGGCCTACAAGTTCGTTGATCTCGTCCACTTCGTCCCGGGATCGTTGACGGTCGCGATCCTGGCACCCTTGGCGGCGTCGTGGCCCGATCACCGAGATGAGTTCCTCGGGCACGTCCGCAGTGGTGCACTGTTGCTCTCGGTGATCGGAGGCGGGGTGGTGGTTGGCATCTGGCTCTTCGCCACACCTGCGGTGTCGCTGCTGTACGGCGAGGAGTTCGCTCCGGCCGGTTTGGCAACCAGCCTCGCAGTGTCGGGTGAGGTGCTGTCCTTCGGGTCGGCACTCCTGATCGCGGTCATGATCAGCGTTGGTCGCCAGAAGGCATATCCGTTGATCACCCTGGGCGGCCTCGTCGTGAATGTGGTGGCCAATGCGTTCCTCATCCCTCGGTATTCGATCGAGGGCGCCGCGCTGGCCACGGTTTGCACCGAGATCCTGGTTCTGGCCTTGTTGGTGTGGTGGGCGGCTCGGTCCGGCGACCTCCTCCCGCCTGGCCTGCACCCGCTCCGTCGATTGCCGATCGTGATGGCCGTCACCGCCGTGGTCGGGCTCGCCTTGAGCGCGTTCCTGCCATGGGTGGCAGCCGCGGTGGTCACCGGGTTGCTCTACCTGGCCCTTGTCGATCGATCGGGAGCTTCGGGAGCTCGGGGTCTGCGCGGACTCATCGAACGGAACCCCGCGTGATGGGCCACAGCTTCGCCCCTTGCGCCGAGGGTGAGGTCGGTGCCCGGCCGGGGCTGCGGCCTCAGAGTGTTCTTCTGGTCCTCGTCGCGCTCGCTCCCTACGACGGGCTCCTCCTGATCGCTGATCTGCCGCGTCTGGCTGACGCCTGGAAGGAAGCACTGGTGGCGTTCGCCTTCGGGTTGACCGTGCTGGATTCTCCGGGTCGTCGCCCCCGCACGGATCGGCCTCCGTGGGCGGTCCCTCTCGCTCTCCTGGTGTTGTGGTCGGTTGGGTCGGTTGCCATCCACCCGTCGCTCCAGTCGTTGTTGGGATTCAAGATCAGCTACACGTTTCTCCTGATCCCGCTGTCGTTGTATGCGAACCCGTTCGATGCACGGGATCGCGATCGACTGGTCTCGCTCCTGATGATCAACGGTGTCGTGACCTCGGTCATCGGTATCGCCCAGCAGTTCGTCGGTCACGAGGCGCTGGCCGAGATGGGCTATCCCTACAACGAGGTCATCCGCTTCTCGAACGACTACCTGCGTTCGTTCTCGACCTTCAACCAGCCGTTTCCGTTTGCCTTCTTCGTGATGATCGTCGTGCTGGTCGGTCTCCCGGTGGCGTTGGAGGATCGAGGTAGGCGACGGAACAGGCTCTTTCTCCTGGCCCTTCCGATTCTGGCCGTGGGTATGTCGACCGCGATCGTCCGAGGTGCGTTTCTCGGGCTGCTCATCGGTCTGGTGTACCTCGGGATGGTTCGATACCGGGTGCTCGGCCATGGCCTGTTCGCTGTTCCCGTGATCGTCGTCGTCCTGGTCGCGACCGGTGCCGGTGGGGCCGTGTTCTCGGCATCGAGCCTGCAGGAGAGGGTTTCGGGATGGGTCACCGAGGTCGGTGATCAAGGAGTGCACCCGGTCGGGGAGGGCATTGGATCCACGGGTGCCGCAGCCGAGCTGCTGGAGACGAATGCATCGGGCGGCGGCGGATCGCTGCTGAGTTCGAACGGCGAAGCCCAGCGCTATCAGGCTGACAACCAGTATGTGAAGACATGGATCGAGCTCGGACCGATTGGCCTCTGGCTCCTGTTGTGGGTGCTCGGGGCGGCTGCGGTCGATGGCCATCGCCGGGCACGGGCCTTGGCCATCTCGAACGAACCCTTCGCGGTGTCGACCGACACGGGCCTGGCCCATGGCATCGTGGCGGCGACCTTGGCCCCGATCGGGGCGGCCACGGTCGCCACCTATTGGGAGATCTTCCCGGTCGATCTCGTTTTCTGGCTACTTCTGGGGGTGTCGACATCGTTGCGCAGCCGCTCGTTCTGAACGCGCTGGCGTTGCGTCCGGGAGGGAGCGGCGTCCAGACCTACAGTCGGGAGTTGATCCGGGGGCTACGAGCCCAATTGCCCGACGACGTCGGTGTCGCGGCCCGGATTCAGCGGGACGCGGCCGGAGAGCTTCCTCGTGGGGTGGAGGCCCGGTTGCGTCCGGTCAGTCACGGGGCGCGGCGGCTGGTCGAGGGTTGGCGTACGGTTCGCGACGCACGGCTGGTGCACGGGCTCGATGTCGATCTTCCCTGGCGATGCGATGCCCCGAGGGTTGCCACGGTCCACGATCTCTCGGTCTTCGACGTACCGTGGGCCTTCTCCCGCTATCGGGCAGCTGGCGAGCGCTACGCGGTTGCTCGCGGTGTCCGGGCCGCCGATGCCCTCATCGCGGTGTCACGGTTCACCGCTGACGCCATCGGCGAACGATTCGGCCGACCTGCAACCGTGATCCATCTTGCACCCGCTCCCGAATTCGCTCCGGCCCCGCCAACTGATCGAGCCGATGTGATCGACCGCTACGAGCTTCCGGATCGGTTCGTCCTCCATGTCGGTACCGTCGAGCCCCGCAAGGATGTCGGCGGGCTGGTGGAGGCGTGTCGACGACTCGACGCAACGTTGGTGCTCGCCGGTGCGGTGGAAGTCGAGGTGCCCGCGAGTTCCGACGTACGGTTCCTCGGGTATGTGCCGGCCGACGACCTCGGTCCGCTGTACGGGGCAGCGACGGTGGTCGCGTACCCGTCGCGCTATGAAGGTTTCGGTTTGCCGCCGATCGAGGCCATGGCGTGTGGTGCTGCCGTCGTGGCGACCTCGGTCGGGGCGTTGCCCGAGATCGTTCCGGCCGGTTTCGATCTGGTGTCGCCAGGCGACCTCGGCGCCTTGACCGAAGCGCTGCGGGCCGGTCTGTTCGACGAGGGGCAGCGAAGCAAGTTGGTCCGGTTGGGTGCCGAGGCGGTCGGTCGGCTGTCCCGGACCGACACGGCGGCGGCGACGATCGAGGTCTACCGGGGGCTCGGTGTGGCGTGCTGAACGGCGAGACTCGGTGAACGGGGAGCGGACGATGATCGTGTTGGGGTTGACGCCGACGGGTGTGCTGTCGGGGGCCGAGCGAGTCCTCGTTCGTCATGCCCGGGCCGGACTCTCGCGCGGCGACAGGTGGTCGATCGCCTGCCCGGACGGCCCGGCCGGTGATCAGATCGACCGAGAAGGCATCACGAGGGTCAGGATCCCGGAACTGAAGCTCGGAGGTGGCCCTCGGGCGATGGCGGCGGTGTGGCTGATCGCCAACAATGCCCGGGCCCTGGTGGCGGTATGGCGTGCGGCTCGGCGGGCCGATGTCGTCGTTGCGAACTCGGTGCTCTGTCTTCCGCTCCTGCGGCTGGTGCGGCTGCTCGGCGTGAGGACTCCGGTGGTGTGGCTGGTGCACGACGTCATCACCCGACCCGACCTGGCTCGTATGGCGAGATGGTCGGCGTCGGTCGTGGATCGGTCGATCCCGGTATCGGAGGCGTCGGCTGCGTTGTCCCGTTCGATGGGGATTCCGACGACCGTGGTTCGCAACGGGGTGATGCCTCGGGACGAACCTGCCTTCGAGTCGACCGGCGATCCCGTCATCGGGCTCAACGCCGTCCTGACCAGTTGGAAGGGTCAGCATGTGCTGCTCGATGCTCTGGCCATGGTGGATCCGCCGGCACGGGTCGAACTGCTCGGAGGAACCCTGCCCAAGGACGGGCCGTACGAGGAATCGTTGCGGCGTCGAGCAGCCGAGCCCGATCTCGAGGGTCGGGTCCGGTTCCTCGGCCACTCCGAGGATACCGATGCCGTGATGCGCCACTGGACGATCGCCGTCTCGGCCAGTGTGGAACCCGAGGCAGGTCCGCTGTCGGTGCTCGAAGCGATGAGTCTGGGCCTTCCCGTCATCGTGACGAACCACGGTGGGGCCCCGGAGATCGCCACCGGGGCCGGTCTGGTCGTCGAGCCGGCCGATCCGGTGGCGTTGGCCGAAGCGATCAGCAGGCTTGTGGCCGATGCCGATCGCCGACGCGAGCTCGGTGCCGCCGGTCGGGCTCTGGTCGCCGAGTACCTTCGAAGCGACCGACTCGAGGCCGACTTCCGAACCACCGTCCGGGACGCGGCGGCTGCAGGGGAGACGATGGCGGGGTGAAGGTGTTGTTCATCAACGAGAACATCGGTGGCCATGTGACCGTTCATCATCATCTGCGCCGCGCTCTGGCCGATCACCCGCACGTCCAGGCAACGTTCCTCGACGTGCCACCACCTGGACCAGCGCGGCGAATCGTTGGTGCCGCTGTGCCCGGGCTGGGTCGGCTCGACCTCGATCTGCAACCGTTGCGGGCACAACTGGCGCTCAGCGTCGTGGTACGGCGTCGGCTCGAGCGTCTCATCGACGACGTCGATGTGGTCCACCTGTACACCCAGAACGCGGGCCTCGTGAGTCTCTCCCTGTTCCGTCGGCGACCGTTGGTGATCAGTCTCGATACCACCAACGCCCGGAACGCCTATCGGCTCCCCTATCGAGCGCCCACCAGGTTCACGCCTTGGTCGGTGCCGATGTCCATGTGGTTCGAGCGCCGCCTCTTCGCCGAGGCCCGAACGATCGTGGCCAACTCGGAGTGGGCTGCGTCGTCACTCCGGGACGACTATGGCCTGTCCGACGACAGGGTCGTGGTGGTGCCGGCCGGGATCGAGGCCCCGGTCGTCGAGCGACGTCGAAGTGTCGGTGACCGGCCCACCATCGTGTTCCTGGGTCGCCAACTCGAACGCAAGGGTGGGCTCGAGCTTCTCGACGCGTGGCGTCAGAACGTGGCCGATCGTGCCCGGGGACAGCCGCTTGTGGCGGCTGTTGGCCGAGGCTGATGTGCTTGCGTTTCCTTCCACGATCGACCAGGCACCGAATGCGGTGCTGGAGGCCATGGCCGCCGGTCTGCCCGTCGTCGCGGTGCCGGTGGCCGGTGTTGCGGAGATGGTCGTCGACGGGGTCTCGGGCCGACATGTTCCCCCCCACGATGTCGATGCGTTGGGCCGGGCGTTGGTCGAACTGGTCGATGATCCCGAGCTGCGCTCCCGCTGGGGGGCGGCCGGTCGGGCTCGATTCGAAGCGATCTATGACATCGACGGCACCGTTCCCCGACTGCTCGATGTCCTCGACGGTGCCATTGCCGACGGTGCCCGAGAGGTCGGGCCGTGAGTCGGATGCAGGGGCCGCTGTCGGCACTGCGTCAACTGCCGAGGCGTGTCGCCGCCGACGGCGCTGTCGTGCTGGCCTATCACGATGTGGTGGCCGACGATGCCGTAGCCACCGGTCTGACCGTGGGGAGGCATCGGTTCGAACGACATCTGGACGTCCTGACGGCGCTGGGTCTCGAGGTCGTTTCCCTCTCCCGTCTCGTCGATGCCCTCGTCGGGGGTGAACGGATGAAGGGTCTGGCTGCGATCACGTTCGATGATGCTCTGCTCGGGGTCCACGATCAGGCAATGCCGGCCCTGACCGATCGGGCCATGACCGCGACGGTGTTCACGGTCACCGGCCACCTGGGTGTCCGTCCACCTTGGTGGCCCGCCATGCAGCGAACCGTCGACCCCGACGAGTTGGCTACCCTGCACGCCGCTGGTCTCGAGTTGGCCTCGCACACGGTGAATCATGCGTCTCTTCCGAGCCTGAGCCCGGCTCAGGTCGAGTACGAGCTGTCCACCTCCCGACAGGAGCTGGAGCTGCTCAGCGGGGCTCGCGTCGACCTGCTGGCCTATCCGTCCGGGCATCATTCGCCGAGTGTGCGGGTTCAGGTGGCCGAGGCCGGGTATCGAGCCGCCTTCACGTTCTTGAACGGTCGCATCACAGGGGGAGAGGATCGCCTGGTGTTGCCGCGACTCACGATGGGAGCGCATGTGACGTCGACGCGATTGCGCTATCACCTGCTCCGTTCGGCGCCGTCGTGGCCTGATCACCAAGCCGACTCGGTTGGACCGGATCGAGGAGTGGACAGCCAGTGATCGGGCGGTGGGGGCGCGCCGTGTTGTTGCTCGTGGCTTGTGCCGCGGCGGCAGCGGTGTCACCCGGTCACCGGGTGGCGGGTACGGGTTCGCCGGTGATGTTCGGTTCCGACGAGGAGGCAACGATGGACACGATCGATCTGGGTTTCTCTCCCGGTAGCGGATTCGCCCGGTTGAGTGATGGCGAACTGGCGGACGACCTCGACCGGATGCGGTCGATCGGCGTCACCTGGATCCGCATCGATGTGCCGTGGTCCGTGGTGGAGGCCGAGCAGGGCTCGTTCGACTGGTCGTCAACGGATCGTCTCATCGATGCTGCACGGTCGCGGGGGTTTGCTGTCCTGGCGCTCTTGGCCTACACCCCGACGTGGGCCAACAACGGTGCCCCGTCCGACAAGTATCCTCCTGTCGAATCAGCCGACTTTGCCCGTTTCGCCGCCGAAGCTTCGGCTCGCTACGCCCCTCGGGGCGTGCATGCCTGGGAAGTGTGGAACGAACCGAATTTGGCCGACTTCTGGGCGCCGGCGCCGGATCCGATCGCCTACGCCCAATTGCTCTCGGCGGCAGCGGAGGCGATTCGGGCGGTGGACGACGAGGCGTTCGTGATCAGTGCCGGGTTGGCGCCGGGTCAGGATGATCTGGCCGCGTCGCAGTCGCCCGAGTCCTTCCTCGTCGAGATGTTCCGTCAGCTCCCGGCCGGAACGGTCGACGCCGTGGGGATTCATCCCTACAGCTTTCCGGCCGATCCGACCGATCGATCGGAACGGTGGAACACCTTCGGTCGCTTGCCCGAGATCGCTGCGTTGATCGCGCGCCTCACGGGCGAGTCGACCCCACTGTGGTCGACCGAGTTCGGTGCGCCCTTCGACCCGAACGACCCGCAACGTCAAGCCGAGATCGTGGTCGAGGGAGTCGCCTGTGCGGCACGACTGCCGTCGACGGGCCCGGTCTTCGTCTATGCCACCCGCGACGCCATCGAGCCTGCCGACGAGCTGCCGTTCGGTCTGCTCGAGTCCGATGGGACACGACGTCCGTCGTGGGTCGCTCTCGCCGAGCTGATGTCGGCGCCACCCCGGTCGGCCGACTGCTGGCGGTGATGCTTCGGTTCCTCGTCGGTCACCGGTGGGTCAGTGGGGGTCGAAGCGGCGGAGGAGCTCGGAGGGCGGGCGCGAACCCCGCCGGGCTCGTTGCCGAAACCGGTGGGCGAACTCGATCCCTTGCATCGAGGCCCGAGCAACCAGCGCCCGCCCCGGTGGGGCCAGGATTGCCTCCACGGTGTCGTAGCCGTCGTTGGCCCAGCTGGTCTTGTACGCATCGTCGCCGAGTTGGAGGTCGAGCCGATCGAGACCTGCGTCGATGGCCCAATCGACGCCGCTGCGTAGGAGGAGGTGGCCGGGGGAAATGGAGGCGTGGGTGGGGTGGAATCGCCCCAGGATCGCAGCGGCCGCCGTTGCATTGATGCGAACGTGTACGTCGAAGGCCGCGGCTTCACCGTCGATCAGCAGGGTCAGGAAGGCCACCTGGTCGCGATCGGCGAGCAGCCCGAGCGCCTCGGTGAAGAAATCGCCGTGGAGACCGACCCCGAAATGCAGCCGCGGTCGGTCGGTCTCGGCTGCGTCGTACAAGGGGCCGACCTGTCGGAATGCCTGCACCACGGCGGAGCGTTCGGTGGCGACGTCGACGGACCAGTCGTGGCCGGCGAGTTCCCGGTCGGCTCGGGCCAGCAGTTTGCGGAGCCGAGCGTGACTCGGAGCCGCCAACAGTGATCGGGAGTCGTCGAGTCCGGTGAGGCGGATGACCGGACACTCATCATGGAGCCGGGCGTCGACGTCCAGCCGGTCGTCGCGTCGTGCCGCCCGCAGCGTTGGGTCGTCCACCGGGAGATCAGCGAGGTGGGCCGTGCGGCCGTCGGCGACCAAGGCGGTGGCAATCACGCCGGCGACGTCGGCCTTGACGGGCGCGACGAGAAATGGCGTGACGGCTCCTGCGCCGTGGCCGAGCGATCGAAGCACCCCGGCTGCCGGGAACGACCGGCGATGCAGGGGAGCGAGTCCGACCAGTTCCCCGCCAGTGGTGCGCACGGTGATCACGTGGAGCGACCCCTTGCCCAGGTGTCGCCACCATGCCAAGGCCAGGGCCGGTCGCCCGAAGGGTTGGGTGTTGCTCTGTTCGGCCAGGGCATCCCAGTCGTCGACGATCCCCTCGACCTCGCCGATCGTGCTCAATACGTCAACGGTGAGTGATCGGGTGAGGGCACCTGCTCGCTTGGTCATGATCAGGACAGCGTCCGCGTGGCCACCGTCTCGATCGCCTTGCGGAACACGTCTCGACCGAAGCTCTCGGCGTGGAACCGAATGGTCGCCGAGTCGAACGCGAAGTCGTCATGGGCCGTGATCGCTTCAGCCAGCACTCCAGCCTGGGTGTCGGCGTCGGGGGTGTAGGGCACGAGGAGTCCGGTGACCTCGTGGATGATCGAGTCACGCAGCCCTCCTCGGGCCACGCCGATCACGGGTGCGCCGCACGATTGAGCCTCGACGGGGACGATGCCGAAGTCCTCGACCCCGGGGAAGACCAGGGCCCGGCACCGGCGGTACAGATCGCGCAGTCCCTCGTCGGTGACGTCGGGGATGAACGTGACGTTCGAGCCCGCCACCTTGCGGCACGCGTCCATGGCTCGCCCGTGTCCGGCTACCACGAGGGGCACTCCGGCTGCGGTGGCGGCCGTCACCGCAACCTGTGGTCTCTTGTACGGGACCATCCGCCCGGCGAGCAGGAAGAAGTCCTCTCGTGATACCTGGTGGTCGGGTGTGTAGAAGTCGGTGTCGACGGGTGGGTGAACGACCTCGGCGTCGAGCCCCCAGTAGTCGTGGATTCGTTCGGCCACGATGGTGGAGTTGGCGATCATTCGATCCACACGTCGGGCGGCTCGTCGATCGGCCTTGCGCTGTGAGGCGGCGAACGTGGTGAGCGCTGCTTTCGATGGTCCCGAACCCAGTTCGAGATCCTGGAGGTCGGGGTCCCACATCCAGCGAGCCGGCGAATGCACGTAGCTGAGCACCGGTACGCCGATCGGCGCCTTGATGCGGTGACCGAAGGCATGGTGGCTGACGACGACCAGATCGGCATGGCTGAGGTCGAGACCGGCCATGGCAGCCGGGAGCAACGGGAGCAGGTGGGCATAGCGGCCGTCGCCTCGATAGAGCCGTTGGAGCGGGCTCACCGAGATCGTTCGGTCGCCGAACAGCTCGTTGGTGACCTGGGAATCGGCAATGGGGGCAAAGATGGTGGCGTCGGGCCAGATGTTGCCCAACTCGCGCACCACCTTCTCGGAGCCCGGTCGGATCGATCGCCAGCACCACTGCCTGAGGAAAGGCCCTCGTTGCCTGGAGGATCTCGTCGTTGGACGAGGCTTGGGTGATCGACACGATGACCTGGTCGGCACCGACCTCGTCGACGACTCGCCGCAGGGTCGGCAGCAGTCCTGCGGCCGTGTGGTGTGACCGATCGAGTCGACCTGCGGTGAGGACAGCGGCCCGCATGTCAGGTGTTCCGGGGCGTACGACGGCTCGCATCGGCTGACTGCCCTGGGCGACCTCCGCGAGCCCGGGGCTCTGTGCCTCGCCGAGCGCCGTGTGCAGCACGGGCCGCCCGGTGTCGCCGTCGACGAGGAGCACCCGTCCGTGGACGTCGCCTGCGGCACGAGCCAGGTCCGGCGCCAGCTCCGGCATGGTTCCCGCCTGGAGCACGGTGAGGGTTCCGCGTTCGCTCAGATGATCGAGATAGAACGGCAGAAGTGGGCTGCCATCGCGGAGATCGATGACGGGGGCTCCGAGGAGCCGCTCGACCTCGGTGCGGGCATCGATCGGCGAGAAGCGGCCACGGAGCAATCGCCAGCCGACGAGCAATTCTCCAGCGATGATGGCGGCCAGTAGCCCGAGCGCGATCGCTTCGGTCAGCGCCCGTCTCGCGGTCATGGTCGGCTCGGCGTCGAGGCTGTCGGCGGGATCGATCAGGATCGCCGACCGGCGCGAGTCATCGGGGGCGTCCCGTTCCGCCCGATCGACGAGGACGCCCGCCATGGCATTGGCGAGGTCCGCAGCGGCGATTGTCGTCGTTGCCGATGCCGAGATGTCGAGGTAGCCGGGTGTGTCACGGACCGTGATCACGATGCGGTCCCGGAGGGTCTCGATGTCCGGGTCGGCACCGGAGGCCCGAGCGGCGCCGGTGATGGACTCGGCTGTGCCGGCGATCTCGGCCAGCGAGTTCGTCTGGAAGGCCGTGATCGAACCATCGTCGGCCCATTGGTCGTCGACGACCACACGGACGGTCGACGTTGCGACATAGTGGTTGGGCTGGGCCGTACGGAAGCTGAAGACGGCGAGGGCGACGAGGAGTCCGGTGAGGGCGATCAGTCGAACGCGCTTGGCCATTTCCCGGAGGTGCATGCCGAACTCCGAGGCGAGGAAGTCGGTCATCGGCCCCTCCAGCGAACGACGGCGATGCTGGTCCGAAGGAGGATCTTGGTGTCGTTCCAGAGCGACCATCGTTCGACGTAGGCGTTGTCGAAGCGGGACCGGTCATCGATCGAGGTGTCGCCCCGCAAGCCATTGATCTGGGCCAATCCCGTGAGTCCGGCGGGCACCCGATGACGATCGGGATAGGTGTCGAAGCGTTCGGCGAATTGTTGCACGAAGTGCTGTCGCTCGGGACGAGGGCCGACCATGCTCATGTCGCCGACGAGGACGTTCCACAGCTGAGGGAGCTCATCGAGCGAGGTGGCGCGCAGGAATGCTCCGACGCGACCCGGTCGACGTTCGGTGGCCTTCCAGTCGGTATCGGTTTGCTCGGTGGTGGCCGCGGGCAGCGTGCGGAACTTCATGATGGTGAAGTGCCGCTGATCGAGACTGACTCGTTCCTGACGGAACAGGATCGGCGAGCCGAGTTCCCATCTCACGAGCAGGGCGATCAGCGCCAGGAGCGGACTGAGCACGAGCAGTGACACGCCGGCCCCGAGGATGTCGAGCAGACGCTTGCCACCCCAGTGCAGGCTGCGGAACGAACTGCGCCGCAAACGCACCAGCGGAACTGCCCAGACCTCTTCGACGTCGTTGGCATTGAGGCTGTGGAGGTCGAACAGCCGCGGCACGTAGAAGATCTCGGCGTCGAGTCGTTTGCAGATCCGAACCGCCTTCACCAGTTCGGTTTCCGGCAGCGACGAGAAGGCGAGGATGACGACGGTCGCCCCGGTGGTGTCGATGGCTTCGGTGAGCGTGGAGGGTGATCCGAAGATCGGCAGGGTCGAGGTGTGCTTCGGGTTCGAGTCGAAGAAGCCAACGGGACGCAGGCCGTACTCGGTGCGGTCGAGCAGGGCGTTGGCCAGGCGTTGGCCGGTGTCGCCCAGTCCCACGATGAGCGTGGGGTGGTTGACGAATCGACGGCTGCGGGCCAGACGCACTCCGGCATAGACGACGGCTCGGCCTGCGGTCAGCAGGCCCGCACCGATCATCAGGTGGTACCACCAGGCGCTGTCGATCCTGGACTGTAGGGCCTGTTGCACCATGATGCCGGCTGCAGACGCCGCGAAGAGACGCCCGAGCAGTCCGGGAAGGTCATCGAGGAGGAGAAGGTTCAGCCTGCTCCGGTAGAACCCGGCGGCTCCGGCCAGCAGCACGTACACGACAATGGTGATGACCCAGCCCACCGACCGAGGTCCGATGGCCGACAACGCAACGAGGTCCGTGGCCAACAACACCGGAGCGACTCGGGGAGGAGACGACGGCCATGGCCTCGACCGTTGCTTGGTCGTTTTGTCGGTCTGACTACTCACCGGGTTGTCGCCGTTCCGGTCCCGAGGCCAGCCGGTCAGGCAGCCTCTGTCCACACTCCACGCCAGAACAGTTTGCCAAGACGAACCGCGGCGCGGTACGCGCTGATCTGCCTAGAGCGTAGAACCTGGTCGGTGGTCACACTTGTGCACGATGAGTGAATTGTTCGAGAACGTCCTGCGACGGATCGAGGTCAAGTTCGCCCGGCTGGTCGACGAGGTCGAGCAGCTACGGGCCGAGCGAGCGTTGTTGGCCCGCGATCTAAGTCGCGTGCGTGCCGAACGAGATCGGCTGCTGGCCGAATGCTCGGCAGGCGAGACGTCGGACCCGTCCGCAGCTCGCCGGTCCGCATCACCGGACTCGGTCGGTCCGCCGGCGGCCGGTCCGGTGGCAAGCGATACGGCGCTGAACGACGACGATTGGGAGCGGCTGCGGGCCGATCGGCGCGCTTAGCGGGCGGCCCGGGACGGCGCCGAGCCAGCTCGGATCCACCCGACCGCAGCCAGCAAAAGGCTTGCCCCCGGCAGTACGAGCGCCAGGAGGAGGGCCGTTCGGTAACTGCCGGCCGTGGATTCGACAAAGGCGAAGAAGGCGGGACCGATCGCGCTGCCGATGACCATGGAGCTCATCTGCAGCCCGGCGATCGAGCCCAGATGCGTTCGGCCGAACAGCCGGGGGAGAGCGGCCGAGGTCAAGGCCGAGAACAGCCCCTGAGCTGCTCCCCAGCTGCCAATGGCCACGATGCGCAGGACGGGGTGGGCGAGCTCGAACACGGTCAGATACATCACGACCTGGAATGCCGCGGCGGCGACGCCCAACAGGACGACGGGGATGGTGTCGGCCAACCATCCACTGATCAGACTGACGGGCACGCTGATGAACGCGATCGGGATGAAGACCCGGACGATCGAACTCTCGCCGATGCCGATCTCGCGACCGAGGTCGACGATGTGGAAGGTCAAGGCGGTACCGACTGCGGCCAGTGCGGTGACGGGCAAGGTCACCACCCAGAATCGCGGGTCGCGCACGGCCTGGGCTCGGGTGAAGCCGGGATCGGCCGCGAGTTCGGCCACCACCTGTCCGTCATCGAGTCGCCCCTGTCCATCGATCCGAAGGCCGACGTCTTCGGGGCGGCTGCGGAAGAACACCAGGACTACCGAACCCAGGATCACCACCAGGCCGAGTGCGAGCTGTCGCCAAGCCCAGCGGAAGTCGGACCACTCGATCAGTTGGTACAGGATGAGGGGCGTCGACGCGAAGACGAAACTGACACCGGCCGACGCCACGGACGACACCAGTCCCCGTCGACGATCGAACCATTGCGACACCATCGTGCGCGACGACAACGTCAGCATGCCCTGCCCGCAGAACCGCATGCAGCCGAACCCGATGCTGACGACGATCATGCCGGTGACCGAACCCATCGGCCCGACGAAGCTCATGGCGGCGATGGTGGCCGCAAGGCCGAGTGTGGCGCCGAAGGCGGTGGCCCGGGTGCCGTAGGTGTCGATCCAGCGGCCACCGATGGGAAGCAGCAGGCCGCTGGTCGTCGTGCCGAGCAGGTAGGCGTTGGCCAGTTGGAGCCGACTGAGCCCGGTTGCCCCGGTCAGATGATCGGTGAACACACTGACACCGGCGGTCTGGCCGGGAAAGCTGGCGACCATGCCGACCATGCCGACCGCCAAGATCACCCATCCGTAGTAGAAGGGGACACGCCTCGGGTCGAAGGGGCGGTACGGAGACAAGAGTCCCTTCCTATCTCGTGTCTTCCCCGGTCTGCTCTCGGTTCGGCCGTTGCTAGACGACGGGGGACATGCCTCCGTCGATGTTGATGGCGGTGCCGGTGATGTACGACGCGTGGTCCGACGCCAGGAAGCAGGCCATGTTGGCGAATTCCGAGGCATCGCCCATGCGGCCGATCGGCACTGCGTCCCCGGTCATCTTCAGGAACTCCTCGTAGCTCAGGTGGGGGGCTCGGTCCTGATGCATGCGGGTCCATTGGCTGGTGACCAGCACCCCGGTGTTCAGTGCATTCACGAGGATGCCGTGGGGGGCAAGCTCGCCGGACAAGACCTTCGTCAACGCCATTCCGGCAGCTCGGGTGATCGAGGTAGGAGCGGTACCGGGCCGAGGAGCCTTGGCTGCGGTGTTGAGAACGTTGATGATTCGTCCCCACTTCTTCTCCTGCATGGCGGGGATGCAGAGTCGAGCCAGGCGAATGGCCGAGAACAGCTTCAGGTCGAAGTCGTTGTGCCACTCGGCGTCGGTGATGTTGCCGAACGGCTTGGCTGCCGAGGTGCCAGCGTTGTTGACGAGGATGTCGATCGATCCCAAGGCGTCCACTGCGGCGCAGTGCGC
>ERZ888423.1104-NODE-1104-length-24926-cov-10.374452_pt1 | contig 24926 bp, 3 predicted proteins | sample MGYA00520523_ERZ888423 | MGnify/ENA primary metagenome ERZ888423 (study PRJEB32303, sample SAMEA104408611) | aquatic metagenome | biome: Brackish water; feature: Pelagic; material: water | place: Baltic Sea | collected 2014-06-08T10:24:00 | depth 30,27 m ...
GTTATTTCATTGATAATAGAGTCTTGAAATCTACTTATTTCTTCATTATATAAATTTCTTAATTTTTGTATGTTTTCTTCTGTTGGATTATTTTTAGATTGAGATATAATATCTATATCTTCTCCTGCTAAAGATATTTGTCCTTGTTCCTGTTTACTAAAAAGTTCATTTCTTATTTCAGCAGGTGTTTTTGTTGTTTCAATTTTACTTTTAAAAGTAAACTCTAAAGCTTCATATACCTGATTAGCTAACTCAGGATTAGAATCAAATAATTCTTGTACTCCTTCTTTAACACTAGTAGATGATTGAGTAGTGTTTTCATATACATCTCTTATAGCTTGTTTACCTTCTTTATTAATCTCCCTAGTGCCAATCCCAGCAAACTTTTTAGTTAGGGTAGGAGTAGTTGTTTCATTAAACTTATTATTTTCCCATACAAACCATTTGTTTTTTAACTGATCAAATACATAAACAGGTTTTCCTAAATTAATAGCCATTTGGACAGCATAACCTGTACCACCAGCAACTAGTGATCTATTTGTTTTATTTACGTATCCTTTAGGGTCTTTTTGTTCAGACTCTATTATAGTACCTACAGCAAATACAGCATCAGCAGCTTTAGCTTGTAGATAATCTCTTCTTACCAAACCTCCCGCAAAACTATCAGCAGCTAAAGGTTTTCTTCCTAAATCTTTTACAGCTTGTTGATAAGCATCCTCTACTTCCTTTTTTTGTTCTTCAGATAATTTATTTAAACTATCAGGTTTATAATCAACCTGTTTACCTAAACCAAATTCTTTACCAACACTTGCCCAAATAGCGTCACCTCCTGTAGCACCTCCTGAATAATTAGTAAACGTAGAGATATCTTGTGTAGTTTTACTAGTAGATGGTTGAGTAGATTCTTCAGCTAATTTATTTAAACCAACCATAAATTTAACATCATACCCAGAATCTGTTTTAGATAAATCTACAATTTTTTGATTAACATTTGGGTAACTAACAGAGCCATCTTTAAATATTGTAATTGTTAAATCTGGATATATAAAATCAAAGGCATTTGCTTTAGGTTTAATTTCAGGTTTTCCAAGTTGTTTTAATACATATTGCTTATAATCTTCTCTTGTTTGTTCTGATACATTTGATGGATTATAATTATATTCAGCACCAGTAGCTGGTTGTGCTGGATTTGATTTGTTTGCCATAAACTTAAGCAATTTATTCTCCGCATCTTCAACACCTTCAGGTCGTTTGTAATCTGAAATATTTATATCATCAATAGCAATTCCTTTTTCATTTGCTACTACACTACTTTCATCAACTGAAGAAAATGTAAACTTGTTAGATTCAGCTTCTTCCATTAAAATATCCTCAAAATCAATATCATCAAAATCTGGTATGTCATCAAAGTCATCTCTATATGAAGAAAAGTCATTAAGACTTTGTCTATATGCTATTAGTTCTTTGATTGTAGGTCTTTTGTAGTTTTCATTGTCAAACATAAAACCAATAATGTTTTGTTTATAAGCACCTTCTAATTCATATTTAACATAAGTTACTTTATCAGAATCTATGGCACCAGCACCTCTCTTCCACATTACATCTTCACCATTTAAAGTTGCATTTGTTAATACATAATAATCATTTATGTAACCTTCTGAATTACCATTTATTGGATCTTTTACTCTTCTATTTATAAATAAAGGAAATTTAAATAAAGGTTTACTGGGTTTAGACTTATCATTAGACATAACTCTAGTGTATGTTAGAGTATCATCAAGTTTTATTTCTCCATAAGCAAACGGAGAATCTTTTCTTTTAAATAAATATTCAGGAGAAAGTTTATATATGTTTGATGCGTATGATGTAGCTCTACCATATTTAGTTATTACTTCATCTTTTAATTCTTCAAATGATACACCAAAAACGTCTTCAAAATTATCATTACCTTTAAAAACATTAAATGCTTTTGTAGATGCGCTTAAGTAATTCTCCATAGTAAAAGGAACCAATGCATCAAGTATACTTCCATTTGCATACTGAAGACCGTCTTTAATCATTACATAGTGTATTATATTAACAGCATCAGCTCTTGTTTCTTTCTCACCATACAATTGATGAAAACCATTTTGAATACGTACTTTTTCATTATCACTTAGTTTACCAAAACTGTTTGAGTTAAGTAGATTTAAACCTGTAGTATTAATTTTATCAGAAGCTTTTTGAGTAGACGCATAATAGTCTAAAAAATAATTAGATTTACCTTTATTGTTTTCTCTTAAATTATTAAATACTGTATTAATGTTATAGTTTGAATTACCATTACCATAAATAAAGTCATTGTTTAATGAACCACCAATTGCACTTGCAGCTTCTTCATTTTTAAAGAGCTGATTCATGTAAGCTTTTATTGTTACATAAGCTAAAACATTTTTAGAAATTTGATCTTTACCTTTTACTTTTTTGCTTGCAGAAAAACTACTATAACCAAATATACCAGAAGTTAATTCCTTAAACTTAGCAGTTTGCGTTAAGAAAACTCTAGGTAGAACTGCTTCTGTAAACTCATTAAAAATTTCTAAGTAACCTGAAATATAATGGTTTTTAATACCATTTCTTATATCAAAAGGTAACTTGTTTTTATTAAATTCTACATCTGATAGATATATACCCAATTCATCAATTCCTTGTTGAACCTCTTCTAAGCTGGTAAAATCTTTACCAAATCCCGTATTTAAATTAAAAATAGGTATTAAGTTATCTATGAACACTTTTATATTTTTAAATTTATTAAAAGTTTTATATATACCTAATAACTCTTCTGGAGTAGCTGTCTTATTAATAGCATTTGATAAAATTAAATCTGTAACATTTACATCTTTATCTGTACCTACATTTGATATTGCTGTTTTAATTATAGATGGATCACTTTCTTTCATAGCATTCCTTATAACAGGAACATTAACAAACATTGTAGCTGTATGTACAGATAACCCCATGGCCAGCATTGTTTCTACAATACCTATAGCATCTTTATTAAAACCAAGTGCAGATAATATTCTTTCTTTAGCATCATCTGTAGCAGCACTTATAAGATTAGATAACAAATATTGAGATCTTACACCGGAAGAATCTTTAGTAAAGTTTTCAAATTTAGTAAGCGGTTGGTCATTAACATTTATTTCACCCCATTTGCTATTTAAAGTTACATCTATTTCCTTTAAGAAATTTATAACTACGTTTCTAGGCACAACAGCGCCAATTAGATTAGCATTTTGTTTAACATTAAGATGACTGTAGTATTGACCTATTAAACTATCAATAGGAAAATCATCTTTTGATAATGCTTTTAATTGAGGGAATTCATTAAATAAACGTGTCTTTTCAGCTTTTAAAGCTTCTATATCTGCAGGTTGAAAAGCTAAAGGTGTATCACCATTAATAGATTCTGTCATAGCTTTATTACTTACAAGAGCCATTTTTAAATCAAGTAATTGATTATTTATAGCAGCCTTGTATGGTTCAACACCATATTTTTCTTTATAGACTGTGTATTCCTTAAAAGTTCTTGGTAAATTAAGCATTGATAAAGCATCTAAAGTTTCTTCTTTAAAGTTTTTATCTTTAAGAAGTTCTTTTCTTTGCTTTGGTTTTAATGCATTAATCTTAGAACCACCTATGGTATTATATTTATATAGAGCATCATATAAATAAGAATCTTTTTTATTAATTAACTTATTTGAATTATAAATATAGTCATCATACTTTTCTTCTTCTGTAGCATTAGATCTACCATATTCAATAAACTCACCTTTTTTTATATACCATTCTTTAATATGAGCAAATACTTTATCAATATCAAAATCTGCACCCGATACTTCAATAAGTTCATCAGGGAATACAGCAGTTGATCCTAAGAATACAGGATCAAAATCTACAACCTCTACACTTAAAGCTGAATGTTTATCTTGAGATGGAATCCTAACAACAAACATTCTAGCAATTACATCTGGTATTCTTCCATACTTATTATAATTCCAATTTTCAATCAGATCCATTACTTCTTTGTAGTGAGCAGGTACAATAGTTTCAGCTATTCTTTCACCTGTTGCAACCCAATCTTTAACAGCTCCTATCTTATTATATTTAGGTAAGTTTATTCTAAGTCTATCAATAACTGTAACACCTTCAGAATTATTTTTTAAAGCTTCTTTAAGTTGTTCAAAACCATTTTCTGTTCTTAAATCTATAGTAACTTCTTTATTACCATTTTGTTGATGAACTTTTCTTCTAATAACATCTTGCTTATCAATATTACCTTCTGAATCTAAACTATATACTTTTCTAATTATGGATTTTCCAAAACCAGATTTTAATGCAAAAGCATGACCTGTTACTTTTTCAGCTAAAACTTTTTTACTAAAATAAGCTAAAAAGAATTGTTCAAACTTTTTAATAGTTATAGGATTATTTAATTCATATTTAGCATAACCTTTATTAGTTTTAAAGAACTCAACCATATTACTACCTGCAGCAGAAGACTTTAAATAGTTATTTGCCGCACGTAAGAATGTTGCCAAATTTGCATCTATTGTACTATCTTTTTCCATTGAGGATAAAATATCTAAATCTAGTACAGGCAACAAATCAAACATTAGATTTTTCTTTTGTCTGAATTCAAATTTAACACCTTCTTTTGTAAGCTTGTGGTATGCTTTTTTAATAGCACCTATTTCTAGAGGCACACCGTTTATAATTACTATTTCAGAATCTTTTTGTTCACTGGTAATTAAAGATTTAATCTGGTTAGGTAAAGTAACTTCTAGTTTATTAGAAGGATTAACTTGTTGTAAACCAAAATCTTTTGCATTTATAGGTGTTACATCAGTTGTTTTTAAAGGTGATTTATTATCTGTTATTCTTGAAAGTGAATGCACTCTACTTTTTAACATTTTAACTGCAGATCTAGGCGCTAAAAAAGCAACTTTTGTAGGATTTGTTTTTTCATACTCCTCCATCATTTCCCTGGTATTATGTAACTCTTCCATACCAATTTTAGCAACCCACACACCATTAACCAAATCAGATGTTTCTTCCTTAGTTAATGTAACAGTAGACATTTTTATAAAAGATTGCCCGTCTCCATACACATACTTTTGAGAATTTAATATAGCACCTGCTTTTAAAAATCCTATATTGTTTTTATTACCATACCAATCTTCTGAAGTAATTATTTCACCGGCATCAATTTTATTATGAAGCTGAACCATTGCGTCAGTTAATTGCCCTAAACCATAATTAAAATATCTAGAGCCTTTTGATGTTATATATGTTTGTGCATCTGTTTTTTCTCCTTTACCTCTTACAGATTTGTCTGTAAATACTTGATCGTATAAAGCATCTTCCATTGTAATCAATGAAATAGAGTCGTCACCTAATGTATGATTAATCCCTTTAGCTTTATCAATAGCATAACTCTCTACAGAGATAGGTGCTGTATTTTGCATTTTAGCTCTTTTGATTGCATCAATAAAAGGATCTTTAAATAGTCTAGCTTCTTCACCAAGTATTAATTGATTAATTGCCATGGTATTTAAAAAGTTATTTAAAAATATTTGAGCTATGTTAAATGACTGATCATTCTCAGAAAGATTTAATTCTTCCATTGCTCTTTTACCTTTTTCTGTTTTTGGGAATGAACCGGTAACTAAACTTGAAAAATTAAATTTAATTTTATTATTGTTTTGAAGAGTAGCTAATTTTTCATCTTTTAGCATTATATCAAATGAATCTAATAAAGATTGCAATTCTTTATTTAAATCAGTCTTTAAACTATTTATAGGATAAGCTTCAGTAAAATTCAAACCTGCTTCAGCTGCTTCTAGATAAACTTTTTTGTTTTCATCATTTAATAAAACATCCATTTTAAAGAATTTAAAACCTCTTCCTTTATCACTTCTGTCTGATTGCATATCATTGTATCCGTCAATACCATCAAAGCCTTGAATTCCTTTTTTAAAGTTTTCTTTTATTGCATTATATTCCCTTTCAATTTCATTAGCAAATAACTGTAATGCATTATCTGTTATAGACCATTCATTATTATCAGTCATACTTACAGTTTTAATAACAGGTAAAGAAACTAAATCATTTGTATTAGATGCTTCCATAATTCTTAAAAGAACAGGTGCTTTTGCAATAGTTTCTGTAAAACCCTCTTCATTCTTATAAGTTATTTTTTCATTAGTTTCATTTTTAGTATTAAAAGATTGTACATATAAATCAACAAGTGTATTTATAAATTCAGCAGAACTCATATCACCATAAGTAACACCTTCTTCTTTTAATGCTGCATCTGATAAATTATCAATTTGACTATTTGAAAGATCTGCATTTTTAGTACCAGAAACTCTAGTAATTGCAAGCATTTTATCTTTGGCCATTTGTCTAAAAGCCAAGTTATCAGTAAGAATATTTTTTTCTAGAAATGCATTTTCTTCAACTAATTCAGTTAAAAAAGTTTCACTATTTAACTGAGCTATTCTTCTTGAATGATATGTTTGATGTTGGTGTGCGTATATAAGTTTACCATTAACATCTGTAAATACAGTAGCTCCAATCGCTTCATCAAAATGAGCGTTACCTAAAGCTAAAGACATTAATCTAGAACTTACTCCTTTACCTTCAACATCTACAAATAAATTTTCAGGTCTGCTCTTAAGAACTTTTGAACCTATTTCTACAGGTACCTTTACACTTAATGCAAGTACCATTTGTAAAGCATCTTCTTTAGTAATAAGTCTTATGTTTTCACCAACTTCCGTTAAGTTTTTTTGATATTTAGTCTTGTTAACAATAGAAGAAGAAATGCTTACCTCTAAGAAACCACGGCTAAAACTTATACCAAGGTCTTCAAAAATATTCTTTGATAAAGAATCAGCTAATGCAGATAACTCCTTATTAGTAATCTTATTTTTACCTAATGTTGAAGCTAGTAAAGTTACAGATGACAAAGCTTGTTTCAAGGCTTTATCATTTTGTTTAAATAATTCAAACTTATCTCCGTGGAATTTTTTCCAAGAATCTATTTGCGCAGTAGCAGCATCTGATTGAGATGCTGAAATAATAATTGCTTTACCTAATTTTTTATCTTTTAAATGAAATGCATAATCAAATCTACTATTTTTATAAGTTTTTATAAACTCATGATATAATAAAGTATCTTTAATATCCGTAGGTAATTCACCTGAATCAATAACATCACTCATAGATCTTGACCCATTTATGATACCAACATCATTTAAAAATCTATCAAGTACAGCTGCTGTATTTAAAGATCTTCTTGAATGGTAATACATTCTTGTAATCATTTTAAAAGGATCTATCTCATTCATTGCAGCAAGCATTAAACCATTGTGTACATCTTGGTATTTAACAGCTACTTTTATGGGTTCACCATTAAGCAATTCAGTATTACCAAACATGTCTTTTGAAGTTACTATTGTTGATGCAATATATAGTCTAATTTTTTTACTGGGTTGAATACCTATCTCTTGATTTTCTCTACCATATTGGTCTACACTTCTACTACCAACTGAATTTTCAAGATAATCTATTTCATTATTTATTTCTTCAAACTTCATATCAAATAAAGAAATATAATCTGCTACTTCATCAGCAACTTTTTCTCCATCATCTAAAGTTAAAGCTTTATAAATTTGTTCTAATTTTTCAGCTTGAGAATCACTAAATTTATCTCCATTATAGATATCTCTACCCGGATAATACAAATCAGCATAATCTGCTATAACAGCGCCTATATAAACTTTTTCAGATGTAATCTCTTCAGTTTGATCTTCATCATTTAATTTGCTATACTTACTTAATAAATTTGAAAGTTGATCTTTAACTTTGTTTTGTTCAATATTAGTCTTTGCTTTACTAACTCTTTCTAGATATGTATTAGCAATCATTCTTATTAATAAATCAGATGTTGCAGGATCTAAAAATAATTCAGAAGCAAATAGCTCACCATTAATTGATTCATATGGAATTGCTTTATAGGCTTCAATAGTAATATCACCATCTAAACCTTTAGTATAAAAGTTATCTGCTACAGCACCACCTTTGTATTTACCAGCATCAATGTTTTCAAACACATTGATAAGTTCATTTTTACTATAACGTTTTAATGCTGCTTTAATCCATTCTATTATTCTATTAAATAGGGATTTAATTACAGAAGATGTTTTTGTACTTCTAGGATTTTGTTTAAACTTAGCAAACTCATCAGCCATATATTCCTCTAGATATTCACGCTCAAGTCTTTTAAGACTCATGCTTTTATATAAAGGGCTAAGAGTTTGAAATTGCAACATGTCTTCCATTAAAGCTTCTGGTGTTTTAAACTTAGCTCTTACTTCATCTTTAGCAATTTTTAATAATTTAGTTTGTTCTTCATCTGTAAGCAGCATTCTAAAGACACTATGAAAAGCTTCATGGTAAGCAATCATACTTGAAGGACCTGTGTATATAGTACCGCTTACTTCTACACCACCAGCAATATTTCTTAAAGCCATTGTAAACTGACCTGCAGTATAACCATTAGCTTTTAGTTTATTTTTTAATTCAGCTATATCAACTATTTGAATAAAATCAGGTAAGTTTCTTTTAGCCCAATTAATAAAGTCATCAATTTTTAAATCTTCAGCTAATGCTTCTGGTGTATTAACTATTTTGAAAGCATTTTTACGTTGAGATTTTAAATTTTTAATTTCAGAATCAAGTTGTTGATATTCCTCAGAGCTTTGTTTTAAATTATATCTATTAACACCTTGTGCTTTTGCTTCATCATTAATCTGCTTATCTAAAATACTTTTTCTATTCTCAAGCTTTTTAATTTGATCTTCTAAACTTAATGTTTCAGAAGTTTGTTCTGCAGTATTATTTAATTCTTTTAGTTCTGCATCATATTTAGCGTTGATTCTATTTACTCCATATTTATAAAGTGAATTAGCAGCTTCAATAGAATTCTGTCTTATAGAATTACTGTCTATACTACCATCAGCTTTTCTGATTTTTACTTTTGGTGCACTATCAGGTTCTTTTTCAGCTTCTTTTAAATCGTTTTCTAAATTTTCTTTTAATTTATCCAACTCCTCCTGTCTTCTTTTTTCTATATCAGCTTTAGCTGTTATTTCATCACTATTTAATTCTTCTTGACTTTCTCTAGCAGCTTGTATTTGATTTATATCAGATACTTTATCTGTGGCTATAGCCGTTTCTTGTGGTGTTAATACTTCACCTTTTTGATCTTCTAATTCTACACCAGGTATAATTTTTTCTGCTTCTATTAAATCTGAAGTGTATTCTAGATACAGTTTTTTATTTATTCTAACGTTTGGATTTATATCAGTAACTGTCTTTTCAATGATCTCACTAACACCTGCTGTAGTAGCAAAAACTCGTGTTACTGATTCTCCTGATAAATTTATTTTTTCAGATTGATATTTATTAAATTCAACAACAACATCATTATTATTTAAAACTTCATATAATGATTCCACCTTTATAGGATCTTTTATATATTCATTTAAATCAGCAACTCTAATTCTTACTAATTGCTTTTCTAATCCTTTAGCTTTATTATGTATACTCAAAGTTATATTACCATCAGGCCAAACTTTAAAATCAATAAAAGTACCTGCTGTTGCTTTTAAATAAAACCTTTTATTAAAGTTATCATTCCAATCATTATTAATTGTTTTATTTGAAACATTTCCCTCTTTAACATTATTATCAGCTGTCTCTTTTGCTCTATCTAAAAGTTCTTTATAAAATTCAGTACGTTCTTCTTTGCTATAAGATTTTTGTCTTAACTGTACCGCTGTTACTACACCATTAGCATCTTTAACAATAGCTACATATCTACCAGAATCAAGCGCCATGTTTAGCATATTACCATACTTTTCTGGCTTTGGTGTTTTTTCTAAATCTTCTTCTAACTTATTTATAAAAGCTACTTCTTCTGTAGGGTTCTTTATATCTGTAACATATGATACACCGTCTTTAGTGTTTATCATTACAACTTTAACACCATCATATGTACTATAAGCTAAGTCATTTAAGCTTTTAGTAACATCATCCCAAGTAACTATACCATCGCTTATTTTTAAATTAATTTTGGTTGTATCTTGAAAGTCCTTAAGACTCATAGAAAAATTGTCTTTGACTAATTCATCTAACTTTTCAGTTAATTCACTTTGTCTAAGCATTTGATTCTTAAGATCTGACGCATCAGTATTATTACCTAAGATATATTTTTTTAAATTACCATCTGTAAAAGCGTCTGCACTTACTTGATTACCTGATCTTCCAACAAAACCGTAACGGTCATTTCTAATAAAAGCAATATCACCATTAAAGTTTTCACCATACAAAGATTTAACTTTGTCTATAGACCCTGGTGACAAAGTAATTAGCACAGTATATTTATCACCCTTATTTTGAATAAGGTTGTTTTCAGGTGTAGTTCCAATTTGAAAAGCTTTAGGCGCTTGTCTTACATTTTCTCTAATTGTTACAGTAGCTGATTCTAAATCTTCAGCTGATAAAAGAGATAAAGTTTTTTGTAATCTTTCTTCAGCATCCTTTATAGTTTCTTTACCTGAAGTTGTTGTTCTACTAGTTAACTGTATAGCATATACACCGTTAATATCACGGTGATCTAATTTAGTCATATTTGTAGAATAAGTAATACTAGTTATTTTATTTTCTGGTTTAGAATATAAATCACTAAATCCTTTTTCTTTAACATAAATCATAGCTGCCTTTTTTTGTTCATTGGATAATCCAACTTTATCAAAAGGTATCAACTTTAAATATTGACCCATACTTGGTGATGTATCTGCACCTAGTACAATAAATTTATCACCGTTAACATTTTCTAATTCATCTCCGTATTTTACATCTATACCATCGTATGAATAAACATCTGTTTTTGGAACAACTTTTAACAGTGCTGTATAAGCGGCCCAAGCACCTGCTTTATTTTCTTCTAAATAAATACCATCAACACCAGCTTCTTTTAAAAATTGTGCTTCAATTGAAATATTATTATTATCTACTAATTCATATATATAATTAAAATCTGTTGTGTCTTCAGGATTAATTACTTTTCTTTTTACAATGTTTACATTGGGTCCTATCTGTATAACTTCTTCTGTTGCTGTATCTACAATACTTTCTAAGTCTGTTTCAGTTTTTTCTGATTCAATAGATTTTATATTAAAACCTGCCATTATCATTATTAGACTTACAACTCTATCATTTTTATTTTCAAGAATCCAATCTTGAAAACCTTCTTCAGATTTATATAAAGTTGTGTTTTCTTCTTCTGTTTTATCTGATGCTTTTAATGAATTAAACCATAAAGCTTTTAGTTTGTCTAAACCTCTTACAACATTATTACCCGCATTAGTATTAACCCATTCCTGAAATGTTAATAACGCAGATTCTTTATTAATATTCTTAATTTTATAATCATTGTAAATATTATTTAAAACCTGTAGTGTAAAAAAAGCATCCCCAGGTATAGTTAAATCATTATCAGGTGTTTCTTCCTGTATTTCAGATAAGACATCATCACCCAGTTCTTCACTTATTATATTATCAAATTTACTTTCATCAATACTTTTATTTGCAGGAGACTCATCTGCAATGTTACCAAACTCATCTACCTCTTCTGCTTCTGTTATTTCAGGCTTATAATTTGATGCTGTATTATATACATTAATTTCTGATTGAATTACATCATAAATTTCTTTATCTATAGTACGATCTAATATTCCTTTTTTTGTATGGAATTTTGTAAGTAGATTTGCATTTCCTGATTTTAAAAAAGCATCAAATTGATCAGGATCTGGAACAACACCTATTGATTCTAGTTGAGATGTTAATTGTTTCATCTCTTCATTCATAACGGCTTGTTCCACACTCTTTACATATATCTTTTTAGTATTACTAAATAGAACACCCAAGTTATCTGATATTCTATCAACCAGATTTAATATTTTATTAGGATCACTAAACAAGGCTACAGTTCTATCAAATAACTGAGCTCTTGTATCTAGATTATTATGATCAACAAGCATTGCAATAACACCATTGATTTCATCTCTTTTTATATAACCTTTTTTATTAATTGCACCAAGAGTTTTAAGATACTTAACTAAAGGATCTTTTAGTTTACTGCTTTTATCTCTATCATATGTTTTAGATTCTTCATCATAGATGCTTTCTAGAATTACTCTATACTCAATTAAGCTTTTTAGTTTAGCTTGTTTTTCTTTTATTAGTTTTGAATCAGGTTTTTCAGCTTTTTGTAAATTTGAAATTTCCCTGATTAACATATTATTCTCTAAATTTATAGAGTCAACACTTAGTAAAACAGTTAAATCATTAGAAGCAAGATCATTCATAACAGGAGACGTTATTAATGTATTTTCAATATTATATCTTCTTTTGTTAGCTTGTTCAAAAGCATCATTTGCAAATAAATAAAGCATTCTAGCATGTTCTATAGCAGCATGCTTTATTCTTTCATCATTATACTTTCTTTTACCTTTTTCATATTGGTTATAGTTTATAGGATTTTGAATAATATCAAAAGAATCATTATATTTCTTTTTGTACTCTTTAATACCATCTATTGATTTTTGTATTTTATTTCTTACATCCTCTATTGGCTTATTTGAATCAGGATATAAAGCTTTTAAATCTTCATCATTTAGATTTAGAAGATCTTGAAATTGCTCTCTAAATAAACCATCAGCTTCAGATGTCATAAGAAAATGATAATGCATAAAAGTAGCATCATCTTTTGCATCTCTAAAACCTAAGTTATCATCTTCATATAAAGCTTTTTTAGTTTCATCATCACCTTCTTTTGCAGAAAACAAATGTAATTTAGAGTTATTCCAAAAATCAAAAGGGTTTTCTTGAATTTTATCTCCAACTTCATTTGCTACTTTAAGAAATTCTATTTTATTTTTTTCATATTCAGCAAATTTTTCTGGATTCTTTTTATTCTGATATATTTCAGGGGCTATTTCAAAAAATAATTTTTGTGGTCCTTGTACTAACCCACCCATTAAAAAACCAGAAGCAAAAACTTCTAATCCTTGACCAGACATTTGACTATTTACAGCTTCTTTAAATGATTGCTGCATTAAGTTTGTTGCAGGTGCCATTGGATTTTCCATCAAAGCTCTGTGGTAATCTACTACACCTACTTGAACTCCTTCTTGATACACCTCTTGTAAACCTTCACCTATACTTGCCGCAGAATATCTTAATAGACCATGAGCTGTATTTATTAAAGTTCCTTTAGCGCCAACACTTTTAAGTTTTTTTAGATTAATAAAGTTAGCTCTAAAATTTTTAGGACTAACGTCTACGTATAAACCTTTATTTAATACACCAGTTGCTTTATCTCTAACAGGTTTACTTCTGATTATATTTTTAGCAAAGCCTGGGAGTTTATCACTAAAGATTCTTCTCATTGTTGGAGAAAAACCTCTTAATGCTGTACCTAAAACTAATTGATTAGTTAAAAAAATTGCAGGTGCATTAAACCAAAGTGTTTCTGTTGCTGCTTTTAAAGCATCTTCATTTAAAGTTTTTAATTGTTCTTGAGATAAATCAAATCCACCGTTTTCTCTTTTTTTAATTGCTAAACCTTCTGAGAAAACTTCATTGAAAACAAAACCTGCTTCCATTTTACCTTCACTCATTGCATAGTTTATACTTCTCATATCTTTATAAAAAGCACCAAAACCTTTTCCAAATTTTGCAGCAGCTGTCATTCCTTGAGCTGTATTTTCAGCTGATTTCATGGATTTTATAACAGCCATTGTTTCTGGTGTAAAAACATTTCCTAAAAATTTTACAGGAGCTGCACCAATAACCCTGCTTGCATCCCATAAATCTTTTGCATTTTCTACACTTCTTATGGAATCTAAAATAGATTTACTTCCTTTTAAAGCTTTACCAACATCAAATAGATTGGCCATATTTTTAATACTTCTACCAAAATTAACCATTGTTCTTGATAAAAAGGCAGGTGCAGCAATACCTTCTGATGCAGTAGTTGCTGCAGCTAGTGCAAGTTCTTCTGCTGCAATAGAACTAAGTATACCAACAGTATAACCTGTTTGTAAAAATAAATTAGTAGAAAAGCCTGCAAAACCACCTCTTGTACTACTACCTAATCTTGTAGCTTCTTCAAACTCATCGGAAGATTCATAATCTGCTGATAACCAATAAGAATCATCATCTATAAAATCACCAAAAGATCTATAACTTGACATAAAACCTGTACCTAAAGATTGAGCCCAATATTTAGTAGCTCTTGTTAAATCCCAAAAAGCAGAAGAATTATCATTATAATATTTTTCATTATCTCTTAAAGGATTCCATCCTAATTCTTTAAAATTATGGTGATCGGCTATTCTATCAAAACCAGAACTTCTAGCACCAGATATCATAGGTTTTAAATATAAAGGATCATCCTTTACACCAGCCATATAACTATTAGGATTATCAAAAACTTTACTAAAACCCTCAAAAGAATTTAAACCTGGAGCACCTTTTTTGTATTCAAGATTTGATGAAGGAATTATTTCATTTACTTTAGGAACTATTTCATTTATAGTTCTTCTAAATTCTTCAGCAACTTGGTCATCAGTATTGGGACCAAAATCAAATATTTCATTCATTGGTTTAAATTCAAAACCATCAGGATTCCATGCTTGACTTATAGATGTATTAATTGGTAAAGAATTTTCAACACCTTCTGGTGTTACAGTATTTTGATTTTTTAAATCCATGTTTTTATTTTATTCCAAGTTGTTTTTTTATTCTGGTAACATCAACCATATTTTTTGTATGTAAATCAGCAAAACTTGCTTCAAAGTTTGCAATATATCTATCTAGTTCATTAATAGTAACAGGTTGATTATTTTGATTTAATATAGGTTGTATAGCTTGTTGGCCCGCTAATACAAAGTTACCTGTTTTTGGATCAACTTGCAACATTTCCATTGATCTATAATAAACATCATCTTTATTAAAGATTCTAAAAGAACCAGCTGTTTCTTTAAACATATCATAATGATAAGTATTATCTTCTGATAATTGTATTTTTGTTTGAGTACTAGAAAAATTGTATTGACCAGCTCTTAAAGGATTAGTATCTAATTCTTGTTTATACAACATGGTTATTTCACTATAGTCTTTAATAGCATCATTATTCAATTTACCCGCTGGTGTCTTAGCCGCATCAGATGTAAAAGCTTTTAATTGATCATCAGTTAAACTAATTTTAAAACCAGCATACTTAGTACCATCTTCACTTACTCCGGCAACAGGTCTATATTCAATACCAACTAATAATTTTTTACTTGCTTCACTTTTTGGTTGAAGCATTGCTCTTTGTATATCATTTAAAGTTTGACGTAAAATATAATCAGCAGTAGGATCTGTTTCTTTATCAGGGTTTGCGGAAGATACACCTGTAGGTATAATTATTTTATCAGCACTAGGCGTATTAATAAATTGATTCCTAAATGCTTTTAATTGTTTAAATGCTTTTTCATCACTAGTAATAGTAGCAACATTAAATGTTGTTTTTGTACCACCATAAGTATAAAGATTGGCGGCATTCATTTCATCTAATGGTACATTTCTAAAATAAGCATCTGCAGATAAAGCTTGAAATAAACCTGTATTTTTTGTATCATATCTTGCAGTATAGTTTTCATTTAAAGTATTATTTAATATTTTATACTGATCTTTATATGCTTGTTTAGCATCATTTGTAGCATTTGTTTTATCAAAAATTACATCACCCGTGTATTTATCAATACGTCTACTGACTGCTTCACCGATTGATAAAGCACCTTCATAGCGCATTGAACCATCATCCATTCTACCACCTCTACCGACCATGTAATTAGCCCCTTTTATTTTACCTTCTTTTGCAGAATTAACATAATTTGTAACGTATTCATTTTCATCTGATACCTCACCTTTATCATCTACTATAGATGGTACGCCTTTTTCTAAAGCTCTACCTAAAGGTAAAGCACCTATACTTTTAGCAGCTTCCCAATTTTTTTTAACTTGCTGTTTACTTATAGAATTCCAGGCAAGTATTTGATCTGTCCTACCTGCAATCTCACTAGCATCTGCAGCTAAAGTAACATATTCTATACTTTTAAGAGCTTGTCTATTAGTTTTAGGTAACTCTGTAAATTCTTTAAAAGACTCAGAATAAAGTTTAGCTAATACATTTACATTTTCTGGTTTTATTAACTCTTGTTTTATTTGTTGTGTGTTACCAGTAAACTTTTTATTATTAGCTAAAGTAATTGTCATATTACCATTTTGGTCACCTACACGTTTACTTGAATTTTTTAAAGTAAGAAAATTATTAATCCAATCTGCTTGTTGTCCAGCTATAACTTTTGCATTAGTATCAACATCTTCTAAATTTCTTTTATAAGGATCTTTTATTAATTCAACATCTTCATACTCAGTACTAAAATCATCAGGACCTGCATCATCATTAAATATTTCAGCTGCTAAATAAGCAGGATTAATTATTTCACCTTTTTTATTTACATTACCATCAATCTTACCTTGTAATATAGCTTCACTTTTTTTATTAGCACTGGCATTATCATCTCTAGCAATATCATACTGATGTTGAATTTTCATTTTAGTGTATGGATTTTCCATAGCTATAGTTTGAGAATAATCTCTTTTACTATATGAAGTTGCAGCACCTAAAATATCACTACTTAGATTATAATTCATAAGCATATTATATGCAAAATTTAAAGAATCTGTATTTTCATCAACAGAATCCATTCTTTGCAAAGCTTCTTCATTTCTTTTTAAAATACCTTCGGCATTATCAAATTTTTCAAAAGCTTCTAATAAATCTTTATGTTCATCACTATCAGGTATAATACCTTCCTCTTTTTCATAACGTTCCCAATTTTGTTTTGCTTCTAAAGCTTTTTCAAATTGTTGTTTTAATATTGGATTTGCTATAGCATTTCTATTTCTTAATTCATTAAGTGTATTTTGGGCCCATGCATTTTTTCCTTCAGCTATATTAGAATATAATCCGTTTTCTACACCTGTTTCTGCATGACCTCTAGCTTGAACTAAACCACTTGTTCTATAAGCTTCTATAACTCTTGGATCTTCCATAAGAGTTTTCATTAAATAGTTATATGCGCCAGGTACTTGAAGAGATCCATTTTTTTGTCTAATAACAAAAGGATCACCTTCCTTAACGGGTAAATCCATTATAACATCTTTAAAACCAGCATCTGTTAAAATCTTCATTGACATTGCTTCAAGATCTACATTCTCTACATAAGAAGGTAAACCTGACTTTAAAGCTGTGTCTCTATCAGCTGACATAAAGTCTTTCATCTGATAATTTAAAGCTTGTATTCCTGTTGTCCAGTATTTTTTTCTTTCATCAGCACTATCAGAATCCTTAAGTATTGTTGCAAGCTGCATATTTTTTTTATACTGCGATGTAAACACCAAGTCTTTTACAATAAGATCATCTTCATAAAAAGGTTTAAATAAACTTTTTGCAGAATCTACATTTTGACGTATAGACAAATCCATACCTGATAGTTTTTCCATCCTCGGTATAAGCTGTTGAGTATATTGATCTCTTGCGTTTGTTGTATCTTCTCTTGACATATCCGCATAAACAACTTTACTGTATTGATCATTCAGTTGTTTATAGTTAGTATCAAAACGGTCTTGTCTAGTGTCTAGGACTGCAGATAGAAATTTATAATCTGGAGTAAACGGTTTTGTTTCTCTTTCATATCTTTGGTATCCTGGTACGTATGTTGCCATAATGTAAATTTACTAAAATTTATTAAGTTTTAAAACTTTATTATTACACTTTTTAAATTTAAAAAAATGTTTTTCCTATATAAAATGGTGTAGCATAAGGTTTTATTTCTTTACCTGATTTACTAATACCATAACCACCAGACATACCTTGTTGTCTATGTGCTCTAAGACTATCCGCATTTGGATAAGCAGACTTTTGAGTTGGTGCCTGTGCTGGTGTACCATAAGTATTATTCAATATTAAATTTATAGTACCCGCATCTAAATTTTTAGATTTTAAATCAATAGCTCTTTGAGTCATCTGATCATATAAATCCATTTGGTTACCTGCTTGGTTATTAGCAATCATTGGAGGTGCACCACCATTCCAATCAACTGTACCACCTGTATTAGGATTAATATTATAATAAGGATACAATGTATTCATATTATAAGTATTAGCCATATTTGTATAAGCATTAGCACTAAGATCAGCCATTTGTTCTCTATCTACATTTTTTTCATCTAAGTAGTTTTGAAAAGTTAGCATTGTATCATCATACTGTTTAACCTGTCTATCTCTGTTTTCTCTTTGAGCAACAGCTCTTAACTGAGCATTTTGACCCAAAGCTTGATTAACAGTACCTACATTTCTATTATGTACTTGAGCAAAAGTATTAGCGTTTTGTTTAAAAGCATTACCTTGAGCCTGTGATAATCTTGCACTTAATGATTGAGGTCCAGCAAAAGCACCTAGTGCTTGACCTGCTATATTTAGTTGTTCGTTAGTATCAGCAAGAGCTCTTGTAGGATCTTCAAGAATATAATCAATTTGAGGTATCTCTACATTGGGTTGCCATGGTGTAAACAAAGCTCTATCTCTTTGAGCTTGTGCTCCCATTTTAATATAATCTTGCATCCAGAAATCTTTTGCTGGATCAACATATGAATAATTAGGATCTTCAGGTGTTATATTTATGTTTGAATCATCAGGAGTATTTTGTGTTTTTGGATTACCTTGAGTATCCCATGGTCTTCTACTTGATGTAAATGTACCCATAAAACCATCATAGTCTTTACCTGTTGCATTTGGATCAAATCCAAAATCTTTCTTAAATGCTTTTTCTAAAGAACCTTGTAATTCAGGTGTCCAAATATTACCTTCATCTTCCCAGGTTTTTTTAATCCTAGCCATTTCTTCAGGTATATAATTTTCATCTTGCCATTTTTGAAACTTTACTACTTCAGGATTTTTTTCACCTTTTCCATACTTAGGTAAAGACTGTATTAATTTATCTGCATCTGGATATAAAGGGGACCATGATTTTTTCCAACCTTCTAAATTTGAAGCGGCATCACCATACAAACCTTCACCTTGATAACCTTGTACGTCTTTATAAGTAGTTGCATTTACACCTACATCATTTACATTTATATTAAATCTATTATAAAAATCTTTGACTTTAGGACTATAAGCTATGTTTGATTTATCGTCTGAACTAGTTGCAGTTACTACAGGTCTTTTTGTAGTTGCTGCATTTGCAGCATTCATATTTTGTTCTGCATTAGCTTTTGAACTTGCTGCTGCATTTTCATTTTGAATAGCTTGTTGAGCATAAACTGGATAAGTACCATCATCATCTAATCTATAAGGTATAAAACCTTTATTTGTTGACAAAGCTTTATTTGCCTCTAAAAAACTAGAACCGTAACTTGAACTTGGATTATATGTTTTTGGATCAATTTGTTTACTTTTATCTTTATATAATTCATTCACTAACCCCTGTTTGTTTTGGTTCAAAACGTTTCTACCATAATTAAAAATATCCAATGGATTGCCAAGACCAACTTGAGCTTTTGGTAATTCATAACCATCACGAGCCATAGGTTGCTCCATACCCTGTGAATTTTGATCACCCATCATTTGTCTTAAAGCCATAGCTTTAGCTTGTTGTTCAGGTGGTAATGCTCCAATAGCATTCATTACATTTTGTTCATTTTTCCTTGCCTCAATTTGTTGAGACATCTGCTCAGGATCTTGACCTTTAGATACTATATAAGGATATGCTGCTTTAGGTAAACCATCTGAAAATTGTTTTTTTGCTTCTTGAGCAAATGCAACTTTAGATAAATCCATCATGTTTTTATTTAACATTAACTCAGCACTTTTCACCTTTATAGAATCAGCATCCTCATCAGCAAGTGCTCCTATAAATTCATTTAACTGATATTTTTTAGAAACTTTTGCTGGTGTTATTTTCTTTTTAGATTCAACACCAAATTCTGCAAGTTCTTTTCTATCAAATTTCATTGCATCGGTATCAGAAAAAATAAAAGCACCTGTAGGTAAAAACATTGGTACACCACCTTTAGAATGTCTAGGTCCTTTGATATCATAAAGACCAAACTTACCAGCACCATTAAGATCTGTAAGTACAGTTTCTCCACCTTCAGCTTCTATATTGGCAATATCTTTAGGCACAGAAGATAATGAATATCTAACATTTTTATTATCCTCAGCATTATTAAAACTACCGCTACCATAAGAAGAGGTTGTTGTGGTCAAACCATAACCAGATTGATCACCAGTCATACCACCTTGCTTCATTTTTTTCATTACTTTACCATCTTTTATTTCAAAGCCTTGTGGTAAACTATTTAATTTAATTTTTGCCATTATTATAATATTTCTAAATCTGCTCCTGCAGCTATTAATGCCATAAGAGTATCGTTATCAACTTCCATTTCACCACCTTCTTGATACATTTCATTTTGATGCAAATAACCCATCTCAGCCATTCTTAAATGATCTTCTTTTTGATTAGCATTATAACTTTCTTTAGTTCTAGGATCATACATCATGTGTGGTTCAAACGCACCACCAGCCTTATACATTTCACTACCATACATTGCTTGAGACATATTAGGTGTAAATTTTTGAACATTTGTAAAACCATACTGATCCCAATTACCTCTTGCATCTGGAGGTGTATTAGTAGAATATGCTTTATCAGCTATTGTACTATTTCTAAAATCATTTTTATAGTCATCAAACTTGTTCTGTTGAAAAAATTCATTTGCAAGATTTGCACCCATAACAAGACCGTTTGATATATCACCAAAAGCTTTCATTCCAGGATTATCTTTTATAAAAGTTTCTACTTGATTATAAGCATTTCCTAAAGTTCTTTTTCTTGTAACTTCAGGATCACTCATTGAAAGTGAATTATCTGTTGGACCTGAAAAATCAAAAGTTTCAGGATATAATTTATTATATTCATCTTTACTTGATGCAGTACCTCTTGTTACAGGATCTTCTAAAACCCATTCTTGAAATGTAGGTTTTTTAGTTTGATTTTGATTAAATAAATGAGGTGGTCCAAATTCAGCTTTTGGTAAATCACCACCGTATCTAAACTCATAATTTGAAGAAGGTGCTTGCAGCATATTCCGTTCAGGTATTTCAAATATAGGTGTATTAGATTGACTTGGTGTTTGAGAATTATTTATTTTTCTTTTACCTAATTGTATATCCTTATAAATATTAGTTTCTTCTTCACGTTGAGATGGTGTAAGACTACTTGCATCTTTTGATACAAGATAACCATTATCATCATAACCTAATATTGTATCTTTAGGTGCCTGAGTTGCACTTCTTAATATATCTTTATCTTCTTGACTATAACCAGATACATTAGACATAAAATCTTTTAGTGATGTTGTACCTTTAAGTTGATCTTCAGAACGCGTTTTAACCTGGTTTTCAGACCACATTAAATCATTTGCATACTGATTTGTACCCGGATCAAAACTAAGCCTGCTATACTGCTTTACTTTATCTTCAAATTCTTTCTTTGTATCTATTTTACCTGAAGCTAAATTTTCCCAAGTAGGTACATAATTTTTTAAATCATTACCTTTAAAATCAACTTCATAAGATCTATTAGATAATTGTTTTTCTTTATACTTAGCTTTATCAGTATCCCAATTATTTACAGTATCCATACCAGTTCCAATAGCATCATTAAGCCAATAAGCTGCATTTGCTATGTTACCTTTTCTTGGAATAGGTGGTAAATATAAAGGTGTAGAACCACCTCTTTGCATTATAGGTTGTTCACCTTCAGGAGCTTCAAATCCTTGTGGTATAGGATTTTCAGGTATCATGCTTTGTTGAGGTTGTTGTTGCTGCTGTTGAGCTTGAACCATTTGTTCTGCACCCATCATTAAATCTGTAAATGCAGCTGGGTCATAACCAAGATTTTCAAAAGCAATACCCAATTGTTCTTGTGCTACACCTTCTTGTAAGAAAGATAAAAGCACTTGTTCAGGAGGTTCTCCTGATTCTATTCTTTGTTGTACTTCACGTACAAGTTCTTCAACAGCAATGTTTGAAGATGCCTTATTTAAAGAGCCACCTTCTTGATACATTGGTGTTTTATTTAATTTTCTTGACTTCATGATACACTATTAATATACTAAAAATTATGCTGTTTGCCTAATAATATTAGTCATTATATAATTAGGAACAGTTACTCCTGCTTGTTTTGCTTGTTTATAATAAAGTCTATTCATTTTATCATATATCTTTTTACCAACTTCTTCCGTGTCTGTGCCATCATATTTACCCATCATGTAATCTGAATACATAGAAAGCATTTCTGTTTCACCACCAGCTTGTTTTTTAATAGGTTGGAATTGATCACTTTCTATATAATCATTTATTGTTTCTAGAATCCATTTGTTTCTACCTAATGGTTTACCATCAGTGTATCTTTTGTATTCTTTCAACATAGTTTCTTTATCATTATTAACTACACCTTTTGAAAAACTTGGAAATTCTCCAAGACTTCCTACATTATATTGTGTATCTGTTAATAATGTTTTTTGATAAGAATTTAAATTAGCCCAAGTATTAGCACCATGTGTTTTATTAATATAATGTGCAGCTAATTTTTCATGTTCATTAAAATCTTTTTTTATTAATGCTAAAATTTCTTTTTCTGTAAGTCCTTTTGAATAATCTTCACCTGTTTTTATTTTATGACCATAACCTATATCAAAACTTTTAGGATCTTCAAAAGATTCATAAGGAAACCATTTTTGTTTTTCAGAATCCCAACCTTTCTTTTCAGCATTTTCAATTTGTTTAATATCATTAAAATATGTTGGTAAAAAACTACTTGGTTTTAAAGGTACATTTGTAGTTTCTTTTTTAATTTCTTTTTCTACAAGATCTGTAGTATATCTTTTACCATACCACATAAACTCATCATCACCATCAACTCTTGCTGCTCTAAATGCTTGTCTAAAACTACCATCATCATCTCTATCAGTTACACCCCAGTTCATAGGATTGATATAATCACTCCATGCTGTTTCTTGAGGTTTTGGTTTTACAGGTTCTGCTACAGGTTTTGGTGCAGGTTTTGGTGCAGGTGGTGGTGTAGGAAGTTTAATTAATTGATTTAATTTAAGATTTTGTATATCTAATCCGGGATTAGCTTTTAGTAATGCTTCTTTTGTTATTTTATTTTTACTAGCAATACCATAAAAAGTATCTCCTGTTTTAACTTTATATTCACCACCTTTTTGAAATTCTTTTGTTTCTTCACCACCATATTGTTTTTGTTCGAATGGAGCAGACATAAGTCTAGGACGTTTATCTTGTTCAGATCTATATTTACTAGCTTTGTTATCTTTAGCATCTAAGTCTTTAAAAAATTTTTCTATTTTGTCCATAGGTTGTTTTACACTAAGGTCAATAAATTCACTATCCATCCCTACAAGAAAAGACCCTCCAACCCATGTTCCATATTTTTCAATCAAAGATTGTGCTTCTCCGCCAATAGTACTAAGTTGAAATTCATTATTTAATAATTTTTGCTTATCTATTGGTACATATCTTTCAGAAAAAGGAAGTCTTCTATTAAAAGAAACTGCTGGATCAGATATAGGTATTTCAGTTAGTGGTTGCTTATTAATATCTTTAATTAATACACCATTTCTATTAGGAGGATTAATAAAACTTAAATTAGTATTAAGAGCATTAAAGTCAAAAGTTGCCTCAAACGTACCTGGATAACCTTCGTTTACTTTACCATATTCTGCCCAATTACCTTCTTTATTTACTCGTTTTGATCCCATTCTTAAGTTATTACTTCCAGAAGGACTTAAAACATGTCTAGACTCAACATCGGATATATTATTACCAAATTTTCTAAACGCTTTATTTTGCCCACCAGGTAACTTTTTTCCGTAAAAAGGTAACATATTTAAAGGACTTAGCTTCATAGGACCTATATCATATACCACAGCTAAAGGGTTAAAATGAGGAATCATAGAAGTAATTCCTGATATATCAAATCCATTTTTATAAACTTCTGAATTAAAACTTTTACCAACATCATCTACAGAAGTAGTTGGTTGTTTATTAGGTATTTCTTTATATCCTTTTAGCCAATGGGGTTCATAAAGTTTAATTAAATCAGAATTGTATTCTAAAGGAGTTCCTATACTGGTTTTAATATTTCCTTCAATGTTATAACCATAAGATTGTCTTGGTTTAACATAATTACCTGTATTGTGAGTAGCATTATAATTTACGTCAGGAGCATCCCAAAATCCTTTTTGTTTTGTACGTTGATTTACAGAATTAATGAAAGGTATATCGTTAGATGCTTCTATCATATAATCACCATATTTTTGAGGAGCATATCTACCATCTAAAGGAACTCCTTTTGACCAATAAGTATCTGGCTCTGGAAATGTTTTTGCTTTTAAAAGAATTTCACCATCTTCTCTTATTCCAGAAATTTTACCATCGGCTCTTAGATTAGCATAAGAGTTTTCATTATAAGCTCTTATTTTATTAGTTTCTAAAACATCATCTATAAATTTTCTTCCTTTTCCCATTCTATAATAAGATTCAGGATTAGGTTTAAATGCCCAAGGATTATATTTATAAGTATTTTGAATTGCAGCCTTTGCTTGTT
>ERZ888423.1105-NODE-1105-length-24926-cov-7.243617_pt1 | contig 24926 bp, 26 predicted proteins | sample MGYA00520523_ERZ888423 | MGnify/ENA primary metagenome ERZ888423 (study PRJEB32303, sample SAMEA104408611) | aquatic metagenome | biome: Brackish water; feature: Pelagic; material: water | place: Baltic Sea | collected 2014-06-08T10:24:00 | depth 30,27 m ...
CGGACACCCGGGCGTTGGAATCCCCCGGATTCATCCGTGGGGAGGACGTCAATGTGAGGAAGTTCACTGCGGCGTTGAGAGAACGAATCGACATCTTCGCCCCTGTTGTATAAGAAATTCGCTTATGCGGCTCTAGGCTGTGTCTGTGAGCCGGGAATCCAGTGTCGCTGATGATCGGGGGACGACGCTGACCGTCGAGGACTATCTCGACGACGAGGGCCAGATCTCTCTGCCGCCAGGCGTGACGCTGATGACCCAGCTGGAACGCAACGTCGCTGAACTGGGAGACGCCACGGCGTACCGATACCTCGACTATGCGCACGACCCGGCCGGATGCCCGGTGGAACTGACGTGGAATCGGCTGGGAACGCGAATGCGTGCCATTGCCGCGCGGTTGCAGCAGGTCATTACTCCCGGCGAGCGGGTTGCCGTGCTGGCCCCACAGGGCGTGGACTACGTGATCGGCTTTTTCGCGGTGGTCCGGGCCGGCGGTATCGCTGTCCCGCTGTTCGCGCCGGAGCTGCCCGGCCACGCTGAGCGCCTTGAGTCCGTCTTCGCCGACGCCCGCCCCGCGGCGGTGCTCACCACCACGGCGGTGGCCAAGGATGTTCGGGACTTCCTGCGCACACTGCCGCGCGATCGCAGGATCCGGGTGATCGCGATCGACGGGGTACCGGACTCGGTTGGCGCGACGTTGGTATCGGCCCAGCTGGATACCGACGACATCGCGTACCTGCAGTACACGTCGGGCTCCACGCGAACCCCGGCCGGTGTGGAGATCAGCCACCGCGCTGTCTGCATGAACGTCTTGCAGATGATCACGTCGATCGGTTTGCAGCCCAACATCACCGGCGTGAGTTGGCTACCGTTGTTCCACGACATGGGCCTGCTGATGGTTCTGTTCCCGGCGCTGTGCGGCGGCCACGTCACGCTGATGTCGCCGACGGCGTTCGTGCGGCGACCGAATCGCTGGATCAGGGAGCTCTCAGCGCAGTCGGCATGCGCGCCGGTGTTCGCTGCCGCACCGAATTTCGCGTTCGATCTCGCGGTGCAGCGCGGTCTGCCCGCTGACGGTGAGAGCATCGATTTGAGCAATGTCGCCGGACTGATCAACGGCTCGGAGCCGGTCAACATGGACTCGATCCAGAAGTTCTACGATGCGTTTGCGCCCTACGGACTGCCGCTCACGGCGATCAAACCGTCATACGGGATGGCGGAGGCGACGCTGTTCGTCTCGACGATCGACTCGGGCGCCGAGCCGACAGCGGTGCACCTGGACCGCGAGCAACTCGGACTCGGTCGAGCCGTACCGGTGTCTCCGGACGCCGGCAACTCCGTCGCGCTGGTGTCCTGCGGCCATGTGTCGCTCAGCCAGTGGGCCACGATCGTCGCTCCCCAGACCGAATCAGAGCTGCCGGACGGCCAGGTGGGCGAGATCTGGCTGCACGGTGACAATCTCGGCCACGGCTATTGGGGCAACAGCCGCCAAAGCGACCTCGCGTTCCACAACAAGCTGCAGGTGCGGCTGGAACAGGGCAGCCACGCCGAAGGCGCAGCGGTCAGCGCCGATTGGTTCCGCACCGGTGACCTTGGTGTCTACGTCGACGGCCAGCTCTACATCGCCGGACGGATCAAGGATCTGGTGATCGTCGATGGACGTAACCACTTCCCGCAGGACATCGAGGCGACCGCTGCGGCGGCTTCAGCTGCGGTTCGGCCCGGTTTCGTCGCGGCGTTCTCGGTGCCCGCCGACGAACTGCCCGGCGGGGCAACCGCTGCCGGGACGCCGGGTGAGCGGTTGGTGATCGTCGCCGAGCGTGCAGTCGGTGCGGGCAAATCCGACCCGGCGTCGGTGGTCGAGGCCATTCGAGCAGCGGTGTCGCGTCAGCATGCACTATCGGTGGCCGACGTGCAGTTGGTCGCTGCTGGTTCCATTCCGCGCACCACCAGTGGCAAGCTGGCGCGGCGTGCCTGCCGCGCCAACTACCTGACAGGTCGGTAGAGCGGCCCGCCTGCCTGTCGTCCTGATTGCGGTCCAAGAGGACGGTCAGTTTTCTTCGATGCTCAGGGCCTGGGTGGGACAGTCAGTACACGCCATCTCGACATCATCCCGGCGCTCCTGGCTGGGGTTTTCTTGCAGGATCGTCAGTGCGCCGTTGGCGCCGATCTCGAATATGTCCGGGGCGACGGCCTCGCACATTCCGATCGAGGCGCATTTCGTTTTATCGACCACGACTCTCATCAGGGTCACCTTTCCGGGGAGTAACGCGCGGTCATCGATTTCACGGTGTGGAAGAAATTGCCGGCCCCATAGACCGGTTCGCCGACGACTTGGATGTCGGGCAGCCGGGTCAGCACCGCGCGGAACGTGGCGGTGAGCTGCTTGCGGGCCAGTTGGTTGCCCAGGCAGTGGTGGATACCGCCGCCACCGAAGGAAACGTGTTTGTTCGGTGAGCGAGACAGGTCGAAACGTTCGGGATGCTCGAAAACATCGGTATCCCAGTTGGCCGATGCGTAGAACAAGATGACCTTGTCGCCGGCGGTGATGTGTTGGCCGGCTAGTTCGCAGTCGCGGGCCGCGGTGCGGCGAAACGTCATGATCGGGGTGGCCCACCGAACGATCTCTTCGACCGCGGAGGGCATCCGCCCGGCCAGGTCCTCCATCAGCCACGCCCGCTGGTCGGGGAAGTCCGTCAAGGCCTTCATGCCGTGGCTGATGGACTGGCGGGTGGTGTCGTTGCCGGCGACCATCAGCAATGTGAAGGCCGACACGATCTCGTCGTCGGTGAGTCGTTCCCCGTCGAACTCGGCGGCGACCAGCGAGGTCAGCAGATCATTGCCGGGTTTGCATCGACGCTCGGCGATCAACTCGCCGGCAATCTGGCGCAGCGTGGCGAGCGCCTGAAACAGCCGGGCCGTCGGCTCGGCACCCTGCAGCAGCTCCGGGTCGCGCCACCCGTCGACGAGCTTGCTCTCCTCGGCGATGACCTGGCGGTAGCGTTCGGGAACGCCGGCCATGTCGCAGATGTTGTGCATCGGGACCAGAGCGGCGACCTCCTCGACAAAATCGATCTGGCCCTTGTCGGCGATGTTGTCGACGATGCGGCCCGCGTTGGCGATGATGTCCTGCTCAATGCGGGCCATCTGCTTGGGCGTGAATGCGGCGGTCAGCAATCGGCGAATCTTGGTGTGCCGCGGTGGATCCATCGCGATGAAACCTTGCCCGACGTCGAGCATCTCCTTGGGGAAAGACTCGAACGCGACGCCCTCCCCGGACAGGAAATCGCCGTGGCGGCGGGTCACCTCCACCAGGTCGGCGTGGCGCACCACCGCCCAGAAACCCTGGTCGTTGGGATCCTCCACCAGCAGGTCTTCTGCGGGCCGATGCCAGGACACCGGCCGGTTGGCGCGCAGCTCGGCGAAGGTCCTCTCGCGCCCGGTCGCGGTCAGTGACCAGAACTCCCGCGATGACACGTCGGCGGGGTCGTACGTGCGTTCGGCCCGCGTGATCACGGTCGTCCCCGCGTATTCATGGTCGTCATGGTGGTCCTCTCCATCGGGGCGATGCACCCAACGATCCGACAAAAGGACCCACATTGTCAAACAAAGACAACAAACAGGATCGATATGTTCGAGTCTATCGACAGCTGTGCCAGGGATGCGCCGAAAATCTGTCAAGTCAGTGATACGAAACGCAGGAATTGTCACGTCGGGCTTACGATGGCTTCGTGATGACCGTCGCTGAGTTGCGGGCTGAGACCCGCGCCACCGCCCGTGCGCGGTTGCGGGACCTCGCGCTCGAAGCCGCTCGTACGGCCACCCTCGAACACGGCTGGAGTGCGGTACGGATGGGTTCGGTCGCCGCTGCCATCGGTGCCAGTCGCCAAACCCTGCACACCGAGTTCGGTACCAGAGACAACCTCGGACACGCCCTCGTCATGCGCGAGGTCACCATGTTCTTGGACGGTGTCGCGCAACGACTCGCGGCGCACCCCGGCGATCTGGCGGGCGCCGTGTTTGACGCTGCGACGTTCGCCCTGCAGGTCGCTGCCGCCAACCCGCTTCTGCAGACTGCGTTGTCGGCTGCCGACACGGGCGGCGACTCGCTGCTGCCGTCGCTGACCACCCGAAGTGAACCCCTGCTCCGCCGCGGCGACGAGCTGGTGGGCAACTGGGTCAGGAGCCAATGGCCCGATGGCAACCCCGATGACATCCGCATCATGGTCGACACGGTGGTACGCCTTGTGGTCAGCCACGCCATCGCCCCTACCGTCGCCCCCGAAACCGCCGCGGGCGACATCGCGCACGTCGCCTGCCGCTGCTTCGATTCCCAGGCGCAACCGTTCCTGATCAGTGAGCGGGAGTGAGTTTTGCTCAGCTGTGTGGCCCGATGTCGACGATGAACTGTGCCCGCTGCGTGACGGTTTCGCCGTAGCCGTCGACACAGGTGGCGCCAGCGGCGATCACGCCACCGCTGAGAGTTTCGGTGGTTCCTTCCCACTGCTCCGGATAGGCCCCGCCGTGGCTGGATACGACCACGCCCGGTTCGGTTGCCAGCCACCTGTGCAGTTCGTGCTCCTCGTCGGCCCCAACTGCGGGTGGCATCGGCAGTCGCAGCGTTCACCGGTGGCAGGGGAGTGCCAATTGAAAAGTGCTCTGATCGTCGCGTCGGCCAGCGCCGCGGGGTCGGCTACAGCGTGCTCGGTGAACACACCCACGAGCCGGTCGAGATGGCTGCGGCGCTGCTGCACCCGGGCACGTTCTTGTTGCTCCCGTCACTTCTGGCCGCCGGGAGCGTTCGAGAAGTCGGCGATGTAGAGCTTCGGATCATCTTCGGGCATGGTGCTTCAACGGTCCCACCAAGCGGGGGTGCCGTCACCTGGATTTTCGGCGCGTTTCACCCTGTCTTTGGAGGTCGGTGAGGTTGCGGTCAGCCCACTCCCCGGCAAACGTCATCGCAGGCCGCACACAGCGTTCTGACGCAAACCAAACCCCCACGCTTAGTCAGCGCACCCGGCGACCCGCAGCGTTCACAAATCGCCGCCGACGCCTCGGCATACCCGCCCGCATCCGGCGGGACAACCACCACATCGAGGCCATCCCATTCGGCGAGCCGGTTCAGGCAGCCTGCACACCGCAGACAGCATCCCCAGACACCGCGGCAGTCAACTCCGAGACCGCCGCCACGAAATCCCGCTGATCCACATCAACAATGCTGCCGCACACCACCGACACGCGCCGCCAACATGCTCCACGCGTAGACCGCATCAGCCAGCACGCGGGCGGCAACCGGCTGCCGCACCGCCAACAAAGCCTCGGCGGCATAGGACTGGGCCAACAAGGCGGTCCCGGTGTAACCGCCCTCTGTGTCGAGCTGGCCGACCGGGACATCGCGCGCATCGACACAGGCAGCGCTTTCGGCCACCAGCAGATTCAGTCCAGGTCGAGGCTTACCCGCACGCCGTTGCTGACGCGGCGAAGCTCGACAGGGCTGAGCCGTCCGCGATGCCTTCGGAGCTTGCCCTTCGGGATCGCATGTAACTCCGTGGTGTTCACCCAGGAGCGATCCCGTCCGGTCAGGCCAGCGTCTGGGCCAACATCGACGTGGGTCGAGGGCGGACCGCCGGAGCCGGTGACCTCCACGACCGTAACCGCCCCCAAACGGGCGATGAGCGGATTACTGGTGAGCACGACACACGGGCGCGTTCCGATGGGTTTGGGGAACTGCACATCCCATACGTCTCCTCGAAACATCGGTCAGCTGTTCGCCACCACGGTCTCGGCGGCCACCTGGTCGCCGTAAGCGGCGATAGCCCCCATCGGGGCCTGCGCACCCGCCCCGTAAAAGTCGTCGTACTCCTGGGCCAGTGCGGCATAGCGCGCCGTCCTATGCAGCAAGCGCAGACCCTCCCGAACCGCATCGGACCGGGTAGCCAGGCCGAGAACCTTGCGGTCATCGTCAAGTTGCATCGCATCTCCCGGCGTCAGTCGAGCCTGCACAATCTCCGCGGCTGTCATACGCACTATCATACATTTCGTCGCCGCCACCAAGTCTTTCCTCGCGCCCGCGAGGAACTAATCTTCGGCGGCGTCGTGCCACCGCTTGCCGCGGCCCTGTTTAATGTCCTCGGCGGCCACAGCAATCGCCTCGATCTGCATACGCAACCGGGCAGGTTTCAACCGGGCTGGCGCCGACGGCATAAGACCTGAACGCTCACCCGAGCGACCAGGCAGCCTGAGCCAGGAATCCCGATCGTTCACGATCGGGAGGATTCAAAGCCGATTCATAGCCGATTCAGGACGCACGCATCGATTGCACGCGCACGATCAATGTCATGAGTGAACCAACCGTGCCTTCCGATCAGCCCACCGATGCCTCTGAGCCCGCGACCGGCCCCGTGTTGACCCGGCCGCCGGCCCCTGAATCGGCGCTCGCGCCCGGGTGGGCGCCGCAACCGCCGCATGTCCAGGAGTCCAACCGACTGAACAAGGCCGCAGCCTGGGTCGGGATCGTCGCGGGCACGTTGTTCATCGTGGTCGTCATCTTCGGCACCGGGTTCTTCCTCGGCAAACAGGTCGGCGACGGTCCGCGCGGGCACCACCGTGGCGGGCACGAGATGATGCAGCGCCCCGGCCCGGCGATGCCGCCGATGGGACAACGCGGTGAGTTCGAGCACCGGCCGGGCTTCCCCGGACCGTTCGGACCCGGCGGCGCGGTGATCGAGATTCCGCGCTCGCCCGGCGGACCGGGTGGTCCCGACGCCAGTCCCAAGCCGCCGCGCCCCTGATGGCCATTTCCTCGGTTGATTGATCGGCTTTCGGGTACAACGGCACTATGACTCAGAAGTACGCACTATGACTGAGAAGTACGCCATATGACTGAGAAGTACGCGACGACCGATGCCGGCGCGCCGGTACCCAGTGTCGAACACTCACTGACCGTCGGCCCCGATGGCCCGATCCTGCTGCAGGACCACTACCTGATTGAGCAGATGGCCAACTTCAATCGGGAACGTATCCCGGAGCGCCAGCCCCACGCCAAAGGGGGCGGCGCGTTCGGCCACTTCGAGGTGACCCACGACGTCAGCCAATACACCAAGGCGGCGTTTCTGCAGCCCGGCGTCAAAACCGAAATGGTGGCCCGCTTCTCCACGGTCGCTGGTGAGCGGGGCAGCCCAGACACCTGGCGGGATCCGCGCGGCTTCTCGCTGAAGTTCTACACCAGCGAGGGCAACTTCGACATGGTCGGGAACAACACCCCGGTGTTCTTCATGCGTGACCCGATGAAGTTCCAGAACTTCATTCGCAGCCAGAAGCGCATGCAGGCCAGCAACCTGCGGGACCACCACATGCAGTGGGACTTCTGGACGCTGTCACCGGAGTCGGCGCACCAGGTCACCTGGCTGATGGGTGATCGCGGCATACCGAAGACCTGGCGCAACATGAACGGCTACTCGAGCCACACCTACAGCTGGCTCAACGATGGCGGCGACCTGTTCTGGGTGAAGTATCACTTCAAGACCGACCAGGGTGTCGACTTCCTTACCCAGGCTGACGCCGACCGGCTTGCCGGCGAGGACGCCGACTACCACCAGCGTGACCTGTACACCTCGATCGAGGACGGAAACTTCCCAAGCTGGACTTTGCACGTCCAGATCATGGGGTTCGAGGACGCCAAGACCTACCGGTTCAACCCATTCGATCTCACCAAGGTGTGGCCGCACAGCGATTATCCGCTGCACGAGGTTGGCCGGATGACGTTGAACCGCAACGTCGTCGACTATCACGCGCAGATGGAGCAGGCCGCGTTCGAACCCAACAACGTCGTCCCCGGTACCGGGCTCAGTCCGGACAAGATGCTGTTGGCGCGCGGTTTCTCCTACTCTGACGCGCACCGGCACCGCCTCGGGGTCAACTACAAACAGATCCCGGTCAACGAGCCCCAAGTCGAGGTCTGCGCCTACAGCAAGGACGGTGCCATGCGGATTCGCAACGCCACCGATCCGGTCTACGCCCCGAACTCCATGGGCGGCCCGGAGGCGGATCCCACACGTGCAGCCGAGGTGCACTGGGCGGCCGACGGTGACATGGTCCGGACGGCCTACACGCTGCGACCCGAGGACGACGATTTCGGCCAGGCAGGCATCATGGTCCGTGAAGTTCTCGACGACGACGCCCGGGAAAGACTGGCGCACAACATCATCGGGCATGTATCGCAGGGTGTGCGCGAGCCGGTGCTGTCGCGAGTGTTCGAGTACTGGCACAACGTCGACCCTGACCTGGGCAGGAAAGTCGAGGACGGGGTGCGCGCCAACCTGTAGGACCTACATGCCCGGATCCGTCGGCTGGCATGATCGGACCCATGAGCATCGAAGTCGTCTACACCGCAGAATCCACAGCCACCGATGGAGGCCGCGACGGCCACGTGAAATCCACCGACGGCAAGATCGACCTCGACACCCGGCCCCCGAAGGAGATGGGTGGCAGCGGCGAAGGGGTGAACCCCGAACTGCTGTTCTCGGCGGGCTACGCAGCCTGCTTCCTGGGCGCGTTGCGGTTGGTCGCCAAGAACGAGAAAATCGCGCTCGACAGTGCCAGCGGCATCACGGCTGAAATCGGAATCGGGAAGGATTCCGAGGGTGGCTTCGGGCTGACCGCGGAGATGATCGGGTACCTGCCTGGCCTGGAGCAGGGTGTCGCCGACGATCTGATGGAGAAGGCCCACGGGGTCTGCCCGTACTCCAAGGCCACCCGGGGAAACATCGACGTCACCCTCGGCGCGAAGGTGACATGAAGGCCCTTGCCGTCGGCCTTGCCGTGAGCGCAGGACTGGCCCTGGCACCTACCACCCCGGCGTCGGCGGGGCCGTCTGCTCCCGGGGTGGTGAACTATGCCGTGCTGCCGAAGGGTTCGGTCGGCAATATCGTCGGCGCGCGCATGGGGTTCGAGTGGACGTTCACCAATCCGTTCCAGTCCTTCTACGTCGACAATCCGATGTGCAACAACTGGGCGGACATCGGGTTGCCCGACGTATATAACGACCCCGATCTGGCGGCGTTCAACGGTGCGGTCGCCCAGGAATCCGCCACCGACATGACGCACCTCGTGAAGCAGGCTGTGGGCGTGTTCGCCACGGCTGAGGCTGCCGGTCGGGCGTTTGCCCGCGTCGTCGACCGAACCGTGGGGTGCAACGGGCAGACCACGGCCATGCATTTGGACAACTTCACGACCCAGGTGTGGATGTTCACCGGCGGCCCGACCAGCGCGACGGATGCCGACTGGGTCAAGCAGGAGGCCGGCACCGACCGGCGGTGCTTCGTGACCACCCGCAAACGGGAGAACGTGCTGCTACAGGCAAAGGTCTGTCAGTCGGGAAATGGTGGCCCCGCGGTCAACGTCCTGGCCGGAGCGATGCAGAACACCCTCGGTCAGTAGCGCGACACACAGCGATCGTTTCAGACTTGGAGGCCGCGCGAAATGTCGGACACCATGGCTTGCGACGGTGCTGGTATCGGAAGCAGTGCGCTGACCGGTGCCGAACTGACCAATGCCGAGGTGGCGGCACAGCACCTTGTCGACGGCTGTTTGACGCACGGTCCGGTGGGTCGGGCCGGTCTTGAGATCGAGGCGCACTGCTATGACCTGGCCGTTCCCTTGCGGCGGCCCGGTTGGGGCGAACTAGGGGCGGCGACCTCGGCGCTGCCGCCGCTACCGGGTGGCAGCGTGGTCACCGTCGAACCCGGCGGTGCCGTCGAACTCTCGGGTCCGCCATGCAGCGATGCAGTGGCGGCGATCTCGGCGATGAGATCGGATCGGGCGGTGCTGCGGGCGTCCTTCGCCCAAGCCGGATTAGGGCTGGTGCTGCTGGGTGCCGACCCACTGCGTCCGGCCGGCCGGGTCAACCCCGGTGCGCGCTATCACGCGATGGAACAGTTCTTCGGAGCCAGCCAGACCGGTGCCGCGGGCGCGGCGATGATGACCTCGACTGCCTCGATTCAGGTCAACGTGGAGGCCGGTCCCCGCGGAGCGTGGGCTGATCGGGTTCGGTTGGCGCATGCACTGGGCCCGACGATGATCGCGATCGCAGCGAACTCCCCGATGCTCGACGGCAGATTCAGCGGGTGGGTGTCCACGCGTCAGCGGGTGTGGAGCCAGCTGGACTCTGCGCGATGCGGACCCATCCTTGGCGAAAGTGGCGGCGGCGACCCCGCCGATGATTGGGCCCGCTACGCGCTGCGCGCGCCGGTCATGCTCGTGCACAGCCCTGAACCGGCGCCGGTGACCCAATGGGTGCCTTTCGCGGACTGGGCCGACGGACGGGTACTGCTCGGCGGGCGTAGGCCCACCATTGCCGATCTGGACTACCACCTGACCACGTTGTTCCCGCCGGTGCGGCCACGCGGATTCCTGGAGGTGCGTTACCTGGACAGCGTGCCGGACTCGATCTGGCCCGCGGTGGTCTTCACCCTGGCCACGTTGCTCGATGACCCGGCGGCCTCCGACATTGCCGCCGAGGCGACTGAATCGGTGGCCACAGCGTGGGATCGGGCTGCCCGGATCGGGCTTCGCGACCGGCGACTGCACGGTGCCGCGCTGCGCTGTGTGCATGCGGCGGCCGAACTCGTGCCGACTGAGCTCGAGGAATCCATGCGGCTGCTCGTCGGGTCGGTCGAGCAGGGACGCAGCGCAGGCGACGACTTCACCGACCGGGCGGTCCACCGTGGGATCGCGGGGGCGGTCATCGATATCGCCGGGGCGGTCACTGACGCGGCACAAGAGGGGCTATGACAGCGCGCGAGGTGCTCGCCGGGGAGCTGACCGCGGCCAGGAACCGCACATTGCGACTCGTCGACTTCGACGACGCTGAGGTGCGTCGTCAGTACGACCCGTTGATGAGCCCACTGGTGTGGGATCTGGCGCACATCGGCCAGCAGGAGGAGCTGTGGCTGTTGCGCGGCGGCAACCCGGGCCGGCCGGGTCTGTTGAACCCCGACGTCGACAAGCTCTACGACGCGTTCGTGCATTCCCGGGCCAGCAGGGTCGACCTACCGCTGTTACCCCCCGCCGAGGCCCGCGCCTACTGCGCGACCGTGCGCGGTAAGGCACTCGATGCGCTGGACGCGTTGCCCGATGGGCACATGCAAGCGTTCACCTTCGCGATGGTGGTCAGCCATGAGAACCAGCACGACGAGACGATGCTGCAAGCACTGAATATGCGAGTGGGGACACCGCTGCTCGACCGCGGCACCGTGTTGCCCGCGGGACGGGCCGGGCTTGCCGGAACGTCGGCTCTGGTGCCGGCAGGCGAGTTTGTTCTCGGGGTCGACGCCGCAGCAGAGCCGTACGCGCTGGACAACGAACGCCCCGCCCACGTCGTCGATGTTCCGGCGTTCCGTATCGGCCGGGTGCCGGTGACCAATGGCGAGTGGCGCGAGTTCATCGAGGACGGCGGCTACCGTCAGACGCGCTGGTGGTCGCCGGCGGGTTGGACCCACCGCCAGCAGGCCGGTCTGACTGGGCCGCTGTTCTGGGACCAGGACGGCACCCGGGTGCGCTTCGGCCACCTCGAGGACATTCCCGCCGACGAACCCGTCCAGCACATCAGCTTTTTCGAGGCCGAGGCCTACGCGGCTTGGGCAGGTGCGCGCCTGCCCACCGAAGTGGAGTGGGAGAAGGCCTGCGCGTGGGATCCGGACACCCGTTCTCGGCGCCGATACCCTTGGGGCGCTGCGCAACCCACTGCTGAGCTGGCGAACCTCGGAGGTGATGCGTTGCGTCCGGCCCCGGTCGGCGCATATCCTGCGGGCGCGTCGGCCTACGGAGTTGAACAGATGCTGGGTGAGGTGTGGGAGTGGACGACCTCGCCGCTGAAACCGTGGCCAGGTTTCACCCCGATGGTCTACAACCAGTACTCCGAACCCTTCTTCGACAACGGCGATCTCCCGCCCAGCCCACCCGGCACCGGCGACTACCGGGTGCTGCGCGGCGGGTCATGGGCGGTCGCGCCGGGCATCCTGCGGCCCAGCTTCCGCAACTGGGACCATCCGATCCGTAGGCAGATCTTCTCCGGTGTGCGGCTGGCATGGGATGCGAATGTGTAGGCACCTGGGCTGGCTCGGCGCCCCGGTGTCGGTGGCCTCGTTGGTTCTCGACCAGCCTTCGGGTCTGCTGGTTCAGTCCTACGCACCACGTCGCCAAAAGCATGGCTTGATGAACGCCGACGGGTGGGGCGTGGGCTTTTTCGATCCTCGGGGGCAGGAGCGCTGGGCCCACGCCCGAAGGGCAGGGGACGACTCGGGGGGCGGCTCTGTTGGCGGTGCTGACGGCAGTGGTGATGACCGCGGAGCCGACGGTGGCGTCCCCCGGCGGTGGCGCAGCGCCGCACCGCTGTGGGGTGACGCGTCGTTCGCCTCGGTGGCGCCCGCCCTGGTCAGCCGATGCGTGGTGGCTGCGGTGCGCTCGGCCAGCGTGGGCATGGCGATCGAGCCGTCGGCTTCGGCGCCATTCACCGACGGGAATTGGTTGCTGTCGCACAACGGAATCGTCGACCGTGGCGTGCTACCGGCATCCAACCGCGCGGAGTCGACCAACGACAGCGCACTGCTGGCCGCGCTGATCTTCGAGCGTGGCGTCGACGCACTCGCCGACACCGTCGTCGCGGTGGCCGCCGGTGACCCGCAAGCCCGGCTGAACATCCTGGCTGCCAACGGTTCCCGCCTCATCGCCACCACATGGGGTGACACGCTATCGGTGCGGATCCGAGACGACGGAGTCGTGCTGGCCAGCGAACCTTACGACGACGATCCCGGCTGGCAGGAGATTCCGGATCACCACCTCGTGGAGGTCATCGACGCGCACGTGCAGCTTACCCCCTTGAAAGGACCCCGATGAGCTTCTCCCTCGCCAACTACCTGGCCGCCGACGCCGCAGACGAGGCGCTGCGCCGGGACGTTCGTCATGGCCTATCGCAGACTCCGAAATCGTTGCCGCCGAAGTGGTTCTACGATTCAGTGGGCAGCGATCTGTTCGACGAGATCACCCGGCTTCCCGACTATTACCCGACCCGCGCCGAGGCACAGATTCTCGGTGTGCGCGCAGCAGAGATCGCGGCGGAGTCCGGTGCCGACACGCTCGTGGAATTGGGCAGTGGTACCTCGGAGAAGACCCGCATGCTGCTCGACGCATTGCGCGACCAGGGATCGCTGCGCCGGTTCATCCCCTTCGATGTGGACTCCAGCGTGCTACAGGTCGCAGGGGCCCAGATCGAGCGCGAGTATCCGGGTGTCGAGATCGACGCGGTGTGCGGTGATTTCGAAGAGCACCTCGGTAAGATCCCCACCGTCGGTCGCCGACTGGTGGCGTTCCTGGGGTCCACCATCGGAAATTTGACCCCCGGCGCTCGCGCTGATTTTCTAGCTTCGGTGGCTGGCCTGATGCAGCCTGGGGACTCTCTGCTACTGGGCACCGATCTGGTCAAGGACACCGGCCGCCTGGTCCGCGCCTACGACGACAGCGCGGGGTTGACGGCGCGGTTCAATCGCAACGTGCTCGCCGTGGTGAATCGAGAACTCGGCGCCGACTTTGACGTCGACGCCTTCGAACACGTCGCCCGGTTCAACGTCGCCGAGGAGCGCATCGAAATGTGGTTGCGCTGTATCCGCCGGCAGCGCGTACACATCGCCGCGCTTGGGATCGATGTCGACTTCGCCGACGGCGAGGAAATGCTCACCGAGGTGTCATGCAAGTTCCGCCGCTCGGGGGTGGACGCCGAGTTGGCCGCGGCCGGGCTACGCCGCACCCATTGGTGGACCGACGAGTCCGGCGACTTCGGCCTGTCGCTCTCGGTGCTGTGACATGGTCGGTGCTGTGAGATGACACTGGCCGACAGTTGGCGGGCGGCGCGACCGCCGGTCGCCGGCGTGCACGTCGACAGCGCGGCCTGTTCGCGGCAGAGCTTCGCTGTCATCGACGCCGCCGCCAGGCACGCCCGCCACGAAGCGGAGGTGGGTGGCTACGTCGCCGCGGATGCCGCCGCACCGGCGCTGGACGCGGGCCGCGCCGCTGTGCGGGTGCTCACCGGAATGGCCGACGCGGACGTCGTCTTCACGACCGGATCCCACAACGCGCTCGACATCCTTTTGGGCGACTGGGCGGATGAACGCACGCTGGCTTGTCTGCCCGGCGAGTTCGGTCCCAATCTGCTGTTGATGGCATTGCGGGGCTTCGAAGTTCGCGCACTACCGGTCGACGGCGTAGGCCGAGTGGACGTCGACGCCGCTGCGGTTGAGTTGGCGGCCAACCCACCGTCGTTCGTGCACTTCACCGTGCTGGGCAGCCACAGCGGGATCGTGCAGCCGGCCCACGCCATGGCCGTGGTGTGCCGTGGGCTCGGCATACCGTTGATCGTCGACGCCGCCCAGGGGTTCGGACATCTGGACTGTGCCGGGATCGGTGCCGATGCGCTGTACACGTCGTCGCGGAAGTGGATGGCAGGCCCGCGCGGGGTGGGGATGCTCTCCACCCGCGCCGGGCTGCTCTCCGAATCCGCCATGCTGCGAATGGGATACGCGGAGAAGAACATCGGTCTGCATGTCGGAGTCTCGGTCGCACTCGGCGAGCACGTCGCTGTGGGCCCAGCCAACATTCAGGCCAGGCTGCGCGACGTCGGCGCCGCCACCCGCGCCGCGCTCGCGGACGTCCCGGGATGGAGCGTCATCGAGCCCCCTGATGAACCCAGCGCCACCACCACGCTGCGCCCGCCCGACGGTGTCGACCCGATGGAGGTGCGGGCGCGCCTGCTCGCGGAGCATTCGATTGTGACGACGTTTCTCGGTCTGGAACGGGCACCGCGGGAGATGACGCAGCCGGCACTTCGAATATCACCTCACGTCGATGTCAGCGACGACGATCTGGAAACGCTCGCCGAAGCGTTGGCCGCGACGACGCGCTGACCGTCATCTCCCATCTCCGCGAGCGGGCGTGTTTGCACATCGGCGCGCCGCAAAAGGTGTGCGGGAGCGCGCGCTCGCGGCGACCTCAGGAGTCTCCTAGGACGGCTTATGGGCGCTGAGCAGAAAAGCCGGGAGCTTCATCCGGCCCTTGTCGTCGGACCCGTGATCCGGCATCTGGAACGGTGCCCCTGACATCGAAGACGGCTCGGGGGTCATCGGCATCGGCATCGGGTGGGCGTGGATGAATGCCGGGCGAACATCGTCGATCTCCCAGTACTTGCCAACCGCAGCACGCAGCTCGTCCTCGGTCACCGCGTTGGGCGTGGTCTCGAGTTCGGCAGGGAAAGCCCCCTGTGCGAATACCAAGACGTAGTAGGACGCACCGGGCGCGGCAGCGCGGTACACCGACTGCTGATAACCGTCGCGGGCCGCTACGGGCAGCGAATGGAACAGCGTCGAGTCGATGATCGTGTTGAATCTGGCGTCGAAACCGGTGAACGTCGTGATGTCGTCCTGCACGAACGTGGCATTGGGTAAACCACGTTCCTGCGCAGCTTCCGTGGCCGCCGCCACGGCGGTCGGTGTCAGCTCGATGCCTACGACGGTGTACCCGTCGGCGGCCAGCGCCAGCGACAGTTCGGCGTGCCCGCAGCCGGCGTCCAGCACGTCGCTGCGCACCTTGCCCGCCCCGATCAGAGCAGCCAGTTCCGGTTGGGGTTCACCGATATTCCAGGGTGGCGGCCCGTCGAATTCAGCCTCGCCCCGGTATGCGTCGTCCCAGTTCATTGCGTCGATTTTGTCGGCCATCCCACCGACGGTACGCCGCACTTACTTCACCCCGGAACGTCCCAGGTGTGCACCGGATCGTTGGAATGCATCCGCTCGCAGTACAACCGCAGCATCTCGGCGAGCGCGTCGGGCCGGCTCAGTCCGCGACTCTGCAGCGCACCGACCGTGGCCGACTGCCACGCAGCGCCGTTGCGGCCCGTCTTGGCGCGTCCTTCGATGACGCCGAGGTAGCGGTCGCGCACGTCGGCGGCGACTTCCCACCTGCGCAGGCCCTCCTCGGCCATCGGCAGCAGTTGCCGCAGGACCAACTCGTCGGGTGTCACCTCACCTAGACCTGGCCAATAGAGTCGCGCGTCCATGCCCTTGTGTGCCGCAGCCACGAAATTAGCCTCCGCCGCAGCGAAACTCATTTTCGTCCACAGCGGCCGGTCGTCCTCGGACATCGCCCGCAGCACCCCGTAGTAGAAGGCGGAGTTGGCCATCATGTCCAGTACCGTCGGCCCCGCGGGGAGCACCCTGTTCTCGACCCGAAGGTGAGGCCGACCGCCGACCACGTCGTACACCGGCCGGTTCCATCGATAGATGGTGCCGTTGTGTAACCGCAGTTCCGACAGCCGGGGAGCGCGGCCCTCGGCCAATTCGGTCAACGGGTCCTCGTCGGACAGTTCCGGCAGCAGCGACGGGAAGTAGCGCACGTTCTCCTCGAACAGGTCGAAGATCGAGGTGATCCAGCGCTCCCCGAACCACACTCGGGGGCGTACCCCCTGGGTCTTGAGCTCGTCGGGGCGCGTGTCGGTGGCCTGGGCGAACAACTCGATGCGCGTCTCCGACCACAGGTGATGGCCGAAGAAATACGGCGAGTTGGCGCCCAGTGCGAGCTGCGGACCGGCCAGTACCTGGGCGGCGTTCCAGTTGTTGGCGAAGTCCGCGGGGGAGACCTGAAGGTGCAACTGCATGCTGGTGCAGGCGGATTCGGGGGCGATCGAGGTGGTCTGCAGGCTCAGACGTTCGGGGCCGTCGATGTCGATCATGATGTCCTCGCCGCGGGCGGTGAAGATCGAGTCGTTGAGCGCCTGGTAGCGGGTCGACTCGCTCATCCAGTGCCCGGAGAGGTGTTCGGGCATCAGGGTCGGCAGGATCCCGATCATCACGATGTGGGCGCCGTCGGTGTTGGCTTTGGCTTCAGCGGCGTTGAGGCTGGCTCGGACCTCGTCCTCGAGTTCCAGTGCAGAGCGCCCTGGCAACCGGCGCGGCGGCACGTTGAATTCGATGTTGTAGGCGCCTAATTCGGTCTGGTAGGCCGGATCGGCGATCGAGGCGAGAACTTCGGTGTTGCTCATCGCGGGCTGGTAGTGGGAGTCGACCAGGTTGCATTCGATTTCCATACCGGTCAGTGGCTTCTCGAATTCGAAGCTAGACTGGGCGAGCATGGTCTCGAAGACGTCGAGGGACAGTTGCACCTTGCGCCGGTAGTCACGGCGTTGCGCCCGACTGAATTCGGTCTGTTTCAGTTCCTCGCCCACCCCGCCATTGTCGGCGAGCGCGCGTGTTTGTGCGCCAACACGACGCAATTGCCGTCAATTTGCGCGCGCTCGCGGCCGTTCAGCGCGCCCGGGTCGCTACGACTACCTGCGGACTCAGCAGCCCACCGCGCAGCTCCAGCTCGATGGAGGGGTCCGCGTGGCTGGCCAGCTTCCGCAACGCCGACGGACTGTACGCGCGCAGCGAACTGATCACGCCGTCGTGCACGAACGGCACGACCAGGGCCAGCGGCAGCATCGTGGCGATTTGCAGGACGTGCAGCGGCGCGGGCGGTCGCGGGAGGTCGATAATCAGCAGCTTTCTCGCCGCCCGGGTCCCTTCGGCCAACACTTGCGCGGCCGCGGTTGGGGGCAGGTGGTGGAACGACAACGCAAACACCGCCAGGTCGAACTGTCCGTTGGCGGCGTCCAGCGCCGTCGCGTCCATCCGCCGGACCGTCGCCCGCGGATGCGCCCCCAACTCGCCGGCCGCGATGGCGGCCACCGAGGCGGTTTCGATGTCGGTCACCGTCAGGTGCGCGGTCGGGTGCCAATCAAGCAGCTTGTGGGACAGGCCGCCGTGGCCGGCGCCCAACTCCAGGATCTGAGGGTCGGCGACGTCGGCGACCTCGTCGAGCGCGATCTTGGCGAATCTCTCGTGGTTGCCGAACACCTCGCCGGTCCAGTCCAGCGCGCGGATCACGCTTCGCTTGCGCGCTTCCATGTCGGTATCGCCGGTGGAGTCGCGGTCCAGGTACTCCAGCCGGTCGGTCTGCAACAGCCGATCCAGGCACGACGCGTCGGGGCCGCCCCGCGGCATGCCGGCGACACTACTTTCCACTGATCGCACGGTTCGGATACCCACATGGTCCATCATGGACGAATGGCCGACTTCGTTGCAGCAATCGACCAAGGTACTACCAGCACCCGCGCCATGATCTTCGACCATTCGGGGCGTGAGATCGGCCGCCACCAACTGGAACACGAACAAATCCTGCCTCGCGCCGGCTGGGTCGAACACAATCCGGTTGAGATCTGGGAGCGCACCTCGTCGGTCCTGATGTCGGTTCTGAACTCGACAAAACTGCAAGCCGATGACCTCGCCGCACTCGGCATCACCAACCAACGCGAGACCGCGTTGGTCTGGAACAAGCGCACCGGGCGGCCCTATTACAACGCCATCGTGTGGCAGGACACCCGCACCGACCGGATCGCCGCGGCGCTGGACCGCGAGGGCCATGGTGACATCATCCGCAGCAAGGCCGGGCTACCACCGGCGACGTACTTCTCGGCGGGCAAGGTGCAGTGGATCCTGGAGAACGTCGACGGTGTGCGAGAAGCCGCCGAGAAGGGTGACGCGATCTTCGGCACGCCCGACACCTGGGTGCTGTGGAACCTGACCGGTGGCTCACAAGGTGGCGTCCACATCACCGACGTGACCAACGCCAGCCGCACCATGCTGATGGATCTGGAGACCCTGGACTGGGACGACGAGCTGTTGGCACTCTTCGGAATCCCGCGCCAGATGTTGCCGCAGATCAGGTCGTCATCATCGCCGGAACCGTACGGGGTGACGTCGGCGTCGGGGCCGCTCGGCGGTGAGGTGGCGCTGACGGCCAGCCTCGGTGACCAGCAGGCGGCGATGGTCGGGCAGGTCTGCCTGGCTGCGGGGGAGGCCAAGAACACCTACGGCACAGGCAATTTCCTGCTGCTCAATACAGGCGAGAAGATCGTGCGGTCGTCGAACGGACTGCTGACCACGGTGTGCTATCGGTTCGGTGACGCGAAACCTGTTTATGCACTTGAAGGTTCGATCGCGGTGACAGGTTCGGCCATTCAGTGGCTGCGTGACCAGCTTGGCATCATCAGCGGGGCCGCGCAGAGTGAGGCGCTGGCGCGGCAGGTCGCCGATAACGGCGGGGTTTACTTTGTACCGGCATTCTCCGGCCTCTTCGCGCCGTACTGGCGCTCCGATGCCCGGGGTGTCATCGTCGGGCTGTCGCGGTTCAACACCAACGCTCATGTGGCACGGGCGGCCCTGGAGGCCATCTGCTACCAGAGTCGCGATGTCGTCGACGCGATGGAAGCCGACTCCGGTGTGCATCTGGAGGTGCTCAAGGTCGACGGCGGCATCACCGCCAATGATCTGTGTATGCAGATTCAGGCCGACGTTCTGGGTGTCGATGTGGTGAAACCCGTTGTGGCAGAGACCACGGCGCTCGGAGCGGCGTATGCGGCCGGGCTTGCGGTGGGCTTCTGGTCGGATCCCGACGAACTACGCGCCAACTGGGATGAGGGTAAGCGCTGGACGCCGGACTGGAGCGAGGAACAGCGCGCCGACGGCTACGCCGGCTGGCAGAAAGCGGTTCAGCGCACACTGGACTGGGTGGACGTCGACTAGCCGGCACTGTCCGCAGGCTTGGAGAGGCACCGCGAGGACAGGCTCATCCTCGGTGACGGTCGCCGATCGACTGCACCAGCCAGAGCGCCCACTGTTCCTCCATGGCGGCGTGCCGCAGGCCGAACTCCAGCGCTGCCCGGCCGTAGAAGTCGCCATCAGTCTGTCCCCAGACGATCGAATCGCGAAGTTGCTCAAGTCGTTTGAGTTCAGATGCGGCGTGCTGGGCAAAAGTGAGGGCGTAGCGGCGCGCTTCGTCGGCTGGCAACTCGCCGAGCAGGAAGATGCGGAGTACGTCCGGGCGGCGCATCGGCGGATCGTCTTGAGGGTCACCTATCCACCGGATGAGCTCTGCGCGGCCGGAAGCAGTGACGCGGTACTCCTTGCGGCCACGCGGGCCGATGTCGGCCACTTCGATGAGTCCGGCCTCGGCGAGCTTGTTGAGCTCCCCGTAGAGCTGGCTCTGGGTGGCCGGCCAGACGTTGGCCATCGACTTCTCGAACCGCTTGAGCAAGTCGTAACCGCTGCCGGGCCGCTGGGCAAGCAGTCCAAGCGTGGCGAATCGAAGGCTCATGGCGGCATAGTACGGCCCCAAAGCGGCCAACGCTCCAGTATTGACATGTCATAACTGAAGTGTCATGGTGAGGTCTACTTGACTTGATAGGAGGTCGCACCCATGACTGATACCAAAACAGACCAGACTGACGCAGACCAGAACGATTCCGGCGCGCTGTTCGGCACCGAGGACTTCTTCAGGTTGGGAAACTACGCGCCTGTCGCCGATGAGCTGACCGAGTTCGACCTGCCGGTGGAAGGTGCGATCCCCGCCGAGGTGACGGGTTGGTACCTGCGCAACGGGCCCAACCCGCGCAAACCCAGCGGCCACTGGTTCGCCGGGGACGGCATGATCCACGGTGTCCGCATCGAGGGCGGGCGGGCCGCCTGGTACCGCAACCGGTGGGTGCAAACCGACAGCTTCAAGAAGGAATTTCCGCTCTACAACGCCGACGGCACCCGAAACCTGCGGGCCAGCGTGGCCAACACCCACATCGTCAACCACGCAGGAAAGACGCTCGCGCTTGTCGAGTCGTCGCTGCCGTACGAGATCACCAACGACCTCGAGACGGTTGGTGCCTACGATTTCGGCGGCAAGCTGGACAATTCGATGACCGCGCACCCGAAGATCTGCCCGACAACTGGCGAGATGCACTTCTTTGGATACGGCAATATCTTCGCACCGCACGTCACCTACCATCGCGCCGACGCCGACGGGCAGTTGGTGGTCAGCCGGCCGTTGGAGGTCAAGGCGCTGACGATGATGCACGACTTTGCGCTGACCGCGAACTACGTCGTATTCATGGATCTACCCATCGTCTTCAACCTCGACCTCGCGATGAGCGGCACCGGCGACATGCCATACCGCTGGGACGATTCCTACGGCGCCCGACTCGGTGTGCTGCGCCGCGACGACCCACACGGCGAGGTCCGGTGGTTCGACATCGACCCGTGCTACGTGTTCCACGTTGCCAACGCCTACGATCGCGGCGCAACGACGTCGACGGAAGGCTCCATCGTCATTCAGGCGGTCCGGTATCCCGAGTTATGGCGGGAAGACGGTGGTTTCGATGCCGAGGGGATGATGTGTACGTGGACGGTGGACCTGCAGCGCGGCACCGTCACCGAACGCCAACTCGACGACCGTGTAGTGGAGTTCCCCCGGATCGACGATCGGCTCGCGACACTGCAGGCGCGTTACGCGGTGTCCGTTGGCAACCACAGCTTGGTCCGCCACGACCTCGGCACGGGTGAGGCCGCCGAGCACCGTTTCGGTACGCCGGACGCTCCGGGCGGACCCGGGGAGGCGGTGTTTGTGCCGTCGACTTCCGGCCCAGCCGACGAGACCAGTGGGTGGTACCTCGGATACGTCTATGACCCTGCGCGCGATGGCAGCGACCTGGTGATCATCGACGCCTCCGACTTTACCGGCCCACCTGTGGCCAGAGTCAAGCTGCCGCAGCGCATTCCGTACGGATTCCACGGCAACTGGATCGCCGGCTGAGTCGGTCCGCGCGAGCCGGACGGGCGGGCGGCGGCGGGCGCAGCACGCCGTTCACGACGGTGGGGTGAACGCGCCCGGCGGCTCCTGCGACGCAGATGGCGGACGTGACGGCGCTTGCGGCAGAACGGGATACAGCTGCGCAGGGCCAGGGACAGGGCCGCCGCCGGGGCCAGGGCCGGGGGCTGGGCCAGGGCCGCTGCCAGGGGCGGGGCCAGGGCCGGGGGCTGGGTAGGTGGGCCATACGGGTCGCGGGGCCGGTCCTTGAAGGCGGGCCAGTTCCCTGCGGTGCCGCTCGGCGAGGACCGCGGCGAGTATCAGTGGTGCCGGCGTGCCGGGCGGCGGCGGAGGCGAGATGCGGGAGACCACCTCAGTGGTAATCCGATGCGCCATCTGATCGCGTACCTGAGGATTCAATTGGGTTGCCCGGGAAAGGAACTGGCGAGCGACATCGGCCTGTTCGGCGCCCAGGCCGGAAAGCTGCAGCGACGCGGCCCACCACGCGAGCTGGGGGGGCATGGGCGGCGGAGGTGAAAGTTTCGGTGCGCGTTCGGTGATGACCAACGTTCCAGCGAACACATCGCCGATACGTTTGCCTTTCGGTGAGACCATGCTGCATATCACCGCTGGCCCGCCGGTAAGCATCCAAATTTCGATCACTGCCGACAGGGCGCGAAAGAGTGCCTGGCGGAAGCGTTCTGGGCCCCCATCGTCAGACACCACGCGCAAACCCATCGCCAACTTGCCCAACGACCGGCCGCGGGTGGCGGTCTCAAAGATGAGCGGATATCCCACCAACGCCAGGACTGTGAAGATGATCAGCACCGCACCGGAGAATGCCGAATCGAATTGCGACAGAGTCGCGGCCCACAGCACGACGCCGATGATGTAGCAGATGCATACCACGGTGACGTCGATCAACGCCGCCAATGCACGCACCGGCACCTGGGCGATCTGGACATCGAGGATCACCGCGTCCCCGGTCACGACGGGCTCTTGGGTACCGACCATGCCCGCCACGCTACTAGGATCGGACAGTGTGGATGTCGATGCGTTCGTGGTGGCGAATCGCCCGACCTGGGACCGGCTGGAGAAGCTGGTCAAGAAACGTCGGAAGCTCAACGGCGCCGAGGTCGACGAACTCGTCGACCTGTACCAGCGGGTGTCCACCCACCTTTCGATGGTGCGCTCAGTGTCTTCGGATGGCGTTCTGATCGGCAAGCTCTCCAGCCTGGTGGCGCGAGCGCGCTCGGTCGTCACTGGTGCGCACGCACCGCTGTGGAGTGAGTTCGTCCGCTTCTGGACAGTGTCGTTCCCGGTCGTCGCATACCGTTCGTGGCGGTGGTGGCTGGGCTCGGCGATCGGCTTCTTCTTCGTCGCCACTCTGATCGCCTGGTGGATCGCCGGCAACCCTGAAGTGCAGACTGCTTTCGCAACCCCCGATGAAATCGAGCAATTGGTCAACAACGACTTCGCCTCGTATTACAGCGAGCATCCGGCGGCATCGTTCGCGCTGGGAGTGTGGGTCAACAACGCCTGGGTAGCGGCGCAATGCATCGGCTTCGCCGTGCTGCTCGGAATCCCCATCCCCTACGTACTGTTCCAGAACGCCGCCAATCTCGGCGTGACCGCGGGCTTGATGTTCGACGCGGGCAAAGGCGACATCTTCCTCGGCCTGATCACACCGCATGGGCTGATCGAGCTAACGGCGATATTCCTGGCCGCCGGTGTGGGGATGCGACTCGGCTGGTCGGTGGTATCGCCCGGTGATCGACCCCGCGGCCAGGTACTTGCTGAACAGGGTCGGGCGGTGATCGCGGTCGCTATCGGCCTGGTCGCGGTTCTGCTGGTCGCCGGGCTGATCGAAGCGTTCGTCACGCCCTCGCCGTTGCCGACCTACGCGCGAATCGCGATCGGTGTGGCGGCAGAGATCGCGTTCCTGGGTTACATATTCCACTTCGGCCGCAAAGCCTCCAGGGTCGGCGAGACCGGTGACATCGACAACGCGCCCGACCTCGTGCCGACGTCCTGACTCCCTCCACTTCACATCTTCCACCTCACATCTTCTGCCGAGCAGTCACATCTTCTGCCGAGCAGACACAAACTCGCACGAATTGGCCCGGATTTGTGCGATCTAGCGTCTGCTCGCGGAGGAACGGGTCGCGGGTCAACTGGCCAGGGCGGCGCGTGAGAGGTGATCGTGGATCCGGTCGACGAGTTGATCGGGGTGCAGGCGGACATCGGTGACGACGATCGGAATGATCGTCCATCCGAGCTGCTGGATAGCCGCGTATCGCGACTTATCGCGAAGCATCTCGGTTCTGCCGGAATGCCAATCGACACTGTCGTACTCAGCCGCAACACGGTGCTCTGGCCATGCGAAATCGACCCGCCAAGTCTGTGCCGCGCTGCCGCGGATCACGTATTGAAGTTCAGGATGCGGCAATCCGCGGTCGATCATCACCAGCCGGGTTTCGCTCTCCATCGGAGATTCTGCGCGGCCATCGGCAAGCTGCAACAGCCCACGGACAGTGACGATGCCGCGGCGCCCGCGCTGCCTTCTTACCGCGAGGTCGAGGTCGGCGGGAGTGCACACGCCCGAGTTCAGCGCCGCGTCCAGCGTTGCCAGCGCCCGGGGTCGCCAAAGTTCGCGGGCTACCTCGACTGCCGTCCATGCCGGCGCGGTAGCCAGGCGACCCTGCACCCGTTGCAGCGGCGCGCACTGACGCTGATGCACCATGAGGCCGGTCGTCGGGCGAAGTCTGATGCCGGGGTCGAGCACATGTATGGCTTCGGTCCCCTCAGTGTCGAAACCGTATAGGGACGCAGCTGTGCCCATGCATGCGACCGCGGCCTGGCCCAGGTAGGCGTCGAGAGCAGTCAACCGGCCGGTGAAATCAGGTTCGGCGGTCGCGTAAACGCCGCGCCAGACGCGGATCAATCGTCGTTTCCTGACCTGTACGTCGAGCTGCTGGCGAGTCATCACCTCTAGTAGTGCTGCAGTGGTGACGTATCCGTTGCCTCTGAAGAGGTCCTTGACGGCGGTCTGCACAACCGAATCTTCGTCCCGCACGCTGCCTTGACCCCGCAGCTAGCTGGCCAAATGTGGATGAAATCCGTTTTGTGGATGGCCATTCACCGCCGAGCAGACACAAACTCGCGTGAATTCGGCCGGATCCGTGCGAGTTAGTGTCTGCTCGCGGGGAGGGGGC
>ERZ888423.1106-NODE-1106-length-24883-cov-8.713106_pt1 | contig 24883 bp, 16 predicted proteins | sample MGYA00520523_ERZ888423 | MGnify/ENA primary metagenome ERZ888423 (study PRJEB32303, sample SAMEA104408611) | aquatic metagenome | biome: Brackish water; feature: Pelagic; material: water | place: Baltic Sea | collected 2014-06-08T10:24:00 | depth 30,27 m ...
CATACTTGCCATTCGGAAGTAATTGAGCCAGCCGCGCTGCACTTCTTTGAGTTGGATAGCGTTGGGAGTAGGAATATTTGGAACTCCTTTTAGCGAAAATTAAATAGCCTATTGAAAGCACAACCCATCGCGCTTCAAAAGAATTGCAAATATTCGTAAGAGAATACGATCATCTATGATGTAAATCTAAACCTTCTTAAAAACAAGAACGGAGACAACATCTGTGGGGATATTGCCTCCGTTCGCAAGATGTCGACCGTAATCGCTATCATACCCGTCTGGTATAGTTCAAGACTAAGGTTTCTTCCTTTGAGCAAGCTCTTAGGATTCCTCATCAACCCACACGCTAAGCCTAAACCGCGCTGATGAACGTATGATTCTGCCTGACCGTAGTCTTCTTAAATCCTCATCTGGGTTCTTTCAAAGAAAGTGGTGTTCTGAAATCGCATTTTTTTCAATGCTTGACAACCGCTAGAGTGTCATCCTTAATAACCCGACCTGCAATTGCAGCGTCCTTATCTTTTCCTGACGTAGTATAAATGTACGCTAAAAGGGCTTTTATCAAGTACTTAGCTCCATGATGTTATCCACGTGAAATGAACAGGCCTCATCCACAATTGTTCATTGTGCATGAGGCCTACTCAAATAAATCACGCTATTCTCTTACTCTACGATAAACGTTGCTATGAAGCGCTCCGTCTCGGTCTGTACAGATAGCATATACATACCCTGCTCCAGTCCTTGCGGTAACTCTACCCTGTTCTGGGCTTGAGTGTTATTTAATCGCTCTGTGATCACGGTACGACCTAAAGCATCAAGAATACTCACATTCACTTGGCTCAGCTCACTGCGCTCTGCGATGGTCCAGTACAAGTATCCTTCTTGAATTGGGTTAGGATATACCGTTAAGATGGCTGCTTCATTCAATCCTGAGTTACTAATTCCTTGACCAGGTGGTACAACAGCGGGCACAATGAAGGTGCTCTCAGGAACTATTCCGCTCCAGGCAGAGAATCCGCTTCCATCAGTACATTGGCAACGCACTTCATATCCGTAGGTTTTTCCTAGATCGAATGGAATGTTAGGATTATTGTACAATGCGATATTGAAGTTCACTGTGCTCCCATCAGTCTGGTTCAGAATCTGAGTATTAAGGATGTTCGAGAAGGCAGGATTCGCAGTTCCGGCAGTAGCTGTGGAGATTCTTCCTCCACGCACTTCGCAAGAAGCTGTTCCTTCTGCATTATTCCATGTAGCGTTGACCCTAGGATTAGTGGATCCAAAGGCTATTTCTACCACATCCAAGTTATCAGGAGCTTGGCATTCCACATTGAAAGGAAGGCACGTAATAGCGGCTTCCCAACCTTGCTCTACCACACTACCGTCAGACTTGAAGGTGACAGTAAGACATCCGCTTGGGTCTGTAGAAACGAAGGTGTCCCCTGCTGAGAGCAGATTAGCAGGCACGAATGGTATTCCTCCATCTCCGTCTAATTCTCCACAACGCGAAGCTGAGATTACTGGACTAGCTATGCTAGGTCCGTTATAGATAGATAAGTAGTCATAGCATCCGCCTAGAACGCTGTTTCCGCCTGGATTGACTTCTATATCCACCAAAAGGAATTCCATACTCACATACTCACCCGGTGATGTAGGGCAAAGCACGTAGGTCTCATTTTCATTATCCTGATAGGTTCCATTAATCCCTCCGCTATCGGTAAAGAGGTCTCCTGAGCAATAATCAGAAGGCGTAACGAAGTTCAGAGGACCTACCCAGCCACTTTGATCACTTCCCACAGCACCATCACAGTCAGCACGCACATAGATAGCGTAGTTGGTTCCTGAGACAGCATTAGAGAAGGTATAAGAGGTACTCGGATGATCATCTACAGTGACCTGCCCATTAAAAGTGGTTCCAGCTGGGATAATGGCTAAGTCCCAAAGGGTAGCAGATGCTGTTTCATTCCAATTAATCTGCACGCTTGTTGCAGTGAGGTTACTTAGTGCTACTTGATTTGGATTAGGACAGCTAGAAGGAGCGCTTTCACTTACAATAAAGAGTCCCTCATTGAAGGTACTGATCACGATGTTTCCACTTGGAAAGTATGGATAGTTACTCCAGGTTCCGTTGAATGAAGTGTTGTTATTCGCAGGATAGCAATCGAAGTAGCCCACCTCAGAAAGGGATGCAGTCGCTATTCCTGTTATATCCAATACACGCAGACCGCCTGAATAATTAGATTGATATGCTTTATTTCCTTTAATGTAAACGTTATGATCAATGGCCGCTATGCTGCTTTGAAAATAACCCATGAAGACAGGTGCATTCAAGTCTTGGATATTCCATATGTAGGTGCGGGTATTATGTCCACTGTTGTTTTCATCCAACTCATCATCCATGAGGTAATACTGATGGTCCTCCGTAGCCCAACCCTGGTGGGTATAGCTGCTTCCTGCATATCCTGTTCTAGAAAGCATAGTAGGATCCGACTTATCATTCACGTCAACGATGGTGAAGGTGTCTTCATTGCTAGCAAAGCAAATCTGATTACCCACATATGCAGCGTCAGGTCCGTTATAGACGACAACCTGCGCATCATGCGTATAGCCGTCTTCAGAGAATCCACCCGCTGCTACTGGCACTGCAGGATTCTGAATATTCACGAAGTGAAGTCCGCCTGAAAAGGTGTTCGTTCCAACGCCATATGCATATCCTGAAGCTTCATCAATCACGATATTATGTGCACTTCCGAATCCTGCATAGTGTGCGTCCTCTGTAAATGTCACCGGAGGAGAAGTCACCGTTAACAAACGTGAAAGTTCAAAGACCTGCATACCATGTCCGCTGGCTTCAGAGACTATGTAGGCATGGTCATTATGCACTTTGATGTCACGCCATGTACTGTTCGAAGTATGAGAAGGGAGATTTCCAAGATATACAGGAAAAGCAGGATTCGTTATTTCCACAAATGAAGTCCCAGAGGACCTTCCCATGATGGCAAATTCTCTTCCTGTAGATGAAGTCCATCCCCAGATGTCGTTACCGCTGCCACCACCAATCTGTGCCATTGTAAGACGCGACTGCAGGTCATAACCTGAGCAAGGATAGATTCCTGCAAATCCGGATTCACATGGAGTCTGGGCAGAGGAAATAAGGCCCAATAGCAGGCTAATAGCTAGAAGAAAAGTTGATCTCATAGAGTCTTTTATTGTTGAACTGAATAGTATTCTAGTTGATGAAAGTTCTTATTGAATGATGAAGCTGGTCTGATAATTCATGTCTGACGCACTGAGCTCAAGCAGATAAAGACCTGCCTTCAATTCCTCCATGATATCTACACTGAGGATGCTCAAGTCATCTTTGATGAAAAACTCTTGTGCACTCACGTTACGACCACTGAGGTCATACACATTCAATCGCACCTTTCCTGATAGCATGGAAGCTGCAGAAAGGTCCAGATTGAAACTATGACCATCATTTGGATTTGGGAACACCTTAATCTGCTCAGCATTTAATGCTTTAGCTGTAAAATTCTGATTCACGAACACTCCTGGAGGAGCTGCAGGCACGACAAAGGTGCTTTCAAGCGACATACCGCTCCAATCAGAGAATCCGCTTCCGTCTTCGCATTGGCAGCGCACTTCATAGCCATAGGTTTTACCAATCACGAAAGGAATCGTAGGGTTATTATACAAGGCCACGTTGAAATTCACTGTAGATCCATTGGTCTGGCTAAGAATTTTCGTGTTGACAGCATTTTGGAACACAGGATTTGCGGTACCTGCAGTAGCATCAGAGATCCTCCCTCCTTTCACTTCACAAGAGGTAGTATTCTCCGGATTCACCCAAGTAGCGTTCACTCGTGGGATACTGGTTCCGAATCCTATCTCCACTACATTCAAGTCTGCAGGTGCCATACATGGCACAGGAAGTGCACTTTCTACCACAGTGACGCGGGTATCAATGCTTGGTGAATAGACCACATCCACAATACCTGAAGGCCAACGCACAATCATGCTGTCAATGCTTGTAGAAGTTCCTATTCCGAAGGAAACATCCAAGCTGCTCATAGGGTTAAAGCTTTCTCCAGAGCGACTTTCTCTGATCTGTATTCCCCATGCACCATAGATTTCTACTCTTGCGCCTATACCGTTGATATTACTTGTTGTGCCTTCAAGGCCAATTTTTATCCAGTGATTGGCATTTCCATTATTCATCCACAACTTATTGCCTGTGAATACATCAAGGAATCCATCATTATTCAAATCTCCTAATGCCCCATCATCGAAAGACATACTCATAGCGGTGAAACTCATGTTCCCGTTATTGTGATAAAGTTGCTTATTCACATTAGATTCTGTAAGAATATCCACGAAGCCATCGTTGTCAAAATCAGCTCCTACACATGCCCATGAATCCAAATCATTCATATCAATTCCTGAACCAGCCGTAATCTCAGTATAGTGTCCAGTGCCATCGTTCTGCTTCAGCAAATTCGTCCCTGTGTGATTTACGGTATAGGTATCAAGGTCACCATCATTATCGAAATCCTCGAAGATGGTAGCCCATGATTGTTGATTATCAAATAGGCCATACGCAGCTGCACTCTCAGTGAAGACTCCGCCTCCATTGTTTACATATAATGCATTCTCGCGGGTCACAGCTCCTGTTGAAGAACCCTGATGACACTTAGAAAGATACATGTCTGTATCGCCATCATTATCAAAGTCAGTCCAGACACTAGCATAGTTTCCGCGCAGAGGAACCGTAGTAATTAAGGATTGATCTTCAGACATAAATCCAGCCCCATCATTCCTGTAGGGATGATTTTGGTCTACATCATGACATGCAAAGGCATCCAAAAAACCATCGTTATCTATGTCAACCAAATTCGTTCGTTGGGAGAAGATGTACTCATTGATGTACTGCTCCGTATAGGCTGTTCCATTGCTATTAGCCATGATAAAAGAGACTCTTTGTCCCCCACCGAACATGAGGTCAGTATATCCATTTCCGTCCAAATCACCAGCACATATACTCCAGCTAGGGAAGTTTTGGAAGTTCGTATCATGGTATCGAGTGATGAAGGTGCCGTCAGGCTGTTGAACTTCTATGAAGAGATCCCCTCCAGAAACAATGACTACATCATCTAGTCCATCCCCATTCATATCTACTACACACGGGGCTCCACCACCTATGCTGTTCAGAATGGTAGTCATATCAGTGAATGTCTGTCCAGAGACAGAAGCGCATAGAAATAGCGTAGCTAGCGTAATAAGTTTTGTTCTCATTTAATTGTTTTTGTCATCTCAAAGAAAGAGGATGGTTAAATTTTTCTACATTCCGACCGCAATTTAGTGAAATAGAGAACTTGGAGCAACCTTTAAAAATCTAGTCCCATTTGAAATTGTCGCATGCTTGAAAAGCCGTCTTGAAGCAAGGTGAATAGCATTTGGAGGACCTTATGAGGAGCGAAGAGTTGATTTAGCTTTCTTCGCAGCATGGCAGAACCAATGATAAAGCAGGGGAAAATAGAAAACGTACTCCATGATGTTTTTGGATTCCGAGGACTAAGACCTGAGCAAGAACCCGTGATTGAGCGTGTCATGGAAAAGAAGGATTCACTTGTGCTCATGCCCACAGGTGGTGGAAAATCACTCTGCTATCAATTACCGGCCCTTTGCTTACCTGGAACGACCATTGTCATCTCTCCGCTTATCGCGTTGATGAAAGACCAAGTAGATGCGTTGAGGCTGAATGGAATAAAAGCTGCATATATGAACAGCAGTTTGGATTCTCAACAAGAGAACGAGGTCTTGCGCCAGTTGAAAAGTGGGGAATTGAAGCTACTCTATATCGCCCCAGAGCGCCTCTTCAGCAATACTGGAGGACTGATGTACCTCTTACTAGAGCTTGACATCTCTCTATTCGCTATTGATGAGGCCCATTGCATCAGTCAATGGGGTCATGACTTCAGGCCTGATTATGTGAATCTGGGTCAATTAAAAATGAAGTTCCCTAAGGTTCCTATGATTGCACTCACGGCTACCGCTGATGCCTTGACACAAAAGGACATTTTAGCACTGCTGGGGATGGATAATCCCATTGTTTTCTTGAACAGTTTTGACCGAGCGAACATCCGATATACGGTCAAGTCCAAGACTGATTATTTCGATAAGCTATTGGATTTTCTGAAGGCCAATAAAAATGAATCAGGAATCATCTATTGCCTCAGCAGAAAAAGCACCGAAGCCCTTGCTAATGACTTGCGAGCTGAAGGTATTCAAGCCTTAGCCTATAACGCTGGAATGTCAGCAGATGAACGCATCAAGAATCAAGACCTATTCATCAAAGACGAAGTGAAAATCATCGTTGCGACTATAGCCTTTGGGATGGGAATTGACAAGAGTAATGTACGCTTCGTGGTGCACGTGGATTTGCCTAAGAATTTAGAAGGATATTATCAGGAGACAGGACGTGCTGGTCGAGATGGATTGGACAGTGAAGCCTTGCTTTTTTATGGAGCTGGAGATTATTTCAAACTGAGCCGTTTTTGTGAAGTAGAAGGAAATCCAGAGCAGACCGAAGTATTGCTGGGCAAACTCAGGCACATGGTGAATTACGCAGATTCCATGATCTGCCGCAGGAAGGTTTTGCTCAATTATTTCGATGAAGCACATGAGGGAGATTGTCAGAACTGTGACGTATGCCTTACCGAGCGCAGCCTGGTAGATGCTACGATGGATGCGCAGAAATTCATGTCCACCATCGCACGCCTTGAAAGAGCTTATGGAATGGGACATATCGTAGATATCCTACGTGCCTCTAAAAGCGAGAAGATTACAGCCGAGCAGCGCGCACTCAGCACCTATGGCATAGGAAATGATATCAGCAAAGTGAATTGGATGTCTTATGCTCGAGAAATGGTACAGAGAGGCTTGTTAACGCAAGATGTTGGCCGCTTCCCTACCCTTTCCTTGAATGCAGAAAGCTGGCAAGTGCTGAAGGGAATGAAGAAAGTCATGCTAACCGAACGAGAAGAGACGGTGGAACGCACCAAAGCAGGTGGTAATCATGATGAGAAGCTTTTCGAATTACTAAGGGCAGAACGCTTGGTTTTGGCCAAAGAAATTGGGCTACCGGCCTTCGCAGTATTATCTGATAAATCCCTGGTAGAAATGGCTACGTTCTTCCCTATGAAAACAGAAGATCTTTTGCTGATTAATGGGTTCGGAAAAGTAAAAGCGGAGAAGTACGGAACCGTGTTCTTGGAAGCTATTCAAAGCTATGCCGAGAGCCAAGGACTAAAAACTCGAATGGATGAAATGTCTGGGTCTCAGCGCAGGTCGAGTGGAAAGAACAAGAAAAAGAAAACGGCCCTGAGTACCACAGCCAAAGAGAGTTTAACGCTCTGGCTATTATCTAAAGACATTCAAGACGTGGCCGAGAAAAGAGGCTTAAACAGCACCACGGTTCACGGGCATTTAGCTGAAGTGGTAGCGAATGGAAAGCTCTCTGTCTTTGAATTCATAGACGAAGCCACACTGAAAGCCATAAGACCTGTAATCATTCGAAATAAGGGCAAAGGGCTGCGTGTAGTGCGAGATGAATTGGGCGAGAAATACACTTATGAAGATCTGCGCATGGCTACGGCTCATATAATCTCAGAGCAGAGCAAAAAAGGAGCTTGAATTCAAGCAGATTATCATGGCTCCAAGCCTGTGAATTTGCATTCCTGAAAGCCTTACTTTTGAAGCCTTCATGCGAGCAGGAAAAACAGCGGCATATTATACTCTAGGATGCAAATTAAATTTTGCAGAGACTTCAACCATTGCCCGTCAATTGGAAGGAGAAGGATTCGCCCGAGTAGATTTCGAGGATGCTGCTGATGTCTATGTAATCAATACCTGCTCTGTCACCGAGCAAGCCGATAAAAAGTGCCGAAACATAGTGCGCAGAGCCCGCAAGCTAAATCCAGATGCCTATGTGGTCGTGGTAGGCTGTTATGCGCAGCTGAAGCCTAAGGCGATTGCCTCCATTCCGGGAGTAGATATCGTATTAGGTGCTAATGACAAATTCAAGGTTCAAGAATACCTGAAGAATCTGGATCGCAGTGAAGGAGTCTTGGTCAAGAATGAGCATATCAAAGAGACCCGCACCTTCCATCCCAGCTGGAGCGCTGGTGACCGAACACGTTCCTTCTTGAAGGTTCAGGATGGTTGTGATTATTTCTGCTCCTTCTGCACCATTCCCCTGGCCCGTGGCCGCAGCCGCAGCGGAAGTATTGATTCGGTATTGGAACAGGTGGAGGAGATTAGCGCCCAAGGCGTAAAAGAAATCGTTCTCACGGGAGTGAATATTGGGGATTTCAAGACAGAGGAAGGACATGAATTCAGGGACTTGGTACAAGCATTAGATGAACAAGCTGGTGCTGCGCGTTTCAGAATTTCCTCTATTGAGCCAGATCTCTTGAATGAAGAGATTATTAAGAAAGTGAGTGAGAGCAAAGTATTCATGCCTCATTTCCATATTCCGCTTCAGTCGGGCAGTGATGTGCTGTTGGAACGCATGCGTAGGCGCTATCGCGCTGAGCTGTATCGTGAGCGCATACAGAAGATCAGAGAACTGATCCCGCATGCCTGTATTGGAGTTGATGTGATTGTAGGATTTCCAGGTGAGACCGAGGAAGAATTTCAAAAGACCTTAGATCTACTTCATGAATTGGAGATTTCATACCTCCATGTATTCACCTACAGCGAACGACCTAATACCACTGCCTTGCGCATGGATGGTGCCGTTCCTGTGGCTACCCGTCAGAAAAGAAATAAGGTGCTACGCATGCTCTCCTTGAAAAAGCAAAGAGCTCATTATGAAGCGCATGTAGGAACACAGCAAAACGTTCTCTTCGAGACGGAAGAAATAGACGGGATGTTGCAAGGATTCACAGAGAACTATATTCGTGTTCAGGTTCCTTTTGATGCTGAACTTGTGAATAGCATACAAGAAGTACATTTGGAACGCTTGAATTCCGATGGAATCATAGAAGCTGCATTACTTTTAGCTCAAGACCGAAACTAAACGCCTTATGTACCCTACGCTCTATCACGCTTTTCTTGATCTTTTCGGTATGGAGGTTGGGTTTCTAAAACTCTTCAATTCCTTCGGGTTCTTCGTAGTGATTGCCTTTCTCACGGGTGCCTACATCTTGAAGTTAGAGATAGATCGTAAGACCCAGGAAGGAGTAATTCCTGTGCTTATCAAGAAGGTTAAAAGAGGCGAAAAGCCAAGTCTGATGAGCTTTGTGAGCAACTCCTTGCTAGGTGCTTTGCTTGGTTTTAAATTCCTGTATTTGGTGTTAGACAGCGGAGATGCGCTGGCTAATCCTCCTGCATTTCTTCTGAGCTTCACTGGATCCTGGTTCGGAGCTATCATAGGAGCAGCGTTGTTCTATTGGCTGCGCGCACAAGAAGTTAAAAAGGAAGCGAAAGAATTTCCTAAGGAAGTAGAAGTAGAGTACACCGTAACTTCCAAAGAACATGCAAGCAATATCGCGATGACTGCGGCTTTGTGGGGTTTTCTGGGGGCCAAATTATTCTTCATTGTAGAAGATCCTGATCACATCATCAGCTTTTTTACTGAGTTCTCTGTCGACAGCATTTTATCTGGCCTTACCGTTTTCGGGGGATTAATTCTAGGTGGCGGAATGGTGCTCTATTATTTTAAGAAGCACGGCATTCCCGTTTTCGCAGGAGCTGATGCGGCTGCCTTGGCTTATATCCTCTCCTATGGAGTTGGAAGGATAGGCTGTCAGGTTTCTGGAGATGGTGATTGGGGAATCGCGAACAAGTTTCCTAAGCCTGATTGGCTCTCTTGGGCGCCTGATTGGATCTGGGCCTATGATTATCCGAACAATGTGAATGGAGTTCAAGGATTTTCTGAAAAAGGCGGTTATATAGGTAAGATTATCTCACCTGACATGAACTATCCCATTTTCGATGGCTATGGAACATATCTGGATCCGGCAGTGTACCCCACTCCTATCTATGAGCTTTTCATGGCGAGCGCTATCTTCTTCTTGCTTTGGATGGTGAGAAAGCGCATCAAGGCCTTTGGAGTCATATTCTTCCTTGTGCTATTCTTCAATGGAATAGAGCGTTTCTTTATTGAAAAGATTCGTGTGAATGAGGAACTCACCCTCTTCGGAATTGAGGCTACACAAGCAGAATTCATAGCATTCAGCTTAATTCTTGCTGGACTAATTGGCGCTATTTGGCGATGGAGGAAAAATCAGGTGGCATAATTCACGCGAGATTCTCCCGATTTCCATTTACCTTTCTTCATCTATAATTCCACCTATGAATACAGAACATCTTCTTAGTTCTTTGATTGTATTAAGCAAAGAAATTGGTCAATGGATGAAAACGGAGCGATCTAGTTTTGACCTGAAAAAGGTAGAGATTAAAGGCTTCAATAATTTCGTGTCCTATGTAGACAAAGAAGCAGAAAAGAGCTTCGTTCATGCCTTAGAAATACTTCTACCTGAGGCAGGTTTCATAGCTGAAGAAGGAACTATCGACAAGAAAGGAACGCGCTATAACTGGATTATAGACCCCTTAGATGGCACCACGAATTATGTACACGGTATTCCTCTATACTGCACTTCAGTGGCGCTGCTTGATGGAGAAGAATTGATTCTTGGCGTTATCTATGAACCTAATACAGACGAGTGTTTCTCTGCATTAAAAGGCAAAGGAGCACAGTTGAACGGAAAGAAAATTAAGGTTTCTGATCAGAAAGTGTTGCTCCAGAGTTTATTGGCCACGGGGTTTCCCTATGATGATTTTGAACGTGAAGCTTCATACTTCGATATCCTTCAAACATTCACTCACAAAAGCAGAGGACTGAGAAGGCTGGGCACAGCTGCTCTGGACTTAGCTTATGTGGCATGCGGGCGATTTGATGGCTTTTATGAATACGGCCTAAATCCTTGGGATGTTGCGGCTGGTGCAATAATTGTGAAAGAAGCAGGCGGAAATGTCAGCGATTTCAAAGGAGAAAATCATTTTCTTTTTGGAGAAGAAATCATTGCCGATAATGCTTTAATAAGTGCTGAATTCATGAACATCATCAAAAATGGTTTTGCAGTTTAGATTAGTGAATTATTAACGTTTGAATTAAATAGCCTGCCCTTGACTTCATTGATATATCGATGGATTCTATTGCCTTTGCTAAGTATAGAAACGCAGGCCCAATAGGTAACCGTGGAGCAATTCCCCTTTAGGATTACCACTAAGAATTTTGAATATGAAGCAGCTGACTTGAGCTTTCCAAGTATTCAAACAGGAGATCAACTCCTAGATTCAGTAATAAATACAGACCTGAAGAACAGATTCACCTGCAATCAATATCCCACAGAGCCCTTTAATTCTGCCCTCATCAAATGGGCTAGCTATGGCGCGGTCTTCTTAGATTTTAAAGTGAATTCAATGAACACGTCATTCTCTCTTTAAGCATAGCAACGGAAGGCTGCGCAGCTACCTGCACAGGCTGGACTGGCATTATAATTACAATCTTGCTAACGGACAATATCTTGACCTCACAGGCCTAGCCGACTTAAAACCCATTCTAAAAGACAGAGTGCTGGCTGATTTCAATACTCCATATGAGGTGCAAAAAGAAGGATTACGTTCAGTGATGATCGACCAAGAAATGCCCGCAGATTCCTCAGACTATTTATGGGTTATGGCGTATTATGAGGAGTGTAAAAACAGCTTTGACATGGCGGAATTCACTTGTTTCCAGGTTCTTTAGTCATCAAAAAGGAGTGTTATTTTCCGCGGCTCATCCTTGATTATGCCCCTGAATTTGAACTGATTTATACCTTTGAAGAAGTGAACGAATATTTCAGAATACCTCTACGGCTTAAGCACTCCCATGCGATTCAGATGTCATACTAACTGGGTAAGGATAAACAAAAGTTTATTCGTCTAATCGACCATATAACACTGCTCTTCCTGGAATTCTACCTCAATGGTAGCATGGTGAATTCCCGTTGCCCTAAGTAGCTTTTTGACTTCTGATTTGATATCAATAATGGCTTTGATTGATTCCACATCAGCGATAACAATGTGAATCGTCAAAACGTGTTGGGCACCATCAAGCGACCATATATGGGTATGATGCACACCTAGGACACTATCTATCTTTTTCACCTCTAATTCCAGCGTATCAACGTCCAATTCATTTGGAACAGCTTGTAGGAAAACACGAAAGGTTTCTAAGAGGTTTTTGATCACATTGAAAAGCACGATTCCCAAGATGAGCAAGGATAAGAGGGGGTCTAATATGGGAATGTCCCAGAACTGAAGAACAACACTTACCATGAGCACCGCTAGCCAACCCAATACATCTTCTAAGAGATGCCAACTGACCATACGTTCATTCAAGCTATGGCCATCCTTTAATCTTAGAACAGCAACTCCATTGACCAGAACCCCAACGATAGCAATCCACATCATCCCAAAGGCATCAGGTGTTTCTGGATGAAGAAGTCGGGGAAGTGTTTGGCTCAAAATAATTATTGAGCCTATGACAAGGACTGTTCCATTGACCAAGGCACCGAGCAAGGAAAAACGCTGATAACCAAAGGAGAACACATTATCGCTTTTCTGCTTAGATTTTCCATCAAGATACCATGAAAGACCCAGCGATAGCGAGTCGCCCAGGTCATGAACGGCATCGGAAAGAATAGCCACACTGTTGGTATAAAAGCCGCCAATAATCTCAAAAATGGTAAATCCCAAATTCAAGAAAAAAGCCACCTTCAGGTTAGAAGTACTATTGTGACTGTGGTTATGATGCTCATGTGACATAAGACTTGAGGTATTTCCTTCTTAGGTCTCGGATGCTTTCGAAAGTAAACAAAATGGCCTGATTTGAATTAAATCAGGCCATTAAAAGTCAACTCTTACAAGAACCTTAATAGCTCTTCTTCTTTCCGCGGCTCGAGGCTCCATCCTTAGCGCCTCTTGGACGATTGGAAGCTCCGGAATCTGAATTCCTTCGTTGGCTAGGTCCAGAACTGCGACCATCTCCATGAGAGGAACCGCCTTTGCTGTAACCGCCACCGCCATTAGAACCACCACGGCCTTTAGAATAAGCGCCTCTTGGCTTCTCAGAGCGGGTATCATCATCGTCCTTATTCACTCTGATTGCTCTACCATCTACTTCGATGCCATCGAAACGGGTCTCAAAACCTGGCACGTGGCCCATGTCCACATCGAAAAAGGTGCAGTTCTTTTGAAGGGAAAGATCAGTGAAGTACTTTCTATTGACTCCAGAAATATCAGATAGGAAATAGAGGATGTCATTTCTGTCCAATCCATCCATGCTCCCCACATTGATGAAGAAACGATTAGGCTTAGCAGCCTTACGTTCTCCACGGCTAGATGCTCCAGGGTGCTCGTTCAAGTCACCTCCGTGACCACCTGAGCCTATCAGCTGCTCCAGCTGGGAACTAATCAATCGAAGCATTAAATCTTCCTTAGAAAGGGCCTCGAATTTCTCTTTAACAATCTCCATGATTCCGCCTGAGCGCTCATCAATGGGAGTCTTTATCAATTGCTGAGCCCAGCGCTCCATGCGCATGTCTTGAATCTCATCGATATTAGGCACTTCAACACGTTCGAAGGTGACTCCAATCTTTTTCTCTAGCTCGCTCAATTTCCTTCCTTCGCGAGAATTGATAAAGACGAGGGAGATTCCTGTCTTTCCTGCTCTTCCTGTTCTACCGCTTCGGTGCGTATAGCTTTCAAGCTGATCAGGCAAGGTATGGTGCAGGACGTGTGTTAAGTCATTCACATCAATACCTCGTGCTGCCACATCTGTTGCTATCAGCATTTGCATTGAACGTGTCTTAAAACGTTTCATAACCGCATCACGCTGACCTTGAGAAAGTTCACCGTGAAGTGCTTCTACGCTATAGCCCATATCGCCAAGGTCATCAGCAATTTGCTGGGTCTCTCTACGTGTGCGGCAGAATAGGATTCCGCGCATGTCAGGCTGTACATCCAAGAACCTACGTAATGCTGGAATCTTGTTGGACGCCTTAGTCACTACATAAGCATGAGAAATGTTCTCATTAGTCTTTTGTTCTGCATTGATATGGACCTCGAGTGGAGCTTCCATGTATTTCTTAACTATCCTGCGAATCTCTTTAGGCATGGTAGCAGAGAACAACCATGTGACACGCTGCTCAGGTGTATGTTCAAGGATCTCATCGATATCTTCTTTGAAGCCCATATTGAGCATCTCATCTGCCTCGTCCAAGACCACGTAGCGAACGTCATCAAGGCGCACAGCCTTGCGTTTCATAAGATCCAAGAGACGGCCAGGAGTAGCCACAAGGATCTGCACTGGGCCTTTCATGGCTTTAATCTGTGCGGAGATATTAGCACCACCATAGACACATTCCACGTTCAACTTCCTGTCATTGCTGGCAAAACTGACCAATTGCTTAGCTGTCTGTTGTCCAAGTTCCCTTGTAGGGGCCATGATAAGTGCTTGAATATTACGGTTATCGGTATCGATAAGCTCAACCAAAGGAAGACCGAATGCGGCTGTTTTTCCGGTTCCTGTCTGCGCTAGGCCAATGAAATCGGTAGGATTATTCCCGAGGAGCATAGGAATAGCTTGTTCTTGTATGGGAGTCGGTTGCTCGAAACCGAGTTTTTCTAGGACTTCAATCACCTGTGGTGAGAGTCCCAGCTTACTGAATGGATTCAAAAAAGGGCTTATTAAAATTGGGTGCAAAGGTAGCTGAAATGTAAGAGCCCGATACCTACCCTCAATTTTAGCTAAGTTCTTGATTCAATTGCCGTTATCTTTCAAGGATTAAGAGTCTTCCAAACCCTCCTCCATCTCTTCTGAATGGCCTAATTCTAGTGCTTTTACAGATTGTATTGCATTTCCAGCAATGCCTTTGATCGAGGCGTACATATCCACTGTATTGATTACTACTTTCTCAATTTGCTTCTCTCTTTGTTTCCAAATGCGCTGCATGGATCGTTTTTCTGAATCCAAATCGCTCTTCATTTGCGAAAATCCTTCAACGATGGCCTCTATCTGCATTCTGAAGGTATTGCTGGTCAAGAAATCATAGAGCATGTGCATTTTATCGCCCTTATTCTCCTGAGAACTTACAGCTGAGCTTAGCTGCACTATGGACTGTCTTAATACTGCGCAAAGCCCTTTAAATTCCTCGTAATTGCATATCCATATGCCCTCCTTCAAGCCCATACGATTCATATCGCTAGGCATGACCTCGGTCACTAGCACACCTATGTGAGCACCCCTGTCCCTTATATCGGCTTTGAATTTCTCTATCCAAGTCGGTTGAAAATCCCTGGTACGCTTGCTTTCATAGTAAATCATTCCGCAGTTCTGCTTAGCGCGGGTATTCACAATCTGAATACAATCGCCACCCCTAGCTCCTTTCTTGATCTCATCAATAGTGTCTAGCGGGAATTGACTTTGAAGCCATTCCTCAATGGCTAATTCCTGCACCTCACCTTGCAATTGCATAGAGCCTTGCTCCTGTTTACGTTTCATTTCCTCCGTCAACCTCTTCTGATCTTCTAGCTGTTTTTGCAACTCCTTATAACGCAATTCGTTCTTCTCCTCTTCTACTTTCTTGATTTTTTCCTTTTCTATGTTCAATTGATCAGTCAACCTCTTTTGAGCCTCAGCTTCAATTGCGCCCTTCATCTCATTCTTCTCGCGCTTGAGTTTTTCTACTTCGGCTTTACTCAGATTAAGCTCTTTCACTTGCTCTGATTTCTGCTTGAGTTCTTCCTGCATATTCTTAACTAGCTCAGCGTTCTCCTCCACTGCCTTGGCCTTAACCTTCTCTTCAATGGTCTTTCTATCGGCTTTCAATTGTGCCTCCAGCCTTTCTTGGAACAGCTCATTCTCCTTCTTCTTCTTCTCTTCGAATTCCTGTTTAGCCTTGGTAAAAGCCTCTTCTTCGGCTTCATAGCGCTTCTTTTCCTTGATCAATGCGGCCTGGAATTTTTGCTTTAATTCTTCTTCCAATTGATGTGCAAGGATATCTTGAACGTCTATGTTTGTTCCACAATTAGGGCACTTGACTTGGGTGTTCTTTTCCATCGAGTGTGAAGTTATACTCTGGATTTAGAATATCTAACATTGAAGGAATAAATCCAGTATTTGGCAGCGCTTTTAAGTCCAAATTACCACACCTAGTTTGAATTTCAAATAAATTTTTTTTACTCCCTTAGTTTTCAGAAACTTGACTATTGAGAATAGAATTATTCCCATTGAACAAGAACCAATACTAATGCGTCATTTACTACCTGTTCCTTTTCTGGTTGTCCTACTTTTTATTGGAAGTCTTTCCGCAAAGTCTTGTGGCAACAATATAGGCCACTTCGTTTATGTGAATCCTGAGTTTGACAAGGCAGCGGTTTATTGGTTCGCTCCGGGAGGTTATCCCGTATTATATGAAGAGGTGAGATACAGCAGCAGACCGTTTAACCCAAATACTGGAGGAGGAGCGTTAATCAGGCCTATTTATGATCTTTATGTTGAACTCAGGGATAGTAAAGTGACTATGGAACAATCCATATCAGGTTACTGATGGAGAATTTCCTTGAGTGATTTCCTCATGCATATGATTTCATCGTTGGACTAGGTATGATATTGAGCTTTATCAATGCTGTATATGAGCACTATAACAACAGGGCAGCAAAACGACAAGCGAAGAACTCAGAAGAAAAACTCAATACTTAGGGTCGTACATATTCTTACGGATCCGATCTTCTAGGTTCGTTGGCCTTCGTTTTCGTGTTAATCCTAATTCATAAACCAAGTTGGCTACCCTACATGCAATAGCATGACTCACCTGTCTGATATTCTTTAAGGACGGATAGAGTTTACCTTGAGCCAGATCCTCCTCAGTGACTTGATCAGCCAAGGTTTCCGCAGCGGCTAAGAGCAACTGATCATTCACCCCCTTGGCTTTACTCACGAGTAATCCCATACCAAGACCAGGGAAGATATAGGCGTTGTTTCCTTGGCCAGGAACTAAGGTTTTTCCCTTGTATTCAACTGGATTGAAAGGGCTTCCACTTACAAAAATTGCTTTCCCATCACTCCAGCTATAGGCCTGCTCAGCAGTACATTCAGCTTTACTTGTGGGATTAGACAGGGCGAAGATTACTGGACGTTCATTCACTTTACTCATCGCTTCGATGACTTCTTGATCAAATGTCCCTCCTGAGCCAGTAGCGCCAATAAGGACGTCAGGTTCTAATGTGCTTATCGCCTCTTTGAAAGGTATGGAATTCATATCGTGAGCGTATGGAAGATTATGCTCCATGAGTCCCTTTCTACCTTTGACCAATAACCCGTCTATGTCACAGAAATTCAATCTCTTGAGTGCTTCCTTTTCGCTGAGACCGTGTTTCATTAAGGCACTTTTCAAGAGGTCTGCAATACCCGTGGCTGCAGATCCTGCTCCCAGGAACATGACCTTGAGATCTTTGAATTCTTTACCCGTGATTTTACAGCTGGCCAATACCCCAGCAAGTGCTACTGAGGCTGTTCCTTGGATGTCGTCATTAAAACAGAGAATCTTATTCTTGTATCTATTCAGGAGTTTGTACGCATTGGGAGTCAAGAAATCTTCGAATTGAAGCAGTACTCCGGGGTACAATTTTTTAACGGCCATCACGAATTCATCTATCAATTCATCGTAGGCCTCCCCTGTTATTCTGGGATGCGGATATCCTAAATACAGCATATCCTCTCTTAACTCCTTGTTATTCGTCCCCACATCAATCATGACTGGAAGACACTTCCCTGGATCTATTCCTCCAAAAGCTGTGTAGAGTGCTAATTTCCCAATGGGAATTCCCATTCCATTAGCACCTAAATCTCCTAAGCCAAGAATACGTTCACCATCTGTAGCTACAATTACTTTGATATCGCGGTGATTCCAGTTTTTGAGCATCTCATAAATCTGCCCTTTATCTTCAGGAGTAATATAGAATCCTTTAGGCAGACTGAATAAGTGTGAGAATCGCTTACAAGCTTCTCCCACCGTGGGCGTATAGATGATAGGCAGCATTTCCTCTATATTCTCCATGATCACCTGATAGTACAGACGATCGTTTCTATGCATAAGCTGGAACAGCGCCAGATAGCGATCTATATCATCATCCTGCCTGCGTATATTAGTGACTATCCTATCTACCTGCATCTTCTGGCTGCTCACCGCATACGGTAGCAACCCCCTCAATCCTAAGGCATTCCTTTCTTCTCTAGTGAATGCTGTGGACTTGTTCTTTCTTCTATCCCTAAGCAGATCTATTCCCTTCTTGGCCATTCTTTGAATCTGAATAAGCAAGCAATATCGGGATAATCCTAATCTTAGAAATTAGAGCTTTCATATTCTGTCATGGACTAATTGTGGATAGAATCACACTTACTCTTTTTATGCTTAGGTGAACCTTTGGACTTGATATTGCTATTCGAAATCCCCATCTTTGAATTCTCAAAATAGAACATTCCGTTCTTACATTATGAAACGAAATAAAGTCATCGTTATCGGAGCCGGTTTTGCTGGACTTCAATTCCTTCAAAGCATAGAAAAGGATAGATTCGATATCCTGCTTATTGACCGATTGAACCACCATCAGTTCCAGCCTTTGTTTTATCAAGTAGCGACTTCGCAGTTAGAACCTTCGAGCATCTCCTTCCCCCTCAGACATATCTTTCAAGATAGGAAGGATATACGCATTCGCATGACCAGTGTGAGGAAGATCTTGCATGAGGAACATCTAATCAGAACTGATATTGGAGATTTCCCATATGATTTCTTGATAATCGCCACGGGTGCACAGACCAATTTCTACGGGAACAAGGAAATTGCTACTCATGCTTTAAAACTGAAAACCACGCACGAGGCCATCACCATTAGGAACACTGTTTTGACCAATTTCGAGCGACTCCTCAGCACTACAGATGAAGAGGAAAAAAAGCGGATGCTCAACATCATTATCGTAGGCGCTGGTCCCACGGGTGTAGAGCTTAGTGGCGCGTTTGCTGAAATCAAGAAATATGTATTGCCCAAGGACTTTCAACGCATAGACTTCTCTAGGTTACGCGTCATCCTCCCTAGGCTCTTTCTAGTTATGACAACAGAGCCCATGAGAGTCAGTGCGGACTGCTCGTTGGGTAGACAGCTTCGCCCTCAGCACGCACTTGAAGCCCCTGTAGAGGTGCTCTAGTCAGGTAGCATCCCACGCTAAAACCGCTTAGGCTGAGGCTCACATTTTCAAATGCTAAATAGAATGCTTCTTGCACGAAACATTCCGTTGTATAGGTAATCTAAATCCGTGCGCTGCTGGGGTTATTCGCCACTCCTGGTGGTTTCAAAAACGGAGGTGACAGGCTGAGAGCGTGTGAGGTAGAATCCTTCCATCACGATAACATGGGGCAGGGTTATCATGGAAGTGACGATAACGAGCAGGTACATGGGAGAACAGGCAATGACTTCAATATGCGAAAGCCAGATGATGAAGAAGATTCCTAGTAGACTCAAAACGGTGACGGGGGTCAGTAGCTTGAGGAAGTCTTTCCAATGTTGAGCAACACCTAACTGGCTTAAATGCGCTTTCTCCTCAAGAAGCACCCGTGTGCTGTGCATGATGCAGAAGTAAAGTAAGAAGGAAATGATAAGCGAAAGATGATAAAATGAGATGGCTGAAATGGCGATTACTGCAAGCTCAAGTATTAGTCTTTTCGTTTTCAGCAGCCCTTTTGAGCGAAGCCAGATTAAGCTGGTGACGATAAATAAACAGGAAATGAGGGCTAGTACACCATTGAGTGGCGCAGCTAAGATTCTCGAGAATAATCGAAAGTCAGGATAGCGTTCATATAGCTGTTCCAGCTCATTGGAGCCAAAGTAAAATAGGGACGAAAAAATAAAGCATCCCCATGCCATGTAAGATATAATCTTGAATAGTTTATGCTTGAAATTTAGGTCAACGAGCTGGCTCTGACCAAAGTGATAGGAACTAATACCGAGAAAGAGAAGCATACACACTTCAGGTATCCATAGCCAGCAAATCAAAAAAACAGCCATTACGGCCAGATATAGACCAAGGAAAATGGGCTGAGGAAGAGAACTGGAGCGCTTGGCCAGTTCAATATCGAGTGAGCCATGAGGAAGACCCAGAACGAGTATAAGCGAAAGACCGACTCCATTGAGCCAAGCCTGGTCAATGAATGGAACGTAGGCCGCACATAAGATGCATATGGCGCTAATCGCTATGTAGCTAAGGTGAAACAGTTCATTAAGCTAAAGAAGACTCATAAAACCTGCTCGGAAAATTTTCCCGAGCAGATCTAGTAATAGAGTCTTTATTTAAAAATGCAAAGCGCTTAAGCGACTGCAGGAGTAACTTTACGGTCAGCTATGGCAATGCCATAAACTACTAAACCAAAGCCAATTTTATTGATAGCATCAGCGATGTTGTAGAATAAGTCTACGTTGGAGGATTCCCAACCTAAGCTGATATTCAGCCATCCACCAGGCATGCACATGTATCCTATTGGATAAATGGCCCAACCTACGAGGACAAACCATGCTAGTGTTCTTACCCCTTTTTGAACGGTGGTGCTATTTGAAGCGTCAGCCAGTTGCTTAACTTCTCCAGCCCATACCGTATAGAGCACATATACGTATCCTACAGCAGATATAACACCCCACAATACACTGTGGCTTGTACTTCCACCTTCAGGATTGAATGCCTCACCGATATATCCGGCAACCAGCATCAAAACAGATGCGCCTATCAATTTCCACATCAACCCTAATTTGGCCCCAGCCGCTTTAGTAAGTAGGTAGAATTCTACACACATCAATGGCACAGTCAAGGTCCAGTCGATGTATCGCAGGGCTGTCGGATTCTCTCCGGTTACCATATAATAGTCTCGCATGTAATAGTAGTGTACCGCTGCAATTCCAGTAATCAGTCCTGATACGAGAAGTGAGGTTTTCCATTTGTCATCGACTCTACTCCGTTCAAAGAGAAAGAAGATGGCGGCTGCAAACATGGCCATATAGCCAGTGAAAAAAGTGAACGCAATTGGATCAGCCTTTGGGATGGTCATGATTTCCATTAAAAACATAGTGTATAGAGTTTAGGTTACAAAAAATTAGGCACAGCGTACTATAGGAGTATACGTGCTTACGTCTATACTTAGAGTTGTTGAAATTTGATTATGCTGCCTAATCATGGCTGCTTCACTCTCTATGAAAAACAGACTTAATACACTGAATCTAATAAGGAAGTACGATGAACGTCTACTCTCACTGCTAACTCCGATTTATTAGCGCAGGATTTTCCTGCCGCACGTGTGCTCATATTTTCGATTATAGGATGCCTTGGGCTTAGAGGAATAGTTTGATTTTAAGCTGAACCATAAAGGAGCAAATACTTGATATTGCTATTCGAAATCCCCATCTTTGAATTCTCAAAATAGAACATTCCGTTCTTACATTATGAAACGAAATAAAGTCATCGTTATCGGAGCCGGTTTTGCTGGACTTCAATTCCTTCAAAGCATAGAAAAGGATAGATTCGATATCCTGCTTATTGACCGATTGAACCACCATCAGTTCCAGCCTTTGTTTTATCAAGTAGCGACTTCGCAGTTAGAACCTTCGAGCATCTCCTTCCCCCTCAGACATATCTTTCAAGATAGGAAGGATATACGCATTCGCATGACCAGTGTGAGGAAGATCTTGCATGAGGAACATCTAATCAGAACTGATATTGGAGATTTCCCATATGATTTCTTGATAATCGCCACGGGTGCACAGACCAATTTCTACGGGAACAAGGAAATTGCTACTCATGCTTTAAAACTGAAAACCACGCACGAGGCCATCACCATTAGGAACACTGTTTTGACCAATTTCGAGCGACTCCTCAGCACTACAGATGAAGAGGAAAAAAAGCGGATGCTCAACATCATTATCGTAGGCGCTGGTCCCACGGGTGTAGAGCTTAGTGGCGCGTTTGCTGAAATCAAGAAATATGTATTGCCCAAGGACTTTCAACGCATAGACTTCTCTAGGTTACGCGTCATCCTCATCGAAGGAGGTGCAGAACCTCTGTCGGCCATGAGTGCTGAGTCTAGAAAAGCCTCAGCCGTCTATATCAAGGAATTAGGTGTGGAACTCATGTTGAACACCACCGTATCTTCATATGACGGAAAGAAAGTCGTGCTAAGTGATGGCAAAGAAATCCCTTCGAGCTTAGTCATATGGGCTGCGGGAGTGACAGGGAATTGGCTAGATGGAATAGCAGAAGATATGCGTTCAAAGGGCAATAGGATTGCTGTTGATCGCTTGAATCAAGTTCAAGGAATGCATGGCGTTTATGCTGTGGGAGACATCGCTTATATGGAGACTCCATTATACCCCAAAGGTCTTCCCCAATTGGCCAATGTGGCCATCAATCAAGCACAGAATTTGGCCAAGAACCTAAAAAAAGATGCTGATATAAACGATTGGAAAGCCTATGAGTACAAGGACTTAGGATCCATGGCGACCATTGGCCGAAATAAAGCTGTCGTAGATCTACCTTTCGTGAAATTTAAAGGCTACTTCGCTTGGTTCGTATGGATGTTCCTCCATCTGATGCTCATCCTCAGAGTGAAAAACAAGCTGATTATCTTTATCAATTGGACGTCCAACTACTTTACTCGAAACAGCTCTTTACGACTTATCTTGAGTGAAAAGGAAGACGAGTTCTGAAGTGTCTTAATTCATAAAGTAGTAGGTAATGATCCCTGCGATATATCCTACAAAGGCAAATAACGTGATGTGTTTCATATACCAGATGAAGTCTATTTTCAAGATGCCCATGATAGCAACACCCGCTGCGGAGCCAATAATCAATAGGCTTCCTCCTGTTCCTGCGCAATAGGCTAACAATTCCCAGAAGGTATGGTCAGGTGGGAAATCAGTAAAAGAATACATACCAATTGCACCTGCTACTAAAGGTACGTTATCTACAATGGAAGAAAGAACTCCAATAGCCGTATTAATCGCATAGATACTTCCCAATTTCTCATCTAAGAATTCTGATAATTGGGTAAGATGCCCTGCGACTTGTAAACTCGAAACGGCTGTCAATATTCCCAAGAAGAACAAGATACTAGGCGTATCAATCCTTCTGATCACCCCTGCGATAGAAAGTGGAGTCTTAGCCTCAGTGTTCTTGGATCTATGCATGACATCAGTGACCAGCCAAAGTACGCTGAGACCCAATAATACGCCCATGAAAGGCGGTAGATGGGTAAGCGTCTTGAAAATAGGAACGAAGAGCAAGGCACTTATTCCAAGTCCAAAAATCAGGTTCTTCTCAAATAAAGTTACTTCCTCTTGGCCAGAACCTTCCTTTTCATTGATTTCAGCACTCATGACCTCCCCTTTAAGTCTTAGGGAGAACATGACCAATGGTACTACGAGACAAACCAAACTGGGTAAAAAGAGGCTCCCCACGATTTTCGCTGCGGTCACCTGCCCTCCTATCCATAGCATGATAGTAGTTACATCTCCTATGGGTGACCAAGCTCCACCTGCATTAGCCGCCAAGACTATAATCCCCCCGAAAATCCAGATATCTGACTTTTCCTTCATCAGTTTCCTGATCAAGGCTGCCATGACAATTGCGGTAGTAAGGTTATCTAAGACAGCCGAAAGGAAAAAGGTGATAATGCCAAGAATCCATAATAGTTTGACTCTATTTCTGGTTGTTATTTTATCTGTGATAACAGAAAAACCTTCGTGGGCATCTATTAATTCCACGATAGTCATAGCGCCCAATAAGAAGAAAAGGATACCCGCGATGTCTCCCAGATGTTCCATCAATCTGTGTTCGACAAACGAATGAGAAGCCTCGGCTGTTAGGTCAGGAAATATTACATAGCCTGATGTAATCAAAATCGTCCAACAAAGAACACCTATGAGCAGAGCCACAGCGGCCTTATCTATCTTGAGACTGTGCTCAAATGCAATAGCCAGATAACCTAGCACAAAAATGAACACCATCAATAGATACATGGCCAATATGTTTTAAGTAAAATCAGGGATGAAATAAGCGAATTACTGCTTCTCTCTGAAGTCCATGTTATACGTGATTCCTAATTGCAAGTTATGGTTGCGTTCAGCATGCACACCGTCTCCCTTAAAGACCATTTGATTCAGGTATCCAGCTTGGATTTGCAGAGATTTATTCACTTGATATCCTAATGCTCCATAGAGTCTGTTCTGGTCCAAGGTATTGGCCCCTACGCCTTTTCCGAATTGAATAAATGGCTCATCATACAAAGCCAAGAAAAGGGTCTTCTCTTTCATTTCAGGGTGATTCAAAGGAATATTGACCATGAAACGGTAACGAGCGCGTTGACGAAAAACAAACTCATCATGTTCGAATTCCGCTGCAGAGTTCAGGGTTTTTCTTTCCAAGAAACGTTGCTCTAATCGGTAGCGGTGATTGAAGTAGAATCGTCCTGCTTTTTGCTTGAGGATCATCTGCTGCCATATTCTGTGTTCATTGAAGGAATATGAAATAGGTTGCTCACCATATGGGAAGGACTGAATCCAGCCGTATCCTGCGGTAAGCATAGGTCCATCAGGAATGTAATAATCTACCCCTACTCTCATCAAAGACTGCTGCCAGTTTTGTCCCAGGTCTTCACGTCTCCACTGATACTCGGTATGAATACCCCATTTATCACTAAGTCTGTGATTACCGAAATACATGAACCAGGTGTTCTGTTGAG
>ERZ888423.1107-NODE-1107-length-24858-cov-17.715559_pt1 | contig 24858 bp, 21 predicted proteins | sample MGYA00520523_ERZ888423 | MGnify/ENA primary metagenome ERZ888423 (study PRJEB32303, sample SAMEA104408611) | aquatic metagenome | biome: Brackish water; feature: Pelagic; material: water | place: Baltic Sea | collected 2014-06-08T10:24:00 | depth 30,27 m ...
AGGAATCAGTATCATTCTTCCATTTTTGGACATGATAATAGTCTTTATGCCTTTGGAGGTTATGGGCTTTTTGAGACTAAAAATTTATTTGTCTGTTACAGTAACGCACTTAATGAATGGCGACAGGTGATCTCTAATTGCGCCATAGAACCTAGATGGGGTCATGATTATATGGTTACGGATGATGCACTGTATGTATTTGGAGGATTTAATAAAATAGATGCGGACGTCCATCAGGAATATAAAGATTGCTGGAAGTACCAATTTTTGAGTCGCGAGTGGGTGAAATTGGGAAGAGTGAATATTGAATATGATAGCCACGTAGAATCGGAAGATAATTCTCAAAGTCAGCTACTCTTTCAAACGCCTTATATTCTTCGAATAAATATAGAGGATAATTTAGTTAAGCGATATGCTGATCGAGACATTAATGTGCAATCACATGGACAATTTGATACTTCCCAGAATAAAATTCTTTTAAGCGAATATGTAGACAAGATGAAGGTTTTTTCTGTACATAATACTAATGAAATTCTACATACTTTTTTAAACGAAATACCTTTTTACACCCCAGAATCAAGATATACCATTTATTTTTATTTTGCAGCGGTCTTTTTTGTCTTAGGAGCCATATACTTGGGATATCGGAATAGGAAGCGCAAAAAAATCAGGAGTAAATTTAAGAACAGTCAGCAAATTATCGGAGATAATGGGTTGTTTTATATTAAGAATAAGCCTCTGATAGAATACTTTGACGGGCATGCTTTAACATTACTAACAACATTTTTAGAACGACCGGATGAGTATATTAGTTTACAAGAGCTGGATGACTTGTGTAACCTCGATAAAAAGGCTAGTTCTGTGTCTGTTAAAAAGCGAAGGGAGCATGCATTGATGATCATAAAAGAAAAACTATCAATAAGCTTAGATGTCGACCCCAAGAGTGTGCTTATAGAGGAAAGGGAGGCAGAGGATAAACGGATAAAAAAAATAAAGCTCAACGACCGAGAACTTCTCTTGCTCAATAAATGACATCCCTTAGCCAAGGGAGTGAGCGGCCTTATTTACAGGATTCAGTATAGGTCGTATAAAATAACCTGGTAAACTAAATCATTATGGTTTGTATAGAGGCAATATGGACAATCAAAAGAGAACCTAACGAAGGTAGATTTAACAATAGTCAAGAAGTTAGTTAAGAATTAATGGCTAGTAGGTGCAAATCTGAATATCTTGTCCTTCGGGTCTCAACAATAAAGAAATAGGACAAATCGGTTATTCTCTGTAGGGCCAAGCGCCAAGATAGGTATAATAACATATGTAAACCATTATGAGCAGACAAGCAAAGGCATAAAGCGACAACTCAAGTTTTTGTATTGTGTCTGAATTAATCAGAGTCCATTTTTTGAATGAGGTAATAAGCTGTTTCAAAGTGTTAAATTATATATCAATATTAAAAAAAAATTAGTTTTTAGCTGAAAGAATTAAGCGAAACTATACTTTCTTGTATTTTACAACCCTAAGAGTAATGGTGTATACAGCCACAAGAAAAAACTTACTGGTCTAAGCCCCAACAAAGTCCAAATTCATCAATTAATTCTCTGCGCCGCACCGAAGCATCGTAAATGCCATTAGTAGTTACTAAATAATTCTTGCTAGATTCAGGAAATAGCAGAATTAAATCATTCACATTGTTAACAAGATGAGATTTACATATAGCATCTATGTTTTTAATCAGTTTTACGTGATCTGAAATGAGAGGCGTATAGAGATTTCTCGCTTGTAACTCAACAATAATTTGGACCACAAACTCCGCTCTATATTGCCTCCATTCAAATAGCATTTCTAATAGAGTTGTTGGGTCCGTGAGGTGAAGTGTGTCTTTTTGTATCTGCTTCATTTACTGTACAATGATATGTCATGTGCAGATAAACTTTAAGTAATTTATACGAAACTATAGTTTCTCATAATTTTGAATTTGGACACCCTATTTTAAGTATAAATGTGCCTAAGTTGATTACTATCAATTAGAACCAAATCAGTAGTAATTGCTTAGTTGCGTATATATAGCGAATTGCCGCTTTGGCTCACTTTGTATGTTTTTAAATTACAGCGAGCAGGGCCTGTTAATAAACTGCTATTAAACGAAAATGTAGATGCGCAGCAAGGCGTAAAAGCAGTATCTGACTGGGTTCCGCATCGCAATTGGAGCGTTTTGGGATCTAAATGGATTTGCGAGCATTCTCGCTCAGACTCATAGGTACACGTCCTTTCTATAGCGTAATATAGGTCGTCGTAATTGTGAATTATATAGACGCCTTTGTTACCTTGATTTATACTAATGTATTCACCTAAGTTACGAAGATTATAGTATTCAGGTAATTCCATGTTTATGGTACTATTAACTGAAGCGTCAGGTACAAAACAATCTCCTGAATAAGGGTTTTCGTCTTTGCAAGACGGAGATAAAAAGGTGAATAGAATTAGAACGACGATAATTTTTTTCATTTTTCGTAGGTATAAAATCCTTTACCTGTTTTTCTACCAAAGTATCCTGCTTGCACGATCTTTTGCTGAATACGATTTGGTCTAAACTTAGGGTCGTAATTAAATAGCTCGTACATAGATTGGGTAACAGAAAGATTAGTTTCTACACCTATTAGATCCATTAATTCAAAAGGACCCATTTTAAAACCACTGGCGCGCACTAGGTCGTCTATCACCTCGTAACTGGCTGCATTTTCTTCAGCTATTTTAAGTCCTTCTACATAAAAATGTCTGGCAACTCTATTCACGATAAAACCGGGAGCATCTTTGGCTACGATACAAGTTTTATTCACACTTGTTACGTAGTTTTTGGCAATTTGAAGTACTTCAGGTGAGGTTTGTTCTGCACTTATTACTTCTACCAGTTTCATAATATGAGCGGGGTTAAAATAGTGTATGCCAACGACTTGCGCTGGATAAGCAAAGTTAGCTGCAATTTGTGTTAGAGGAATAGACGATGTGTTGGATGCATAAATAGTAGAAGAACCGTTTATTTCTGCTAGCTGGGAAAGAACCTGCATTTTGACCTCGAATTTTTCTACAATAGCTTCTATTATTAAATCGACTTGTACATCGGCAATACGGCTGGTGTACTGCAAATTTTCATGAGTTGCAGCAACACTTTCTGCATTTATTTTACCTAGTTCGAGCGCTTTGGAAAGAGTGGCGGCAATGTTTGTTTTTGCGATTTGTAATACTTCGTCATTAATTTCAAAAAGAACTACTTGGTGTCCTGCAGACGCAGATACTTGTGCTATACCGCGACCCATTACACCAGCCCCTATTATTCCTACTTTCATTGCCGCTAATATCTTGGTTTTATTGGTATAAATCAAATAGTGTGGATGAAACCGCAGGAATTAAAGCATATAAATATGTTACATGCGTTTTGGGTTTCTATTTTCGCCTATACCCATTGGGTATAGTAAAGGGGAAAGAGGTTATAGCATTGTCGCTTATGGTTTGGTAGTTTAGTACTACTTTTAGGTCTTGAGATTTTTGCTGAACCAAGAGATCAACAAGAGTGGGAAGGAGAGTATTATTCAAATTTTGATACGCATCATATTGAATAATAGCTTGCTGGGTTGTGTCTTGTGAAGTTACCACAGAACGAAATATTCTATTGTTTTCATTTATAACAATGCGGTTAATTGCGATGCCATCACTACCACTAAGTTGTTTGACGTCCGGCTGATAACGGTATTTATCGGATTGAAATACGGCATTGCCGAGGAGCAGATTTTGAACTTGTTTGAGTGTTGCTTTATAGCCTAGGTACTGATAAAGGTAATTATTATCGTACGCCATATATTCTTGAGCAAGCGTATTAATCATAAAAAAACTATCCTTAGTGATAAGTACCGTTACTCCTATCCCAAACATGCTCACTTTAGCCCAAAGTAAACTATCTGCTTTCATTTTTAGGTGAAGTGCCAAGTTAGTACTCTTACCATCCATTAACACAGTAGCTTTACCTCTAGCCTCAAAGTAATCTTTTTTGTATTGATTTTCCCAAAAATTTTGTATGCTCTCCAAGCTAGGAGCGGGCATCGTATTTGAAGTTATTTTGCTTGATTTACATCCCGTAGATATTCCTATTAGGGTAAGTAAAAACAAGACGATAAGTTTATTTGACATCAATAAGGTCGATTTTAGATTGCATTTCATTGGCCATGGTTTGATTACCCATTTCCATAAATATTTCTTTAGCGTGGCGATAGTACTCTGAGTTTTCGGGATCTAATGCCATGCATTGGTCTAGTAATTTAAGTGCAGACGTGTACTCTTTTTTTGCGTAGAAGATCCATGCTCTGGTATCCAAAAAAAATGGATTATTGGGTTCCCTTTTTAATGCAATTTCTATAAGCGAATCTGCTTTGACCAACATTTCTTTTCGAAGCGCTAAACTGTAAGCATAATTATTGAGCACGACCCCGTTATTAGGGCTTATACTTAGAATATTTTCAAAGATTTGATCAGACTTACCGTGATTATTTAATTTTTGGTAAGCGGATGCTTGACATAGCAGCAGATCAATTTTTTCGTTTTTGTCTAAGGCAATTTCTAATCCTTCCTCGGTAATACTTATGGCTTGATAATATTCTTGCTCAACGATCAAAGCGTATCCAATTTGGGCATACAATCGAGTAACATTGGGAAATAATTCAAGCGCTTTTTTTGCATCTTCTAGCTGAAGAGCGGCATTGCCCATTCGCTCGTCTATGATGATTAACTTGCTCCAAAGTTTATAGTCACTTTGATCTTTTTCAAGCGCTTTTAGGTTGTATTCGCGAGCGAGGGAAAAGCTGCCCATAGTGCCTTCTATATCTGATTTTAAGATAAGCGGTTCGGGCGCATTAGGGTATACGTTTAATAGAATATCAGAGAGTTCTTTGACTTCTTTTAGTTTGTTTGTGTCTGTTTTGATTACTAAAAAGTAGGTGCTTATGGCTTGCAGTTTTTGAACCAAATCGAGGTCTTGATACCTGAAGGCTTCTTTTAGGTTATCAAAAGCAAGTTTCTCATTGAACATACCATGGTATATTTTAGAAAGCGCGTAATATGCCTTTCCGCTATTAGGATCTAAAGTAAGTATATCATTAAGCGTTTCGATAGCTTTTTCGGTCTTACCTGCGTTTTGATAGGCTTCAGACAAGTACCCTTTATACTGTATCTCGTTTGGGAAATGTACAGCGAGTTTTTCCATTTCTAAAACAGCTAATTCTGGCTTGCCCATGGCCGAATAAACATATTCTAATCGGGTAGAAGATTCGGACTCTATACCAAACCTGTCTTGCATTTTTTTCAAGTAAATCACAGATTGATTGTAATTTTTAGCATTGAAATACTGCCCTGCCGCCTCAGTATAGTTTTGCTTTTCCTCGGGCTCTGCATTTACCATTTGGGCAAACATATTTGCGCTTTCAGGGTATTTGCCATACTTGCTGTAAAATTGCCCCAATTGTCCAGAGAACCAATGATTATAAGGGCTTTGTGCTACCGCCTTTTCAGCCCAATACAAAGCCTCATTCGATTTATTTGCTTGATAGTAAAGTTTGGCAAGTTGGTACATCGTAGCGTGACTTTTGGGGTCAAGTACAATTGCTTCATGGTATAGCCCTAGGGCATTCTCCTTGTTGTTTAGTACCATTTGCTTGTTGGCTTCGTAGTACACAGTTTCAAAAGCTACTTTTTGTTTGTAACCGTTTTCTGAGGAGGTTTGTGTAGAAAAGGAAATGGATTTGCAACCTACGCCTGCAAGTAAGAAGAGAACTAAAGGTATGTGTACCGTTTTAGTCAATACGTTGTGTGCTGAAATCGCCGATGCTTATTTCGTTGGCAGTACCATCATACTCAGCCTTATTACCAATCATTGAGTTGGTTAGTTTGGCATTTCGTATGGTACTAAACGTTTGTATTATACTGTTATCTATTGTGCTATTCTCTATGATTGTATTATTGCCTATAGACACATATGGTCCAATTTTACTATTGGTTAAAATTACATTTTCGCCAATAAAACACGGTTCTATAATCTCAGATCCATTATTTACTAAAGTATCGGAAATTAATTTCTCTGTAGAATTTGCAAGAACGCGTTGGTTTGTGTGAACGGTTGCGTTTTTATTTCCGCAATCCCACCATTCTATCACTTTCCCAGGAGTAAATTTAGCCCCTTTATTTTTCAAGGTATCTAAGGCATTGGTAAGTTGATATTCACCTTTTTCGGTGATGTTATTATCCAACAGGTACTCTATTTCTGTTCTTAATGATTCCCCATTTTTAAAGTAATAAATACCGATAATGGCCAAATTAGATTGCGGATTTTCAGGTTTTTCTACAAAGTCTTCAATAATGCCATAAGCGTCTAATTGTACCACGCCAAATGCACGAGGATCTTCTACTTCTTTTACCCAAACAGTGCCGTCTACAGTTGCATCCAACACAAAGTCGGCTCTAAAAAGCGTATCGGCAAAGGCTACTATTACATTTCCGGTAAGAGCTTGCTTAGCCATATAAATAGCGTGTGCAGTTCCTAGCGCTTCTTCCTGAATATTAATAGAGCCCTTGGCGCCTAGTTTAGCAGCAACTTCTAGCAAGTTTTTTTGAACTTCTTTACCGAAGAATTGTTCGTTAGGTCCAATTACAAAGGCTATTTCTTCAAGTGGCTCATTGACTACTTTTGCAATGTCTTCTACCAAGCGTTGCACTATTGCTTTGCCTGCCACGGGTACTAGCGGTTTTGGAACAGTAAGTGTGTGGGGTCTTAACCTGCTACCTATACCTGCCATTGGGATGATGATGTTCATTCGTTGTTTTTAACTTATTATATTCCTGTATGTCCGTAGCCGCCTGCACCTCTTTCGGTTTCATCTAGGCTATCGGTTATTTTAAACGCTATTTGTTCGTATTTATTAACTACCATTTGAGCAATACGGTCTCCATTATTTATGGTAAATGCTTCTTTCGAAAGATTAATTAACGCTATTTTTAGTTCGCCACGGTAATCGGCATCTATGGTTCCTGGTGTGTTTATTACGGTGATGCCGTGTTTGAAAGCCATGCCACTCCGAGGGCGAATCATTGCTTCGTAGCCGTTGGGCAAAGCCATATATAATCCTGTTCCTACCAGTACACGGTCCATGGGTTCTATGACAATTGGTTCTTCTAGAAAAGCCATTAAATCAACACCTGCAGCTTGTTTGGTCTGATACGTAGGTAGCGGATTATTACTCGTATTTATAATATAAAGCTCGATCATTCGGCCGGCAAATTTACGTTTTTAGTGCTTAAAATAAGTCTGTAACCAATGAAAGCGTAAACAATAAATGAAATCAAATTGACTAGAAGTTTTAGTGCGCCGCTCAGACATAAGTACTCCGTGCCTAGATATAGTCCTATGGCAAGGAGGATCATTCCTATAATATGCCAAGTGTGATAGGCGACAGGATAAAATCGCTGACCTAAAAAATAGCTTAAGGCTGCCATTACAAAGTAAGCGATTAAAGTGGTAATTGCCGCGGCTAAAAACCCATATAGGGGAATATAAATTACTAAAAGTAGGATAGTCATACCAGCACCAACTAAGGAAATACCTGCACCTAACTTTGTTTGATTATTTAGCTTATACCATATACTCAAGTTAAAAAATATGCCAATAAACATATTGGCTAGCAGCAGTATAGGTACTATAGTTAGCGCATCGGGATGCTGATGAAATTCTTTATTGGCGATTAAAGAGCGAGCTATTTCTCCTTTAAAAGAGGATGTTATTAAGAAGATTGCTCCGCAAGCGTATACAAACCAATCCATGATTTGAATGTATGATTTTTTGGCACCTGACTTATCTGCTTGTGCAAAGAAGAAGGGCTCTACGGCGTACCTAAATGCCTGAATAAACAAGGTCATAAGCATACTTAGTTTATAGAAGGTTCCATATACACCTATTTGATACGAAGCCTCATTTTCAGGAAGTAGTTTTCGCATTGCAAGTCTATCAAATGTTTCATTCACCATACCTGCAAAACCCAAAATAATAAGTGGCCAAGAATAGGCAAACATCTTTTTCCATAATTCCATGTTGGGTTTGCCAAAATGCTTAAATATGTCCGTGGTCAACAATAAAAACTCAATTGCACTTGCTATCAAATTAGCAATAAAAACGTAGATAATATTTCGCTCTACTCCCGCCATGTCAGGATAGTAAACAACGAAAAAGATATTGAATACTACATTTAAGACTATCCCAGTACTTTTGATAAAAGCGAATTTTTTTGCCTTATTCAAGTACCTTAAAAGTGCATATGGAATGGATTTAAGTACGTCTATCGCTAGAATTATAGTAAAAAGCACAACGTAATCCAGGTTGTTGGGATATCCAACAAAACGACCAACGCTTTGCGTATTAAGCAACATTAGTCCAATAAAAAATCCTACAATAATGAGCAGAGAAGACATAGCGGTAGCGAAAACATCTTTGTATTCTTTTTCGATTCTTGAAAAATTAAAGAACGCGGTTTCCATGCCGTGAGGAAGTACCACAAAAAAGAAGGCAGCGTATGCATAAAACTCTATTTGTGGTGCAAGAAGCGCTGGTGTAAAATATGCAGCAAAAAAGAAGACTAAAATGAAATTTATAGACCTTCCAACTATACTAGGTATACCGTAAATGGCTGTGTCGCTAGCTAATTTTTTTATTATGCTCATGAGAGGTACAAAGCTAACAGATGCTGGTCGTAGCTATTCACACTTTATTTTGACTTGTCTAATGTGTAGGATATTTGCATTCTAACAGAGCGTGGTGCGCCCAAGTCAGCAGGACGTATAGCGTACTCAACATTAGCTAAGTTGCTGATTAAGAGGTTTAATTTCCAAAGGTTATTTATTTCATAACCTATTCGCGTATTGATTAGCGTGTGTTCTGTAAGTCTCTTGTCTATAGATTCTTGTACACCCGGAATAAAGAAAGGAAGTATGCCAGTAGTAAATGCAGCGTCTATGTTTTTAACGATACTTTGGTAAGTTATACCCGCTCCAATATTCCATTTTTTATAACTAAGCATAATATCTGCTTTGGCTAAGTGTTTAGGTCGGTATTTAAGCTCATGCCCCAAGGTGTCAGAACTGGTATTTAAGTAAGTATATTGATTTCCATTGATATCCGAACCAATGTTTTTATTGGGCTCAAGTGCTTTGGAAGAAGCGTATGTATAACCTATAAAACCTTGGATGTCTAAAGACCTAGTTTTTTTCTGAAAGGCAATATTGAGCTCCCCGCCACGTACTTGTGTTTTTCCAATGTTTAAGGTTTTAAAACCAGCACCAAAGCTGGGTTGATCTGGGGTTCCCCATTGTGCAAAGGTAAACTCCATCATTTGGTCAAACTGCATTTGAAATCCAGCAATATCAATCATTATTTGCAGGCCTTTTATTGATAAACCTTGTTTTAAACCTACTTCAAGATTGTTGCCACTTTCAGAGTTTAGATTCGGGTTTGGAAAAATAGTAACCGGCCCAACAGATGTTTTAATGTACGACTCGGCGATGCTTGGGAACCTGTACCCCTGGCCAAAACTGCTTCTAAAATAGGTATACGATGCTATTTTATAATTTAAACCTGCGCGATATACAGGCTTACCTTCAGAGCGATCATTAAGTTTAAATTGCTCATAACGAGCACCTAAGGCTAGTGATAATCGCCTCCATGATTTTTCTGACTGAAGGTACGCGGCATGATTGGTTGCAGTGTTGTCTCCGCCATACAACGGTGACTGTGATATGGTGTTTATGGCAACTAGACCACCTGTTATGTATATATTTTGCGGGGTAAGCGTATACTTTGATTGATATTCAGCATAAACCAAATCAGAGCTATTATCTTGATTAGTAGCGGGGTCATTGTTATCTACCACATTGTTTATGTTTAAATATCGTGTATTTAATGAATGACTAAATTTTCCTTTGTTCCACGTTAGATAAGGGTCAATGCTAAAACGTGATACCTGGTTATCTGTAGTAGCACTATCTAATGCAGTATATCCTAAGTCAAAAGAGTGCCAAAGCAAAAAACTTCCAGATTTACCTTGTTGATAGGTCATGTTAACTCCATAAACTAAATTTTTATCGGCTATTGTTTTTCGAAGTCCTAATGTGCTCCTAATTCGCTTATCATAATCACTCATTTTGTAGCTTTTATCATCGAGTGCGTTTAATCCAAAAGTAACGCCAAGTCCTTTGTAAGTGCTGGCATGATATGCAGAAAAATTTGTAACTGTATTTCTTTTATTTCCTTGATAATGAAGTGATTCTCTTTGAGGTAAATTGTAAAATCCTGATGAAATAGTGACTTGAGTAAAAGGCTTTGCTCTTGGCTTTTTAGTTTTTATATTGATAACCCCATTTAAGGCAGAACTGCCATAAATAACGGAACTAGCGCCTTTTATTATTTCAATACCATCTATACCTTCAGTAGGTAAAAAGGTCCAAAGAGGTTGACCAGCGTCTCCGCTCAGCATTGGCACACCATCAATAAGCACTTGAACGCGTGAACCTGCTCCATAACTCCAACCGCTTCCGCTTCGTATAGTGGGCTGGTTATCAACAATCTGAACTCCATTTATTCTGCCTATGGTTTCTTCTATATTGGTGGGAGCGGTGTTGCCTATGAGCTCGGGTCTTATTATTTCAAGTGATACAGTTGCGTTTTTAAGTTGTGATTCCCGTTTGTTTTCAGATACCACAATGGCATTAAGTAAACCTGCGGCGTCATTTAAGATGATCACGTTAGCATTTCCATCTGCGTTGGGAATTATTAATACAGACTCAAACCCAATATAATTTAACTTGACTTGTAATAAATCAGAATAAAATTCAAACACCCCATTTTCATCACTTATAGCGATTGTGCTATTGCTGGTCGGAGAGACAAATTGAACGCCAATCAATGGTTGATTTGTGAAGTCTTTAACAGTTCCAAAATAGGTGGTTGAATTTTGAGAATATCCGCTAATACTAAATAGCAAGAATAGGACTTGTATGCTTAGTCGGGTAGGCATATATTTGTTTTCTACAAATATATTTAAACGAATCATTATGAAAAGATTTTTACATATTGCTCTATTCGCGTTGTGCGCTGTTAATGTTGCCAATGCTCAAAACTGTAATCCAGACGTTACGATTACCAAACCCGGTGTTTATCCAGAACAGCCTGACACAGCCTATATCAATAAGACGTATGATTTTGTGTTTCAGGTGTTAGCTATTAAGGATACTACGACCATGTTTAATGGCCAGTTGGTTAATGCAGATATAGACTCTGTTAATATTGATAATGTACTTGGCCTACCTGCAGGGTTTTCTTACAGCTGTGAGCCTTCTAATTGTTCATTTACCCATGCCGCCGTAGGGTGCATAAAATTGTCTGGAAATCCGACATCTGCTCAATCTGGGGTGTATTCAATTAAAATAGCCACAACAGCTTTTGCCAGCTTAGGGTTTTTCAAAATACCGGTAAAGGATACAGCTGATAATTATTCACTTGTTATTATGGGGTCGTCTGCCGTTTTAGAAAAAAATGTAGAGATGATCCAGATTTATCCTAATCCTGCATTATCAGGCAAGTTTTTAGTAGCCACTAAGTCACCTGCCAGTTCGATTCAACTCACTGATTTGCAGGGTAAAAATGTGGATTTTAACGTAGTAGAAAACAATAATGCTTATAGCTTTGATATTAGTGCATTGCCTAAAGGTGTTTATCTAATTAATTTAGAAATAGACTATAAAAGGTACACGCACAAGATAATCCATTAGCATAATTATATGCAGTAGAGATTACTCTTATCTTTGCTGCAATGTCAAATACATCTGCATCTCCCGATTCTCTATCCAAAGATGAATTTATTCAAGAGGTAATTACAGACTATATCATTGCGTACAAAAGTAGGCAAGCGTCGCTTATTGGTCGAAAAGAAGTACTTACAGGCAAAGCAAAGTTTGGTATTTTTGGAGACGGCAAGGAGGTTGTTCAAGTAGCAATGGCGCGCTATATGCGAAATGGTGATTTTAGAGCAGGTTACTATAGGGACCAAACATTGATGTTCGCTCTGGGACTAAGTAATATACAGAAGTTTTTTGCGCAGCTTTATGCTCACCCCAGTGTGGAACATGAGCCTAGTAGCGCTGGACGAAGTATGAATGGACACTTTGGTACTCGAATGCTAGATAATAATGGAGAGTGGTTAAAACAAACAGACCGCATTAATATATCATCGGATATTTCGCCTACTGCAGGTCAAATGCCTCGTGTGCTTGGTTTGGCATTTGCTTCCAAAGTGTATAAGGAAAATGAAAACCTACATCATAAGACAGATTTTTCGGATAAAGGAAATGAAATAGCTTGGGGTACCATTGGAAACGCAAGTACATCCGAGGGTCATTTTTGGGAAAGTATAAATGCCGCTGGCGTTATGCAAGTTCCAATGTTAATTAGCATTTGGGATGATGAGTACGGTATATCTGTGCATGCAAAACATCAAACCACAAAACAGAATCTTACAGCTATCTTATCTGGTTTTAAAACGGATAAGTTTGGTAAAGGTATAGAACTTATAACGGTAAACGGATGGGATTATCCTGCGCTTATCAATGCGTATAAAAAAGCATCTGAGGTGTGTAGAACAAGTCATACACCAGTGGTAGTGCATGTAAAAGAACTTACTCAGCCACAAGGGCATTCTACTTCTGGATCTCATGAGCGATATAAATCTCCAGAAAGATTGGCATGGGAGATAGAACATGACTGTTTGAAACAAATGAGAACGTGGGTTATCAGCACCAAATTAGCCACTGAAGAGGAAATATCTGCACTAGAACTGGATGCTGAACAAGAAGCTAAAGCCTCAAAAAAGGAAGCTTGGGTAGCATTTACTTCTGAAATAAAACAAGAAATAGAAGAGGCTTGTAACGTTATTCAAGATGTTGATGCATCCGCTGCAAGTTCACTGAAGGCAATTACAGACGCGGGAAGAAAGGATATTCTTAAAACCATACACGCTACCTTAAGAGCCAACATCGGGAATCACTCCCAAGAAGTAGACTCCCTGAAAGGATTTTACGAAGCGTACTTAGCTAAATATCAAGACGTTTATAGCAGCCACTTGCATAGTCAATCGGCCAACAGCGCCCTTAGTATTGCAGAGGTTAAACCTGAATATAACCAAGATAGCGAGGAGTTAAACGGCTTTGAAATTTTAAACAAAACATTCGATTATTTATTATCAAATCACCCAGAAGTAATTGCATTTGGAGAGGATGTTGGTAAAATCGGAGATGTGAATCAAGGCTTTGCCGGACTTCAAGAAAAGCATGGAGCAACCAGAGTAATGGATATGGGCATACGTGAGAATACTATCGTAGGCCAAGCTATTGGTGCTTCATTACGTGGACTCAGACCAATTGCCGAAATACAATACTTAGACTACCTTCTTTACGGCGTTCAAATGATGAGCGATGATATTGCAACGGTTCAATATAGAACTAAAGGTGGGCAGAAATATCCGCTTATAATACGAACCAGAGGTCATCGACTAGAGGGTATATGGCACAGTGGTTCCCCAATGGGCATGATACTTAATGCTGTTAGAGGAATGAATGTATTGGTTCCTCGAGATATGACAAGAGCAGCTGGATTTTATAACACGTTAATGCAAAGTGATGAACCAGCTATAGTAGTAGAATGTTTAAATGGATACAGGCTTAAAGAGACACTTCCTACAAACTTGAGTAGCTTCACTGTTCCCGTAGGTGTGCCAGAAACCTTAATTGAAGGAAATGATGTTACGGTAATTACATACGGATCTTGCGTGCGAATCGCACAAGACGGTATCAAGCTGTTAAACGAAAAGGGAATTTCTGTAGAACTCATAGATGTGCAATCCTTATTGCCATTTGATGTACACCATAACATTGTAGAATCTCTCAAAAAAACCAACAAAGTAGTTTTTATGGATGAAGATGTAAAAGGTGGCGCTACGGGTTTTATGATGCAAAAAGTGTTAGAAGAGCAAGGTGGATATCAGTACCTTGACAGTGCGCCTAGAACACTAACTTCTCAAGATCATAGACCTGCGTATGGTACAGATGGTGATTATTTTTCGAAGTCAAATCCTGAAGAACTGTTTGATTTAGTGTATGGTATGATGAGCGAAAATAATCCGTCTGCATACCCTAGTTTTAACTAGATAGTCTTAGGACCAAATGCCACTCATCAAAGAAAATCCCAAAACAAAGGTTGTAATAGATCCAGAAATTCTGGAACAGATAAGTGAAGAGGCGCAAGTAGTGGTCCATTGTTCTTTTCATAACGACCCAGCATATTATGAAGGTGACATTGGACTTCGGGTGTGGAAAGAAACATTTATTATTGACGAGCAAACGGGTGTGATAAACCAAATGGTAAAAGCATTCAGTATAGTCTATCAACCTGAATGGGAATGGATAAAACCAGGCCAAACTAAACGTTTTATAATGGTTTTTGATGCGTTACCTAAATCATGCGTTTCATTTACATTAGCCGAAATTATAAATCAACCAGGACCATTTATGGTAAAAGGAATTGCCCGAAATAATTCGGATGTTTACCATGTTAAGCTAGATTAGCACAAAAGAAATGAATATACCATCTGAAATGACCGCTATGTGGAATAGTAGATATGCGGCCAAAATAATCGAACTTAGTAATGCTTTCTGTTTTACCTATTGGTTTTGTTAATTAGAGTACTAGAAACTTAAACATCCTCTAATTTTATATTATGCTCCTTCAGTAGTTTTACATAATCTTCTGATTTAAATGTTTGCTCATTAAATCGTGCTTTGCGCTGTTTCGCCTCATCATATCGCCAAATGCTCCTTACATAACGTCTAACACCTTCTGCATTATTTATTATTAAACCGGGTACATTCACGTTGCGGCCATTGTCATCTTTGGCAACCATTGTCAAATAAGATGAATTACAATGGTTTATCTGTCCGGTTTTTATATCCTCAGACTCTACTCTAACACCAATTACCATAGACGTTTTTCCGGTATAATTAACAGAAGCGCGCAAATGCAACAATTGTCCTACTTCTACTGGATGTAAAAAATCAACCTTGTTAACAGAAGCCGTAACACAGTAATGACCACAGTGTTTGCTAGCACATGCAAATGCTATTTGATCCATTAAATTAAGGATATATCCGCCATGTATTTTACCGCTAAAATTAGAATGAGAGGGCAGCATAAGTTCTGTAAGTGTAATTTGGGATTGAGAGCTGGGTTTGTATTCCATGCAACGAAGATAATAATTCCGCTAGCTTTTGCTCCTGGCCTAAAGTGTTGTCAGGAGGCAATCTTTGTGTTATAAAGAATGCGAGTAATCCTTAGTTTTTATCTAGTTCTGCTAAAAATATTTCTGCTCTGTTTAGGTAGGCATCCATCTTTGACCCTTCCATCTTCCTAGCCATACTCACCATCATGCTCATACGTCTATTTTTACTAAATTCTTCTTGATTTACGTAAATGAATCTCCAATATAAGGAGTTCCATATTTCGCACCAGTCTCCCTTGTCGTAGTCGCTCATTTTTAGCACGTAGTTGCTACCACTGCAGTATGGTTTGGTCGTCATTAGTCCACCATCAGCATACTGCGTCATTCCGTATACATTGGGTACCATGACCCAGTCATAGGCATCCACATACATTTCCATAAACCACCGGTGCACTTCATCGGGGTCAAATTCGCAGAGTAGCATAAAATTACCAAAAAGCATGAGCCTTTCTATGTGGTGGGAATAACCTGTTTTTAGTAGCTTTTTTATGGTTTTATCTAATGGATTTATGCCCGTATCTCCAGTCCAGAAACTTTCGGGTATTTTTCGAGAGTATCCAAAATGATTCGTAGTTCTTTGTTTTACACCTTCTAGTAAGTATACTCCACGAATAAATTCTCGCCAGCCCAGTATTTGACGAATAAATCCTTCAAGGCTATTCAAAGGAAAGTCATACTTTTTATGTGCCTTTAGTACTTCATTGATAACCTGCTTAGGATTTAATAGACCTATGTTAAGCATGGGAGTAAGTACCGAGTGCCAAAGCCAGTGTTCCTCTTTAACCATAGCATCCTCGTAGTCCCCAAAATGCTCAAATCGTTCTTGTATAAATAGATGTAAATGTTCTTCTGCATCAGCATGCGTGATAGCATAGTAAGAATCATCTAATTCTCCATAGTTGTCTTTGAAATGTTTTTCAACGTATATTTTAGCTTCGTTGACGTAGGTGTTAGAATTGGGAAGTTTTACGTTTGGAATGGGTGTACCCTTAGGCACCTTCTTTCTGTTTTCGGTATCAAAACTCCATTTGCCTCCTAATGGTTTTTCGTTTTCCTCCAACAAGATGTTATGCTTCTTGCGTGATTCTGTATAGAAGTTGGCCAAAAAATAACTTTTCTGCTTATTGAGCATTTCTGCTACTTCTGATTCAGTATTTAAAAAGTTGGGATTAGTGTATCGACATAGGGAAATATTAAGCTTTTTCGCATAACGGTTAAGTCTTCGTTCTAGCAGATAGTCATCGGTAAGGTAGCAATGAATTTCATGGTCTTTTAATTCGGTGATTAATTTCTCAATTCCTTGATAATCTGTAACTTGAATATATTTTACGATGGTACTACTCGAAATTAAATCCGCATAGTATTTCATACTGGCTCTGTGGAGGAGCAGCTTCTGTTTGTGAAATTTATAGTGTGTAAAGTAAAGGTGGTCCTCAATTAGGTAAACAACATCACAGTTATTTACTACCTTAGATTCTTTAAACAGCTGATGTGGAAATACGAGACCTACTTTGTTCATATTATAATAATACCTTCAGCAGGGTTGCCTATTTCTTGATGTCTGTTCTTTTGGTGTCGAGTCCCGATAAGCAGGGCTATAAGCGCGTCTACTTGATGCCAATTTTGAGGTTGTTGGGCTAGTACAAAACGTTCTTTATGGTGTAATTCAGCTATGAATAAATGTATATCTACTTTATAATGAATACTTTGCACTATTTCAGATTGGAAGAAAGCAGGGTATATCTCGTGAAAGGTTAATGGTTTTAAAGCGTGTTTAAGACTCATCGCTCTAGCAGTTAATCCTCCTAAAAACATAGGTGACATAGCACGTGTTAATTTATCTGCTTCTCGATAATGATAGCTGTCCCCGTTATTATAATAGGCTGCTGGTAAACTTAAAGGAGCATCTAAATAGACTATATCCGCTTGTATAGATATCAATTCTTTTCTGAGCCAGGTATCAGCATCTTTTTTTTTATCTACTTGACTAAAAGTGACTTGGTCATTAGTGTAATGAGCTAGTACAGTATTACCGCTCATTTTAGCTCCATAGTCTATGCCAACTATTTTAGCCATAGTTTTCTATAGTTACCTTCGCTATCATAGCGTTCAGCTTGTAATTTTGTGTTGAACTTTCTGAATGGTCTAGCATCGTGACCAACTCCAGCGATATACATCCAATTTCCCCAGTTACTTGCGGGATCATAATCAACCAATAAGCTTTCAAAATAAGCTGCACCCCATCTCCAATCTTGTTTTAAATCGTGTATCAGAAAGCTGGCAGTATTCTGTCTTCCTCTATTACTCATCCAGCCTGTAGTATTTAACTCACGCATATTAGCATCAACTAAGTCATCACCGGTATTACCTTGCATCCATTTTTCAAATGCTGCCGTGTTGCTGGTGTACCGTATTTGTTTTTGCTGAATGCCACCTACTTGAAAAAATAACGATCCCCATAATTGCAGTTGTAATTGAAAAAAATCTCTCCACAGTAATTCATAAATAAGCCAATACGTTGATTTATTAGATTCTATTTCTTCTTCGTACCTTACTATATAATCAAAAATAGTACGTGGTGTTATGTTACCAATAGCGAGCCAAGGAGAAAATCTACTAGAGAAGTCTGTGCCCAACATTCCGTTTCTAGTTAATTCGTAAGTAGATAGAAGTTGAGATTCCGTAAAGTAGTATGTTAACCTGTTTAAAGCTTGAGTCTCGCCGCCAACTAGTTTATATGTTGTACTTTCAGTTGGAAGCAAGGGTAATTGTATGGTTTCTTGATACGCTCCTTCAGCACCTACAGCATTTTTAAATTGCGTAAATAGGGACGGCATATTATCCAGGGTAAATGGCAAGTTGTTTTTATCTACCAGAGTAAAATCATCAAATACGTAGGTTCTTCCGTTAAAAATGGATGTTATCGTTTGCTCAATACTCAGTTCCTCAGTGCCATAAAGTTTTTGGTAACTTAGTACTTCGGTATTTAACATAGTGCTCGCTATTAATTCTTCCGCACTTTGAAATATATGAAGTTGTACATTTAAAGATGCTAAAGAATCCCGCAGTTCATTGAGTGATTGCTCCAAAAATAATTTACGGTGATTTCCGATTTTTGGAAATCCCAAGTTGAACACCGATTCTATTTCTGTATCATGCACATAAAATGCAGTGACCGTTGAAAATAAGCCAAGATTTGAGAAAATGGCATGATCATTTACCCGTTGGTCTTTTCTAAACCAATGGACAATGTTTTTATTTTTTAGTTCTTCTACAACGCTCACTACAGTACTTTACTTCAGTCCAATTTTTCTCCCATTTCTTACGCCACACAAAAGGAAGATTACATGCCACACAAATTTTGCTTGGAAGATTTAACTTATGATGTGCCAATTCAACAATGTATTTTGCTTCTAGTTACGAGCTAGCTAGTGTGCTCATACCACCGTCTATACCAATTATTTGACCAGTAATCCACTTAGCTGAATCGGAAATAAGAAACTTGGCCATTGCGGCTATATCGTTTGCTTCGCCTATTTTTTTAAGCGGGTGCCTAGCCTCTGCTCCTTCAATTTGCTTTTCATTTCGAAGTAATTTTATGGCCAACGGGGTGTTGGTAAGACTGGGCGCTATGCAGTTTACACGGATGGTGGGTGCAAACTCCGCTGCTAGGGCTTTAGTTAGACCTTCTACAGCTCCTTTTGCACCACTTATGCTGCTATGAAAAGGCATTCCTTTTTGAACTGCAACGGTGCTAAACATTAGAATAGATGGGTTTTCAGCTTCTTTTAAATGATCTAGGTAGTGCTGAATAGCTTTCACAGCTCCTAGGTAATTTATGGCAAGATCATTTTCAAAATCAGACACTTTGAGTGATTTGAATGGCTTTAAGTTTATACTTCCTGGGCAATATACCAAGGCATCTATACTGCCCTCTATCAAAGGAAAATTCGGTTCTGCTTCGGTCACATCTAGTCCAGTTGACTTACTGGCGATAATGGTTTCTATTCCTTCTACTTGTAACAACGAATTTAATGCAGCTCCTATCCCTGTATTTCCACCTATTATTAGTACTCTTTTAATCATAGGTAAAAAACAAGATAGTCTATAGAAAGGTTTTTGCGCGAAGCATATTAGTTACATAAAAATGATTCAAAAAAAACCCAAGTTTAAATTTGGGTTTTTTTGAATTTGCTGAAGTTTAATTCAAATCTTCAATAATTTGCAATGCCTCATATACATATGGATCTTTAGCTATGCCTTTAATCCATTCTTCGTTGCGCTTTACACGTGATTCCTCACCATTTATCAAGGCTAAATCAGAAGGGATATTTCTAACTACGAATCCGTTTATAATGATTTTATTTAATGCTTCATATTTCTCACCTTCTTTTTTCTCTTTTACTTCTTGAGCCTTATAGGCTTCTAGGCTTAGCGGAAATGTGTTTATTTCGCGCTGCAGCTCCCAACGGAGAGCATTTTCTTGTATCAGATTAAAAGTCTCATTTTTCTTTACTCTTGCTTGACTTTTCTTAATGGCTTTGTTATGTGCGTCAAGAGGGCTTGTTTCATATTTAGAACTTGAAATTTGGTCCCAAGCCATGGCGTGATCATTCTCATTTTCACCCGTTTTTATATACATATAGTTATCTGGCAAGACCACGTCAGAATTTACTCCTTTAAGTTGTGTTGCATCCCCATTTATTCTATAAAATTTTTGGATTGTTAGTTTTACACTACCTAAGTCTGGTAGGTTTTTATTCCGAAGTGTTTGATTTAGATTAAGGAAACGTTGAACAGTGCCTTTGCCATGTGATGATGACGAGCCTACAATAACGGCTCTACCATAGTCTTGCATTGCAGCAGCCATAATTTCAGAGGCTGATGCGCTGAATTCATTAATCATGATTACAAGAGCACCATCCCACTCTGCGCCAGGATATCTATCTTCAAGAACTTGAGCTTGTCTTCCTTTTTCTTTTACTTGTACAATAGGGCCTTGGTCTATAAAAAGACCACCCATTTTGACCACATCATCTAAGGATCCACCACCGTTATTTCGTAGGTCTAGTATTATTCCTTTTATACCCGTCGCTTTTAGTTTTTCTACTTCTACTTTTACATCTTTCCAGCTAAATCGTCCTCTAGGATTTTGAAAATCAGCATAGAATGTAGGTAAGTAGATGTAACCCGTTTTTACATTATCTTGATCATGTAAAATAAGTGATTTGGCGTAGGTCTCTTCGAGTACAACTACATCTCGTGTTATAGTAATATTTTTAACAGAACCGTCAGGTTTGCGCACGGTAAGTGTCACTTTGGTTCCTTTTTTACCACGTATAATTTTTACGGCATCATTTATTCTCCAATCTATTATCTCTACTGGTTCGCCTCCTTCTTGTTTTACTTTTAAAATAAGGTCATTGGCCATAAGTTCACCTTGAAGTGAGGACGGTCCGCCTGGGATGATGTTGGTTATTTTGATGTAGCCGTCTTTTTCTTGTAACTGAGCACCAATACCTTCTAATTGACCGCTCATTTGAATATCAAAATCCTCTTTCTGTTCAGGTGGAAAATAGTTCGTATGCGGATCATATACTGCAGTTATACTATTTATATAAAGTGCAAGTCGGTCCTTGCGATCTAAGCGATTTAGTCTTTTATACCAATCTCTGTGTGTTTTCAGTACATTTTTACGGGCATGGTACTCTAGTGAATCATATGATTTTGGAGTAAAAATGGTATCGCTTTTTTCTATTGCCTTTTCTTGAGCAATAATATCGTCATGTAGGCGCGAAAGCACACTGTATTTAAGGTATTTTCTCCAACGATCTCGTAATTCTGTTTCATCTTTGGCAAAAGGCATATCTTCTCCTAGATTCACTTCTTCATTTTCGATAAAGCTAAAAGGGTGTGCTAAAAATTCTTCAAAATACCCCTCAGTTGACTTGGTTTGTTTTTGGATTAATTCTAATGAAAGATTAAATAGTTTATACGTTCCATCATTTATCTCATTATCTATTTCGTTGCGATAATTAACTAATTGAACCGTGTCGGAGGCTAGAAGTAGACGCTTATTTCCATCAATATTTTTAAGGTATAAATCAAATGCTTTTTGAGAGAATGCATCATCTACCAGAGGTGGGTCATAGTGCGCACCTTGCAAACTCATATTTACGGCTTGTAATAATATAGACTCACCTTCGTCTTGAGCCTTCATGTAAAATCCAGTGGCTACAAAAATGAATGGAGCTACAACAAAAAAAATATTTTTTAACTTCATGGTATACGTCTATGGAATAAAAGTTATGTAAATGGTATAATCAATTTATATCAAAAAATAAACTATTCATATTAAGGCACTAAAGTAATGAATTATTGTGTGACGGTTTTTATTTCACCATCAAAAATAAAAATAACCCGACCAACTTAATTGATCGGATTATTGACTGGATTTAGTTTTTTTTAGAACATTTCGAAAGCAGAGAAGAAGAAAGATGCTTCCCCTGCTGCGTTCTCATCGCTATCGCTTCCATGTATCGCATTTGCGTCTATAGAAACCGCGTACTTAGCTCTAATAGTACCCTCAGCAGCATCTGCTGGGTTGGTAGCTCCAATTAAAGTTCTGAAGTCTGCTACTGCATGTTCCTTAGTTAACACAGCCGCTACGATAGGACCAGAAGTCATAAAGCTAACTAAGTCGTTAAAAAATGGACGCTCACGGTGAATACCGTAAAAAGCTTCTGCTTTTTCTTTAGACAAGTGAAGATATTTCATAGCTTTAATAGAGAAACCTCCTTCTATGATATCGTTAATTACTTTTCCAGTGTGCCCGTTTGCTACGGCATCTGGTTTGATCATTGTAAACGTGATGTTTGACATGTTTTTTATTGAATTAAGGCGGCAAAAATAGAATTATCCTTTTCTTTTCACGAGTTTTGTCACAAAATTAAAACGTGCAAGATACTATAATCCATTCTTTACAAGATTTAAAAAGACAATCGGGTAAAATTATCATAACAACCCACTACAAACCTGATGGTGATGCCATGGGTTCTAGTTTGGGTTTGTATCATTATTTAAAAGCTGCAGGGATTGAATCTCAAGTAATTACACCAACGGATTATGCAGATTTTTTACATTGGTTACCCGCAAATGATAATGTCTTAATTTACCAAGAACAAAAGGAACTATGTCAAGAGTATATTAAAGAAGCAGCGTACATTTTTTGCCTCGATTTTAATGCATTAGGTAGAATAAACGAGATGGGAGAGAATGTTGCGGCTAGTTCAGCTAAAAAAGTGATGATAGACCATCACCAAGACCCTCAAGATTTCGACGACGAGCGTTATATAGAAATAGGGGCAAGTTCTACTTGCGAGTTAATTATAAATTACGTTAAAAAACATTTAGATATATCCTTTATGACAAAGGAAATGGGGGAGTGTATTTATACCGGGTTAATTACCGATACCGGTTCTTTTAGATATGGTAGCACGACAAGTAATACTATACGAACAGCTGCTGACCTGATGGATTTAGGAGTAGTCCCTGCTAAAATATACAACAACCTTTTTGACCAAAATAGGCTAGACCGACTGCAATTATTAGGATACTTTTTAGCCAATAAAATAGAGCTCATTGAGGACGGCACTGTAGCTCTTGCGCATTTAACAGAAGATGAACTTGCTCAATATAACGTGGTAACTGGCGATACTGAGGGTTTTGTAAACTATGGTTTGGGTATTAAAGGAGTTCAATTAAGTGCACTGATTATTGATAGAGGATATTTAGTAAAAATGAGTTTTAGAAGTACCGATGTATTTCCTTGTAACGAGTTTAGTGCCAAGTATTTTAATGGGGGTGGTCATAAAAATGCAGCGGGCGGGGCAAGTGAGGAAGGTTTGAAAAAAACAATAGAGAAGTTTAAAGAGTCTATAAAAAATTACAGACAACACCTAGGATGAAGAATGCAATAATCCTTGTGTTTCTGAGCTTCATAATAAGCAGTTGCGGAAAGACCTACGAAAAAGAAGGAAATATAGAGTATTGGCGGGGAGGTGAGCCGTGCACCGAGAGGGTTAAAAATCACTGGTTACTTGATGTAGAAGCCGCGAATGTTTCAGATAGCGTGTATCTTAACACAAATACAATGCATCGAAAACTAGAGCTACACAGATTAATGCTGGATAGCACTACTACTTTTTATAAATTACTTAGCCAAACATGCAAAGGAGATAGTTTAGAACTGAAGCTATCAGCTAATGATTTTTATACTGGTTTGGGTGGTGCTGTGCCTGAAAACATGGGTGTAAATGACGTTTTAAAGATTAAAATATGGATGAGGGATATGCTAGACGATTTAGACCACATTGCTTACAAAAAATTATTTGAAAGCGAGATCATAAACAGGTACATGGAACAAAATAAGTGGAATGCAATAAGAGATAGCAATACACTTATCTACTTTGAACGGCTAAAAATCAATGAAAAACCTCGTGGGACGTCGGAGAAAACTGAGATCTCATTTGTAATAAAGTCTTTAAACGATTATGAATTGGCAGGCACACAGGAGGGTAAACCGTACATTTATAATCCTAAAGACTTAAACCTTCTCCCAGGAATTCATTTTTTAATGGCCAATTTAGCGGTTGGAGAAAGCGCAAGAGCTCTACTTCCATCTGATCAAGCATTTGGTTCTGACGGCAATACAAAAATCCCAGGTTATACTCCTATACTAGTTGAGATAGAGGTGTTGGCTATATTGAAATGAAAAGTGTAAAGGAGTTATCTGCGGTTCAGCAAAAGTTGAGTGATATTTTAAGTGTTTCGCAGAAAAGGAAATTCTCGATTATGCTTGCCATCAGTTTATGTGCAGCACTACTAGAAATTGCAGGTATTTCTGTACTGTTACATACCGTACTTTCTATCCTGAAGCCTGAGTTTGTGCGAAGTAATTTTTTTACTTCTTTTGTTTACAATGGGCTAGGTATTCGTGATTCTAAAACATTCATTCTCGTTATTTCCACCTTTCTTTTTCTGTTTTATGTTGTTAAAAATGTAATCTTAGTGCAGCTTAATAAGCTTCAGGTTAGGTATGCTTTTGAGATCACAGACGAGGTTTCTAGTAGTTTTTATCGGTTTATAGCAAAGCAAGATTTACTTTATTTCACGCAAAAGAAATCTTCAGAAATTATGCATGAGATAGGCATGACAAGTCTAAGTTTTGCTGAGGGAATATTGCTTTCAAGTATCGTGGTCATCTCAGAATTAATGTTGATTATACTGGCATTGTGTGGCGTATTGATTTATAACCCATTGCTTTTTGTATTTTCCTTTCTCACCTTAATACCGACAGCGGGAATACTTATGTACATCAATCGTAGAAAATTACGACGTGCAGGCGCTAGGCTAAGTAATATTAGTCCTTTGATATACGAAAATGCGG
>ERZ888423.1108-NODE-1108-length-24857-cov-7.641400_pt1 | contig 24857 bp, 27 predicted proteins | sample MGYA00520523_ERZ888423 | MGnify/ENA primary metagenome ERZ888423 (study PRJEB32303, sample SAMEA104408611) | aquatic metagenome | biome: Brackish water; feature: Pelagic; material: water | place: Baltic Sea | collected 2014-06-08T10:24:00 | depth 30,27 m ...
CACCGCAGGGACGCTTCTACCTGGCAATGCGCATCTACTGGCCCGAACCCGAAGCGCTCGACGGCACCTGGGAGCCCCCACCCGTCGTCAGCGTCTGACCCGAGCGAACCCGGCGAAACGGGTCCTCCAGGCAGCCGGCCACCACGGGGCCGATCCGTGCAGGCAATCGCCGTGTCGGGTGTCGCCTGGTCGCTGAGGGCCGTTCAAACTCCCGAAACAGAAACTCCAGGGCCGCCCGAGGGTTTGACGTCAGCAAGAAGTCCGGTCCACGCTTGCGCACCCGCCAATCGACCTTTGCATTTTCGAAAAAGGGATGTGCATTTTCGAAAAGGAAAGGCTGGGCGCCGATTCGGTGCACCGCGTCGCTGAACTCTTTCGGATACGGCTAGGGCGCGGTCGACATCCTTCCAGTGCGGACCAGTCCTGACAGGTCGGGATGCAACCCAACTTTCGCCAGACCCATCCTCGGCAATCGCGGCGCGGGTCGGCTGAAGATCTGTGCCAGGTTTCGCGCGGTTGTGCACCTCGCCGCAACATGCGGCTCGAAATCACTTGTGATCAAGCGTTTGTCGACGACGATGAGTCCATGGTCGAGAACAGTGTTCGCAGAAGTGCCGAGGATCTTCGTGACCGGCTCGATCTGTCCCGCGGCGATGTCGCTGCGAAACGCTCCGCATTTTGGGTCATGCTCACCCTGTCGGGCGTGATCGCTGCTGCCGGGGTGCTGATCGACTCCGCCGCCACGGTGATCGGTGCGATGATCATCGCACCCCTGGCTACCCCGATCTTTGGCGTCGCGTTTGGCGTGGTCTCGGGATCGACCGGCCTGGTTGGGCGATCACTGCGACGCGTCTCGCTGGGCGCGCTCGCAGTCGTCGCCATCGGCGTCGCTGTGGTGACTGTGTCACCGGAGAACGCCGACCTCGTACAAAGCTCACAGGTGCTCTCGCGTACCTTGCCGAGACTGGGCGATCTGCTTGCCGCGATCGCCACTGGTCTGGCCGGGTCCTTCGCCGTAATGCGCAAAGACCTCAGTGACGCACTGCCCGGGGTTGCGATCGCTATCTCGCTGGTGCCGCCCCTCGTGGTCGTTGGCGTGTGCCTGGGCGCCGGCGCGCTGTTCCAGGCATTGGGCGCGCTGATTCTGTTCTTGTCCAATGTCGCCGCCATGATCGCTACCTGCACATTGGTGCTGGCGCTGAGCGGTTACCGGCGGCGGTTCAGAGGGTCAATCCGCGGCTATGTCGCAGTCACGGGGTTCCTCATCGCGGTTGCGATACCGATCGCCTTCAACAGCGTCGCGCTGTTGTTGGTCAGCCAGTGGACGGCAGAAGTCGACCAGACCGCCACTGCCTGGATAAGTCAGACACCTGGCGCGGAGGTCGAATCAACGAAATGGGAGGGTCGCACGCTCGTCATCACCGTGCGCAGCCCGCAGCAGCTTCCTCCGCTCGGCGAACTCGAACGTGCCGTGTATCGCGGCAACCTGCCTTCTGCCGTAAAGCTATCGGTCATCCATACCGTCGGAAACCGCCTGTGAACTAACCGAAGGTGGTTGCGGTGGCAGTCGGCGCGGTGCTCGGGGATATCCGGCCGGAGGGCTCGACGGTGTGGTCGTGAATTCGGTACACATCTATGACGACCGGATCCAGACGGTCCAAATTCTGACCGGCCCCGACTGAGTGGGTGCGTATCGACCGACCGCGGATCGTGTGGCGAAGGCAGAAATGGTCGGCACAACTGGATTCACCGACGAGCGACCGGAGCAGATCAGGAATGGCCGGGTGCAAAGCCTGACGTAGCGGTGCTCGCCGCGCCGAACTTCGATCAGCGGGTCAGCTGTCTACTGTCGCCGTGTCAGGTGCGCCTGGCGGACCGGATTGGGACCCGGCGGTAACGCCGCGGCTTGTGAATGGCAATCTTGCCGCGACGCTGGAAGAACTGATGGAGGAATCACATGCCAGGTTTCGCCGATCTCGCTCTGGGCGCTGCACCGATCGCCGGCGGTGCGCTCCTCGGCGCCGTTGCGGGCAACATGAAGGGCCCGGATGTGCGGGGGCTGATCAAGCAGGACATGGACCTGCTGGATCGCCTCCCCGCGGATGCCATCGAGCGTCGCGCCGAGCTGCAGCGCACCATCGATGGTCGTGTCGATGACCTGGTCGCTGGCTACGACAGGAGTCAGTCACTGCGCGAGATGGCCATGTCCTACACAGGCAACTGGCGCGACATCGTCCTATTTTTGTGTGCGGTGCTGTTCACCGTCATCTGGTGGAACGTCGACCATGGGACGCACGGTAACTGGGTGGTTTTGTTCGTCGTGTTGATCGTCGTGTGCATCGTCACCGGCATATACGCCACCCGCGGGATGATGCGTGCGATTCGCACGTTGGCGCATCGCGGCCAAAAGAGTGGCCACGCTGCTCAGTAGTGGTAGGTGTCCGACGGTGCCGGAATGTGGACGGGATCGTCTACGTCCTCGAATCCCGACGGCTCGACATTGTAGGCGCGGGCCAGCTCGAGAATCTTGTTGGCACGCGCGATGCGGGGGAGGTCCGAACCATTTCGGATCTCGCCGCCATCGCGCTCGTATTCGACGAAAAACTCCTTGGCCCAGCTGATTTCCTCAACAGAGGGAGACAGCCCCTCATTGATGGTGGCGCACTGATCGGGAGTAAGACAGATTTTTCCGGTCATGCCGAACTCCACCGAAACTGCCGTCGCCTCGCTCAGCCTCAACGCGCCTGATCCCACGGTCGGGCCGTCGATGGCGCTGGGGAGATGCGCTGCCTTGGCGGCGATCGTGAAGCGGGAGCGCGCGTAGGCCAGTGTGCTCGGGTTGTCGCCGAAACCGGTGTCGCGGCGGAAGTCGCCGATTCCGAAAGCAAGGCGGAATGTCCCTTTGGCGGAAGCGATTTCGGTGATGCGCTCCAACCCTCGAGCGGTCTCGACCAGAGCGACGATAGGCACGTTCGGTAGGCGCTTCGCAGTCTCGGTCACATGATCGACCGACTCGACCATCGCGAGCATTACTCCGCCGACCGCTGAACCCGCCAGCATCTCCAGGTCATCTGCCCACCATTGGGTTCCGAACCCGTTGACCCGGACCCAGTCGCCGTTGCCGGCCGCAAGCCAGCGGGTCACGTTCTCGCGTGCGGTCGTCTTGTCCTTCGGGGCAACCGCGTCCTCGATGTCGAGGACCACGATGTCTGCCCTGGAATCAGCCGCCGATTGGAAGCGTTCGTACTGCGTTCCATTGATGAGCAGCCAGCTCCGGGCCAGTACCGGGTCGATCCGTGACCCGCGATCGCTGAATACCGTTTCGCTGAACGTTTGGTCGTACACGGAGTTCATGGTCGCTCATCGGGTACGCCCTGGGCAAAACGGGCTCACCTCAGATGGGTGGCGAAGAACGATTCCATCGCCCCCCAGTGGTGTCGGGCCGCTGGCTCGTAGTAGGGCCCGTTATCGGGCACCGCGGACCCGTGAAACGCCGGATAGAAGTCGATGGTGTGCTCGACGCCCGCCTCGGTGAGCGCATTGTCCAGCGCCGTGCCGTCCGCGGTGGTGAACGATTTGTCGTTCTTGGCGGCACCTACGTAGACCGCCGCTTGCATTCGGTCGGCGAGCAGGTGCGGACTGCCGGGGTCGTCGGTTGCCAGTCCGCCACCGTGAAACGACATGGCCGCTGCCACACGATCGGGAACGCGGCCGGCGACCACGAGGGAGATCCGGGCGCCCATGCAGTACCCGGTGGTCCCGAAAGTTTGCCCGCGGACTTCGGGGCGCTCCGAGAGGTAGCTGAGCAACGCCGTCGCGTCAGCCGCCATGATCTCCGGCGTCACTTTGGAGATCATGGTGAGCAGGCGCGTAGCCTGCCAACTTGTCGGCCATCGCACGGAACGTCGGGCGTGTGCCGCCGGCGTCCGGGGTACATGATGATGGCGGGCCAGGGTCCGTCCCCGGCCGGCGTGTGAAACGAGACCCGGCAGGAGCCGGCGGCCGTCGTCACGGTGTCGCTGATCCTCGGCATGGTTGTAGTTCTACTCCGGTCGGCCCGACGTAAACTGGGCGCGTGCCGATCGCCACGCCATATGAGGACCTGTTGCGCCTGGTGCTCGATACCGGGATTCCGAAGTCCGATCGCACCGGTACCGGCACCCGCAGCCTGTTCGGCCATCAGTTGCGCTACGACCTGGCGGCAGGCTTCCCGTTGATCACCACGAAGAAGGTGCATACCAAATCGATCGTGTACGAGTTGCTGTGGTTCCTGCGCGGCGACTCCAATGTCAGGTGGCTACAGGAGCACGGTGTCACCATCTGGGACGAATGGGCTTCTTCGACAGGTGATCTCGGACCGGTGTACGGGGTGCAATGGCGGTCGTGGCCGACACCGTCGGGCGAACACATCGATCAGATCAGTGCCGCGTTGGAGCTGCTGAAGTCCGACCCCGACTCGCGAAGGAACATTGTCTCGGCGTGGAATGTGGGCGAGATTCCGCAGATGGCGCTGCCGCCGTGCCACGCGTTCTTCCAATTCTATGTGGCCGACGGCCGGTTGAGCTGCCAGCTCTATCAGCGCAGCGCCGACCTGTTCCTCGGCGTCCCGTTCAATATCGCCAGCTATTCCTTGCTGACCCACATGATGGCGGCTCAGGCAGGCCTCGGTGTCGGTGAGTTCATCTGGACCGGGGGAGACTGCCACATCTACGACAACCACGTCGAGCAGGTCGCCACGCAGCTCTCACGTGCACCCCGGCCTTACCCTCAATTGTTGCTGGCGCAACGTGATTCGATATTCGGCTATACCTACGACGACGTCGTGGTCAAGAACTACGACCCGCATCCGGCGATAAAGGCACCGGTGGCGGTATGAGGACTGCTTGCAGGTCCGAATCATGAGTCTGACCGTGAATCTCATCTGGGCGCAGTCCAGCTCGGGGGTTATCGGTCGCGACAACGGCATACCGTGGCGGATTCCAGAGGACATGGCCCGCTTCAAGGAACTGACCATGGGGCACACCGTAATCATGGGCCGGATGACCTGGGAATCGTTGCCCGCGAAGTTCCGGCCGCTACCTGGACGCAGAAATATCGTAGTAACCCGGCAGGCTGACTATCTGGCCGATGGCGCGGAGGCTGTCCGGTCGCTGGAGGACGCCCCACTCGACGACGCTTGGGTAATCGGCGGTTCGCAGATCTATGGGCTGGCATTGCCGTTGGCGACGCGATGTGAGATCACCGAGGTTGACATCCACCTGCACCGCGAGGATGACGACGCGTTGGCGCCGGTTCTCGACGAGGGCTGGGTCGGCACCGAAGGGCACTGGCAGGACAGTTCGTCGGGGCTTCGGTACCGGTTCTACACCTATCTCAGGCCATGAAGCTGTCCGCTGCTCAGGCGCGGCGGGTGGCGGTCGCCGCGCAGGGGTTCCACCAAGCCAAGCCGGCCGGACCCGTAACCAGGGCGCAGCTGAAACGTCTATTCGCCCGGTTGCACGTGCTGCAGTTGGACTCGGTCTCGGTGGCGGTGCGCGCCCATTACGCGCCGGTGTTCAGCCGGCTCGGCGCCTATGACCGCGACATTCTGGATCGGGCGGCGTGGAGTCACTCGGTGCGCTCGCCGCGGGTGCTGGTCGAGTACTGGGCGCACGAGGCTGCGCTGATGGCGGTCGACGACTGGCCGCTGCTGCGCTGGCGGATGCGGGAATACCGACACGGCCGATGGGGCACTGAGATCGTCAAGAAGAATGCCAAGCTCGCCGATGATGTGATTGCTGCGGTGTCTGAGCTGGGCCCGTCGACGGCGGGTCAGATCGAGGCCCATCTGGAGTCGACGCCACTGACATCCAAGGGCCCATGGTGGGACCGCAGCGAGACCAAATGGGTGGCCGAGGCGCTGTGGTCGGCCGGGGCGCTCAGCACCGCAACACGCGTCGGCTTCGCGCGGCGCTACGACCTCACCGAACGCGTGCTGCCGCCCCACCTCGTGGCACGCGAGGTCGACGACGAGCAGGCCGTGCGCGAACTGGTGCTGCGGGCGGCCAACGCGCTCGGCGTCGCTACCGAACCTGACCTTCGCGATTACTTCCGGCTGTCACCCAAGCAGTCCAAGCCCGCCGTTGCCGCGTTGGTCGCAGACGGTGAACTCGAACCCCTCGAGGTTGACGGTTGGAGTGCGCCGGCGTATCTGCGGACAGGCCAGATCGTGCCGCGGCGTGACCGCGGCACGGCCTTGCTGTGCCCATTCGATCCGTTGATCTTCTTCCGCCCCCGGGTAAAGCGGCTGTTCGAATTCCACTACCGCATCGAGATTTACACGCCGGCCGCGAAACGGCAGTACGGCTACTACGTTTGGCCGTTCCTGCTCGACGGGCATCTGGTCGGCCGCGTCGACCTAAAGTCCGACCGGATCAACGGCACGCTGCATGTCGTCGGTGCGTTCGCAGAGCAGGGGCAGTCCCGGGCGCGCGTGGCGGCCGCGCTGGCGGTAGAGCTTGAGGCCATGGCGTCGTGGCTGGGCCTTGGCGGGGTCACGGTGGGGCAGCGGGGCGACCTGGTGACATCTTTGGCGGAATTTCTACCGTAGAGGGGTAGAGTTCTACCATAAGCTTGAACACATGAGCTTGAACATCAAGAATGAGCGCGCCGTTGCGCTGGTGCGGGAACTCGCGGCACGCACCGGTCGAACTCAGACCTCGGCGGTAGAAGACGCCGTCGCGCGCCGACTCGCCGAACTCGACAGTGACCAGAAGGCGCAGGAGATTCGCCGACGCCAGGCGGCTGATGACGTGCTCGATCAACTGCATCAGCTACTGACCGAGGACGATAGACGCGCGATAGGGCAGAGCGCCGAAGATCTCTACGACAGCGATGGACTGCCGCGGTGATCGTCGATACCTCCGCGATCGTGGCCATTGCGCTCGCGGAGTCCGGCGCCGACGTGCTGAAGGAGGCGTTGGTGCGGTCTACGGATTCGCGGATGTCAGCACCGAGTTACGTCGAACTGTCCGCAGTTCTGCATCGGTCCGGGCGACCCGAGGTGGCCCGGCTGGTCGATCGTCTCCTGGACGCATTCGGGATTGCGATCGAGCCGTTTACCGCCGAGCACGCGCGAGCCGCAGCGCAGGCGTACCGAGATTACGGACGGGGCAGTGGGCATGCGGCGAGGTTGAACCTCGGCGACACCTACAGCTACGCGGCCGCCCAGATCGCCGGGGAGCCGTTGCTATTCGTCGGTGACGACTTCCATCACACCGACATTGCACCCGCGGTGCGCTGACGAAATAGCGAGGTCGGCCTGTCAGCTCAACTGTACTTGACAGTACAGTCTGAGCGCGCGAAGCTGGGTGGACAGGAGCGCATACCGGCGAGTCATGGTGGAGGGAAACCGCAGTGCAGGTCAAACCCGGAGACATCATTGAGGCTGACGAGTTGCAGACCCTCAGGGGCGGGACGGTCGCTGTTCCCGATCCGGACAGGCTTACCCATCTTCAGTTTCGGCGTTTCGCGGGTTGCCCGATCTGCAACGTGCATCTCCAGTCGGTGATCAAGCGCCACGACGAGATCACCGCATCGGGCATCCGCGAGGTGGTGCTGTTCCACTCCACCGCCGAAGAACTCGCAACCTATGTCGACGACATGCCGTTCGACCTCGTGCCCGATCCGAACCGGACGTTCTACCGGCGGTACGGCGTGGAGACATCGCTGCTGTCCGTGGCCGATCCGCGCTCGATGGCGCCGGTTTTCAAAGGGCTGATGGACCGTTCTCTGTCCGGCAAGTTGCGGCTTTCTGCCGGAATGCGCAGCGCCAACGGTGGCCACCTCGGTCTGCCCGCCGACATCCTGATCGACACCAACGGAATGGTCATCGACGCGAAGTACGGCAAGCACGCCGGCGACCAGTGGTCCGTCGACGAGTTACTCCACTACGCCAAGGCGAATCGCTGAGCGGCGGGACGGCCAAGCCGCTGCCGGCGACCGAGCGTGGACGGCGGTCCCGGTCCGAGATCGTGACAGCCGCAGCGACGTTGATGTACCAACGCGGGGTGCGATCGACCAGCCTCGACGAGGTGCTCGCCGCGGCGGGCTGCGGAAAGTCTCAGCTGTACCACTACTTCGACGGCAAGAAGGACCTGGTGGCCGCCGTCATCGACCGGCAGTTGGAGTTTGTGCTTGCCGCCCAGCCCGCACTCGTGCAGATCCAATCGTGGGCGACATTCGACGAGTGGTTGGCCGCGATCCTGCGGATGCACGCACAGCCCGGTGGACCGTTCGCTTGTCCGCTAGGGACCCTGGCCGCCGAACTCAGGGGCGACGAGTCCTTTAGGCCGCACCTGGAGGCGGCCTTCGAACGGTGGGTGGGCGTGCTCGCGGCAGGGCTGCACCGGATGCGCGAGGGCGGTGACCTCATCGCCGACGCCAACCCACAACGACTGGCGTCCAACGTCATCGCAGCCTTGCAGGGCGGCATCGTGTTGGCGCAAGTGCGTGCCGACATCACCCCGATCAGCGAGGCCGTCGAGTCCGCGCAGGCTCAGCTTCGGCGGTGGAGCCCTCCTACCGCCGATCAAGATTTCACCATCGACTAGGACACAGGAGAAACAAATATGGACGTCTTGCGTACTCCCGACGAGCGCTTCGACAACCTGCCGCACTTCCCCTTCGAACCCCACTACATCGATGTGGGCGGCAACGTCGACTCGGGTGCGGGCGCAACGTTGCGCATGCACTATCTGGACGAGGGTCCTGCTGACGGTGAGGTGGTGTTGTTGCTGCACGGCGAGCCGTCGTGGAGTTACCTATATCGCAAGATGATCCCGGTCCTGGTCGACGCCGGCCTGCGCGCCGTCGCGATCGACCTGGTCGGGTTCGGTCGCAGCGACAAGCCGACGCAACGTGAGGATTACACCTATGCGGCCCACACGAACTGGACGTGGGCGGCGATCGAGGCCATCGGCCTGACCGACATCACCCTGGTGTGCCAGGACTGGGGTGGGCTGATCGGCTTGCGGCTGGTGGCCGAGCAGCCGGACCGGTTCGTCCGCGTGGTGGCGGCCAATACCATGTTGCCGACCGGTGATCACCATCCCGGCAAGGCGTTCCTGGCCTGGCAGAAGTTCAGTCAGGAAGTGCCGGTGTTTCCTGCCGGCCAGATCCTGAACGGAGCGACGGTGTCCACGCTGGAGCCCGAGGTGATTGCCGCCTACGACGCACCGTTCCCCGATGACAGTTACCTCGCCGGCGCCCGTCAGTTCCCCATGCTTGTGCCGGTCAGCCCCGATGACCCGGCGGCGCCGCGCAATCGCGTGGCGTGGGAAGCGCTGGGCCGGTTCGACCGCCCGTTCCTGTGCGCGTTCTCCGATTCGGACCCCATCACCGGGGCCGCCGAACCGGTGCTGCGCTCGCACGTGGCCGGCGCCGAGGGCCAGAATCACGTGACGATCGTCGACGCGGGTCATTTCCTGCAGGAGGACAAAGGTCGCGAACTCGCGGAAGCGGTGGTCCAATTCGTCTCGGCCACGCCGCGGTAGGAGGTATCAGCTCAACGGAATGTCGTTGTCGCTCTTGGATTGCTGATACTGGGCAGACAGCGCGTCGTAGCGACTCCGGATACGGTTGCGCTGTCCGCCGAGCTGGGTGCGCGCGGGTTCGGGCTCGTCGGTGATCAGATCGGCGATCGCATAGGCCGTCCAGAACTCGTTGGTGCGCCGGTAGCCGCCGGGATCGAGGCCGAACACCTCTTTGAGGATCTCCAGGTCATGAGGGATCGCGAAGCTGTCCCGGGAATCCTCGTGGCTGTAGAAGTAGTAGTAGTTGTCGAACCCGGCCCAGGTGATGGCCGACATGCACATCGTGCAGGGTTCGTGGGTGGTCAGGAACAACAAGTCCTTCGTCGATGGTCGCGCGGGCAGCTCGTAGAACTGCCGCAATGTGCTGATCTCGGCGTGCCACAGTGGATTGTCGGTCTCGTCGTTGGTGCCCGCGACCACCACCGACAGATCCGATTTATCCAGCAGCGCCGCGCCGAACACCTTGTTGCCGCCTGCGACGCCGCGCTCGGTCAGCGGAAGAATGTCGAACTCGATGACCTCAAGCAGGCGGGACGCGATCGTCCTGGGTGATCCAGCGGCCATAAGGAACCCTAACCCCGCGGACAGTAGATCGCGCGCCCCTGCGATGGAACGTCGAAACTGCTCTCACACAGAAGAAATTCGAGTAGGGACCTGCGGGGATTTCAGTTTCAACGGACCGTGCTCGCAGTCTCAACGACCCGTCGGGCCGGCCACGCAGGCTAGGCTCCCAGGCGTGGCCGAGATCGCGCCGCTGCGTGTGCAGCTGATCGCCAAGACGGAATTTTGCGCGCCCCCAGACGTGCCGTGGAGCACCGATGCCGACGGCGGTGCCGCGCTGGTGGAGTTCGCCGGCCGCGCCTGCTATCAGAGTTGGTCCAAGCCCAATCCGCGCACGGCGACCAATGCGTCGTATATCCGGCACATCATCGACGTCGGGCATTTCTCGGTGCTCGAACACGCCTCGGTGTCGTTCTACATCACCGGCATCTCGCGGTCGTGCACCCATGAGCTGGTCCGGCACCGCCACTTCTCCTACTCCCAGCTGTCACAGCGCTATGTGCCTGAAGTCGACTCGCAGGTGGTGGCGCCGCCAGGCATCGAGGACGATCCGGAGCTGCAGGAGATCTTCACAGCGGCGGCCGACGCCAGCCGCACTGCCTATATCGAGCTGCTCAACCGCCTGGAAGCCAAGTTCATGGGCGATCATCCCGCAGGGACCGCTGCGGTGTTGCGACGCAAACAGGCTCGGCAGGAGGCCCGGTCGGTACTGCCCAACGCCACTGAGACACGAATCGTCGTCAGCGGGAATTACCGGGCGTGGCGTCACTTCATCGCGATGAGGGCCAGCGAGCACGCCGACGTGGAGATTCGGCGGTTGGCGATCGAATGCCTGCGCCAACTTGTCGGTGTCGCTCCCCAGGTGTTCTCCGACTTCGAGATCACGATGCTCTCCGATGGCACAGAGGTGGCGACCAGCCCGCTGGCAACTGAAGTGTGAGCCAGGTAATGCATTCGTGCCGCGGGAAACCGACCAGGTAATCTTGGCGCCCGTGAGCACCAGCGGATTCGACGCCACCGCCCGTTTGGGCACCCTGTTGACCGCCATGGCCACTCCGTTCAAGCCCGACGGCTCGCTGGATACCGCCACCGCCGCCCGGCTGGCCACCCATCTGGTCGACGCCGGCTGCGACGGCCTGGTGCTGTCAGGAACCACTGGTGAATCACCGACCACCACCGACGGCGAGAAGATCGCCCTGCTGCGCGCAGTGCTCGATGCCGTCGGTGACCGCGCACGGATCGTCGCGGGTGCGGGCACCTACGACACCGCGCACAGCGTCCAACTCGCGAAGGCGTGTGCCGCCGAAGGGGCACACGGTCTGCTGGTGGTCACCCCGTACTACTCGCGTCCGCCGCAGACTGGCTTGATCGCCCACTTCGCGGCGGTCGCCGACGCGACTGACCTGCCGGTGATCCTCTACGACATTCCGCCGCGCTCCATAGTGCCCATCGAGTGGGACACCATTGCGACCCTGGCCAACCATCCCAACATCGTCGCGATCAAGGATGCCAAGGGCGATCTGCACGGCGGTGGTCAGATTATCGCCGAGACCGGGCTGGCCTACTACTCCGGCGACGACGCACTGAACCTGCCCTGGCTGGCGATGGGCGCGGTCGGCCTGATCAGCGTGTGGGGGCACGTCGCGGCCGGCCAGCTGCGAGACATGTTGACAGCCTTCGCCTCCGGCGATATCGCGACCGCGCGCAAGATCAACGCGACGCTCGGGCCGCTCAACGCCGCCCAGTCCAGGTTAGGCGGTGTCACGTTGGCGAAAGCAGCTCTGCGAGTAAACGGTTTTGAAGCCGGTGACCCGCGCCTGCCCCAGATGCCGGCCAGCGCCGCGCAGCTCGAGGCGCTGGCCGCAGACATGCGTGCCGCGGCGGTGCTTCGGTAGTGGGACCGGTAGCAGATTCAGCACTCACTCCACCCGGGCCGCTGGCCCCGGAAGGCCTGCGGGTGACCGCGCTCGGCGGTATCAACGAAATCGGCCGAAACATGACCGTTTTCGAGCACCTCGGCCGACTGCTCATCGTCGACTGTGGCGTGTTGTTCCCCAATCACGACGAACCCGGCGTCGACCTGATCCTGCCCGATCTGCGGCACGTCCAGCACCGTCTCGACGAGGTGGATGCGCTCGTGGTGACCCACGGGCACGAAGACCACATCGGCGCGATCCCGTTTCTGCTCAAGTTGCGGTCTGACATCCCGATTGTCGGTTCGAAGTTCACCCTTGCGCTGGTGGCTGCGAAGTGCCGGGAACACCGCATCAAACCGATACTCGTCGAAGTTGCCGAGGGGCAGCGATCCACCCACGGCGTCTTCGAGTGCCAGTACTTCGCGGTCAATCACTCCGTTCCCGGTTGTCTGGCTATCGGCATCCACACCGGTGCGGGAACCGTGCTGCATACCGGTGACATCAAGCTCGACCAATTGCCGCCGGACGGCAGGCCGACCGACCTGCCGGGAATGTCGCGACTCGGCGACGCCGGAGTGGACCTGTTCCTGTGTGATTCGACCAACTCGGAGATCCCGGGCGTCGGGCCGTCGGAGAGCGAGGTCGGCCCGGCGTTGCACCGCTTGATCCGTGGCGCCGAAGGACGGGTCATCGTTGCGTGTTTTGCATCGAATGTCGATCGCGTACAACAGATCATTGACGCCTCGGTGGCGCTTGGGCGTCGGGTGACCTTCGTCGGGCGGTCGATGGTGCGCAACATGGGAATCGCGCGCGACCTGGGCTATCTGAAGGTCGCCGACGAAGATGTCCTCGAGATCGCCACCGCTGAGATGATGCCTGCCGATCGGGTGGTGCTCATCACCACCGGCACCCAGGGCGAACCGATGGCGGCGCTGTCGCGGATGTCGCGCGGCGAGCACCGCAGCATCACCCTCACCGACGGTGATCTCATCATCCTGTCGTCGTCACTGATCCCGGGCAACGAAGAGGCGGTGTACGGCATCATGGACGCGCTCGCCAAAATCGGCACCCGCGTCGTCACCAATCAGCATGCGCGGGTTCATGTTTCGGGTCACGCATACTCCGGTGAGTTGTTGTTCCTCTACAACGGAGTACGACCGCGCAACGTGATGCCCGTGCACGGAACGTGGCGGATGCTGCGCGCCAACGCCGCTTTGGCCGCCCGTAGCGGGGTGCCCGAGGAGAATATCGTGCTGGCCGAGAACGGCGTGAGTGTCGATCTGGTCGCGGGCCGGGTCAGCATCGCGGGAGGTGTTCCCGTCGGCAAGATGTTCGTCGACGGGCTCGTTACCGGTGACGTCAGCGACGCGACTGTGGGGGAAAGGCTGGTTCTGTCTTCGGGTTTCATCGCGGTGACTGTCGTTGTACGCCGGGGCACCGGCAAGGCGGCCGGTCCGGCGCATCTGCATTCGAGGGGTTTCTCCGAGGATGCCAAGGCGCTGGAACCCGCGGCGAGGAAGGTCGAGGCCGAACTGGTCAAGCTTGCCTCCCAGAACATCACCGACCCGTCCCGAATCGCGCAGGCGGCGCGGCGCGCGATCGGCAAGTGGGTGGGGGAGACCTACCGCCGCCAGCCGATGATCGTGCCGACGGTCATCGAGATCTAATATTGCAGCCCGCTGCGCGCAGGCTATCTCACCGTTCGGCGAGCACCGTCCACTCGATCGGGGACGCCGCCAGCGTGCGCCCCGTCGGACGGATGTAGAGGTCGCGAAAGTAACTTGGTCCGGCCTGTTCTACCAGTCGCCAGCCATAGTCGGCCAACAACTCGCCGACATCTTCGGGCACCAACCCCGACTTCCACAACTGACTGCGCTGCCGGAACCGGAGGTACGCTGCGTCGGCGCCGTACCTCTGAGTGCCGTCGATGAAGTCTTGGCGGACGTAGGTGAAGATGAGGCGGCTTCCGGCCTCGGCGCCGCTGAGCTGCCGCAGCGTTGCGCGTACCGTCTCCGGAGTGAGGTACTGCGTGACGCCCTCCCAGATGAAGAAGGTGCGCCCGCTGGCGCGGTAGCCGTGCGCCTCCAGTGCCGACATCAGCTCATCGCGCTCGAAATCGACCGGGACCAAATGTACCGACTCCGGCGATGAACCCAGAACACGTTGTACGACAGCGGCTTTGCGATCGATGTTGATCTGCTGGTCGACCTCGAACACCGGTAGGTCGCTGTGTTGGGCGATCCGATAGGCGCGGGTGTCCAGTCCCGCGCCCAGCACGACGACGGTGTCGAACTCGTTGATCGGATCCGACAACCGCTCATCGATGAAACGCTTACGGCACAGGATGCTGACCCATAATCCTGGCCCGGACCGATCCATGGCCCTCAGCGCGGCCTGGCGCAGCGCCCCGACGCGGGCCAGTCCGACCAGTAATCGCAGCCGGGCAGGAAGGAAAGACGCCGCCAGGTCGTCATCCACCAGGCGACGGCTTTGGGGCTCATGGTGCTCGATCGCCGACAACACCATCGGTCCGAAAGCTGTTTGCGCCGCCGGATCTCGAGGCCGGCTAGTTTCTTTCAACGCTTGTTCACGTACCCCGCGTCGACGGGCAGCGTGATACCGGTGACGTAGCGGGCGGCGTCTGACACCAGCCAGAAAACCGCGTTGGCGATGTCTTCGGGTTCCAGTGCCTGAACCGGTAGCGCGTTGCCCAAATCAGGACCCCCCTGGCCCTGCTGTGCCATGCCGTCCAGCCAGGACCGGATGAAGTCGTTGTCGATCATCGGGGTGTTCACCCCTGCCGGATGCACCGAATTGACCCGAATACTGAATGGAGCAAGGAAATTCGCGTATGCCCGCATGATCCCGACCATGCCGTGCTTGGCAGCCGCGTAGCCAACGGCGCCGCTGATCGGCGCTCCTAATCCAACCAGGCCTGCGACCGAGCTGATCAGCACGATCGAGCCGCCGTGGCCGAACTTGATCATCGGCTTCATCGCGACGTCGACGGTGTTGTAGGCGCCGGTGAGGTTCACGTCGATCACGTCCTGCCACGCATCGTCGGCCGCCATCGGCGCGATCCCCGCGTTGGCGATCACGATGTCCAGGCGGTCGCCAAGCGTCTCGGTTCCCTTCCGTAGCGCGGTCTTCACGGCATCGCGGTCCCGGACGTCGGCCTGGACGGCAACTATGCGCGCCCCAGTCTCCTCGACGAGCTTGACGGTGGCCGCGAGGTCATCGGGGGTGGCCAGCGGGTAGGGCACCGAGTCGATCTGCTCACACAGATCCAGAGCAATGATGTCCGCACCCTCGGACGCCAGCTTGACTGCGTGCGCGCGGCCCTGTCCCCGTGCAGCACCTGTGATGAATGCGACCTTGCCCTTGAGCTCACCCATGATTGGGAAACTAGTTGCGAAAACTAGGGCCGCAGCTGACCCTTGGCCGGATCTCCGGCCACCACCGGTTGCAGCATCTTGATGTCCGGTGCGCCGTCGAGGTGTTCGCCGATGGTGCCGAAAAGCGTGGCCACCGAGGGCGCCGCGCTGTGCGCCTTCAAAGCGTCGGAGTCGGCCCACTGCTCGATGAAGACGAAGGTGCCATCGGCCTCGTTCAGCGAGTACAGCTCGCAGCCGGGCTCGCTGTGCACCGTTTCCATCGCCTGTTTACACGCGTCTCGCACGGCATCCACGGACTCGGGCTTGGCGGTCATGGTGGCGACGACGACTATCGGCATTTCGAGTAGCTCCTCGAGCTCGGCGCTAAGTTGGACAGGTGTCCACCTTACCCACTTGCCACCCATGGGCGGAGGTGCCGGTCACGGGACGTCGACGCCAAAACCCAGACCGGAAAGATCGACACCCCTTCGGGCCGGGTGTCTGTGACCAGTGTGGCGCATGGTGCAATTGGGGTGATTGCGACTAGGCTGGTCGGTATGGCAAGTAAGACCGCGGCTCGATCTGCTGCCCGTCCGCCCAGGTCAAAAGCAAACCCCCGGGGTGATTCGGGTTCGGCGCGGCCGTCCAAGTCGGCAGGACCGCGCCGCAAACCCGCCCGTCGCAAACCTGCACGCCGGAATCCGTCCGCCGTCTCGGTCGCCGGCACCGCGGTCGGTCGGACCGTGCGCGCAGGCTGGCTGATGTTGGCCAAAGGCGCAGGCGGCATGGCCCGCTCGGTCGGACGGGCACGCGAACTCGAACCCGGACACCGCCGCGACGGCGTTGCCCTGGCGTTGCTGGGCCTCGGCGTCGTCGTCGCCGCGAGTTCGTGGTTCGACGCCGCGCGCCCCGTGGGTGAGTGGATTGACACGTTCCTTCGGGTGCTGATCGGCGCAGCGGTGGTACTGGTTCCGATCGCGCTGGCAGCACTCGGAATCGGGATCATGCGCACAGAGCCCGACCTGGAATCACGACCCCGGTTGATCCTGGGCACCGCGATGATCGTGCTGCCCGTGCTCGGGCTGTGGCACCTATGGTCGGGTTCGCCGCTAGAGCCGGACGCCCGCCAGCACGCCGGTGGCTTCATCGGCTTCGCGATGAGCGGTCCGCTCTCCGACGGGCTGACAGCGTGGATCGCGGCGCCACTGTTGGTGCTCGGAGTGCTGTTCGGGCTCCTGCTGCTGACCAGGACGACGATCCGTGAGGTGCCCTCGACGTTGCGGGACATGTTCTCCACTCGGTGGGGCCGCGAGTACGACGACGAGTACGAGGACGACGAGTACGAGGACGAGGACCGTGCCGGGCGACCGGAGGACTTCTCGGACGGCAATTACGACGACGGCAATTACGACGACGGCAATTACGACGACGGCTACTACGACGATGTGGACGGCTACGGTGCCACCGGCTCCGATGAGGCCCAGTCGAGGCTATCGGCAGGTCGATCAACTCGAGCGCCAGCTGCACTTTCGGGTACGCCGATGGACAACTACCCCATTGGGGACAACGCGGGGACCATTCCCGAACCGGCCGCCCGCCCGCGCAAGAAGAAGTTGAAAGAGCTTGCCGCAAAGGTGGACGCTCCAAAGCCTGACGAAGGCAATGGGCTGTCACTGGACCGGGTGGTGGACGGACCGTACACGCTGCCGCCGCTGAACCTGCTCGTAGCGGGAGATCCGCCCAAGTTGCGCAGCGCCGCCAACGACAAATTGGTCGAGGTCATCGGCTCGGTGCTCGACCAGTTCAAGATCGACGCCGCGGTCACGGGGTGCACACGCGGGCCGACGGTCACCCGCTACGAGGTCGAGCTCGGACCAGGCGTCAAGGTCGAGAAGATCACCGCTCTGCAGAAGAACATCGCTTACGCCGTGGCCACCGAAAGCGTTCGCATGCTGGCGCCGATCCCCGGCAAATCGGCCGTCGGTATCGAGGTGCCCAACACCGACCGCGAGATGGTGCGGCTCGCTGACGTGCTCACCGCGCCGTCGACGCGACGCGACCACCATCCGTTGGTGATCGGGCTCGGCAAGGACATCGAGGGCGATTTCATCTCGGCGAACCTGGCCAAGATGCCGCATCTGCTGGTGGCCGGCTCCACCGGGTCGGGTAAGTCGAGCTTCGTGAACTCGATGCTGGTGTCGCTGTTGGCGCGGGCCACCCCCGAAGAGGTCAGGATGATCCTGATCGACCCGAAAATGGTAGAACTCACACCCTACGAGGGTATTCCGCACCTCATCACGCCGATCGTCACCGAGCCGAAGAAGGCCGCAGCGGCGCTCGCCTGGCTGGTCGAGGAGATGGAACAGCGCTACCAGGACATGCAGGCCAACCGGGTGCGTCATATCGATGACTTCAACAAGAACGTGAAATCTGGGGTCATCACGGCGCCGCTGGGCAGCGAACGCGTCTACAAGCCCTATCCGTATATCATCGCGATCGTCGACGAGCTCGCTGACCTGATGATGACCGCGCCACGCGATGTCGAGGACGCCATCGTGCGGATCACGCAGAAGGCGCGGGCCGCGGGTATCCACCTGATCCTGGCGACCCAGCGCCCATCGGTGGACGTCGTCACCGGACTGATCAAGACCAACGTGCCGTCCCGATTGGCGTTCGCGACGTCGTCTCTGACCGACAGCCGAGTGATCCTCGACCAGCAGGGCGCCGAGAAGCTGATCGGCATGGGCGATGGGCTGTTCCTCCCGATGGGGGCCAACAAGCCGGTCCGGTTCCAGGGCGCCTACATCAGTGACGATGAGATCTACGCTGTCGTCGCCGCCACGAAGGAGCAGGCAGAGCCCGACTACACCGAGGGTGTCACCAAGGCCAAGTCAACCGGCGAGCGCACTGACGTAGACCCCGACATCGGGGACGACATGGACGTGTTGCTGCAGGCGGTCGAGCTCGTCGTATCCAGTCAGTTCGGGTCTACCTCGATGTTGCAGCGCAAGTTGCGGGTCGGCTTCGCGAAGGCGGGCCGGTTGATGGACCTGATGGAGACCCGCAACATCGTCGGCCCGTCGGAGGGTTCCAAGGCACGGGAGGTGCTGGTCAAGCCCGATGAGCTTGCCGGAACGCTGATGTTGATCCGCGGTGGCTCAGGCGACGGCGGTGACGACGAGCCGGACTTCTAACGCGACGGGGGTACCCCGCGAGGGGGGTACCTCAGAGCGTCAACAGCATCCGGGTATTGCCCAGGATGTTCGGCTTCACATAGGAGAGGTCGAGAAACTCCGCCACGCCGGTGTCATAGGAGCGGCGCATCTCCTCGTAGACCTCGGCGGTCACCGGGGTGCCCTCGATCTCCTCGAAGCCGTGGCGGGAGAAGAAATCGACCTCGAATGTCAGCACGAAGATGCGCTGCAGGTGCAGTTCAGCGGCGACGGCCAGTAGTCGGTCGACGATCGCGTGCCCGACTCCCTGGCCCTTGACCTTGGGGTGTACCGCAATCGTGCGCACTTCGCCAAGGTCCAACCACAGCACGTGGAGAGCGCCACACCCGATCAATTCGCCCCGCAGTTCGGCGATCCAGAACTCCTGCACGGATTCGTAGAGCGTCACCAGATTCTTCTCGAGCAGTATCTTGCCGGAGTAGACGTCGACGAGGGCCTTCATGGCAGGCACGTCGGAGGTCCGGGCGCGCCGCAGAACAAGCCGACCGGTGGGCTCATCCGGAACTTCGCTCACATACCGAAGAGTATCGGTTCCGGCAACCAGTATTCTGTGTCGGTGCCAGGCCAACCACATACCGATCCAGTGGTTCCCCGCGCCCGGGTGGCGAATCTCGCAAATGCCCTCACCGGTGTGCGTCTGGCGCTGGTTCCGGTATTCCTGGTGGTGCTGTTCGTCGGAGACGGCCATGAAACGTATTGGCGAGTAGTCGCGTTCGTCGTCTTCGCAGTGGCGGTCATCACTGATCGGTTCGACGGGGCACTCGCCCGAAGCTATGGGATGGTCACCGAATTCGGGACCTTGGCCGACCCGATCGCTGACAAGGCCCTGATCGGCGCCGCCCTCATCGGGCTGTCACTGCTCGGCGATCTGCCGTGGTGGGTCACTGCGGTGATCCTGGTCCGCGAGATCATTGTGACGGTGCTGCGACTGGTAGTCCGGCGCCGCGGCATCATCCCGGCAAGCCGGGGCGGCAAGCTGAAGACCCTGGTCCAAGCGGTTGCGATAGGCCTGTTCATACTGCCCCTGTCGGGTGGCTGGCTGACCACGGCGTGGGTGATAATGGCCGCAGCGGTGGTGCTTACGGTCATCACCGGTGTGGACTACTTCGTCTCTGCGGCTCGGGATTCGCGTGCGCGGGCCGACGGCCAATGATTGCGGGCCTAGTTCGGGAACCTTCCCGGCGACATCGTGCGTTGGGCTAGGTAGACAAGCGATGGAGGAGAACGCGATGACGGCATTGCTGCGCGAGGTGATCGGCGACGTGCTGCGCCGCTCCCGTGTCGAGCAGGGACGCACCCTGCGTGAAGTGTCGGATACCGCACGCGTCAGCCTCGGATATCTCTCTGAGGTCGAGCGTGGCCGCAAGGAAGCCTCAAGCGAGCTCCTGGGCGCCATCTGCGGCGCTCTGGAGGTCCCGCTGTCGCGGGTGTTGTCGGAGGCCGGCGACGGCCTGGCGCTCGAAGAAGCCCGCGCCGCGATCACGACGGTCTCGGTGCCGCCAGGGCCGGCCAGCACCGCCGGTATCGATGCCTTCACCAAGGTGGTCATCCCTCAGGTCGTGTCGATGGCTCTTGCCTGACCCCTGGGGCCTGATCCGTGAGGTCTGATCCCGAGGGCCTGGACGCGACGGCCTGATCGTTGGCCGGCGCAAAAGACCCGCAGGGGTGTGGTGATCTGTGTGGAACCGATAAGTTGGGACATCAAGACCCACATACTCAAGATGAAGGCGGAGCGAACCGATGGCCAATCCGTTCAGCAAGGCGTGGCGCTACCTCATGGCGCTGTTCAGCTCGAAGGTCGATGAGTACGCCGATCCTAAGGTTCAGATCCAGCAGGCGGTCGAAGAGGCCCAGCGCCAGCACCAGGGGTTGACACAACAGGCCGCTCAGGTTATCGGTAACCAGCGCCAGCTGGAGATGCGGCTCAACCGCCAGCTCGCCGATATCGAGAAGCTGCAGGTCAATGTGCGTCAGGCGCTCACCCTGGCTGACCAGGCGGCCGCGGCTGGTGACGCTGCCAAGGCCACCGAGTACACCAACGCCGCTGAGGCCTTCGCCGCGCAGCTGGTGACTTCCGAGCAGAGCGTCGAGGACCTCAAGGGTCTGCACGATCAGGCGCTGCAGGCGGCCGGACAGGCCAAGAAGGCGGTCGAGCAGAACGCGATGATGCTTCAGCAGAAGATCTCCGAGCGCACCAAGCTGCTCAGTCAGCTCGAGCAGGCGAAGATGCAGGAGCAGGTCAGCGCGTCGTTGCGATCAATGAGCGAGCTCGCCGCGCCCGGTAATACCCCGAGCCTCGACGAGGTGCGCGACAAGATCGAGCGGCGCTACGCGAACGCGATCGGCTCAGCTGAGCTCGCGCAGAATTCGGTACAGGGCCGGATGCTCGAGGTGCAGCATTCCAGCGTGCAGATGGCGGGGCATTCGCGGCTGGAGCAGATCCGCGCGTCAATGCGTGGGGAGCAGCTACCCGCGGGCAGCTCCACCAGCCCAGCTACTCCCAACTCGGCTGCCCAGGCTCCGCCGGCCCAGCCCAACCCGACACCGGAAAACCCGCTGTCGCAGTAACTGTCATGGAAAAGCCGAGTAGATGAGTACACGCACCAGCAGGCCAGAGGTTTGGCGCTCGTTAACCCAGCGCGGGGTCGATACCGCCGCGGAGTGGTCGGACATGGTGGCCGAGAAGCTCAACGCAGCCGCCGACCCGAGGGCGAAGTTGTTGCGCAAGCGGCGCTGGGCGTTTCGACTCGGTGTGTTCTTCAGCCTCTCGGCCGTGTTCTGGGTGGGTGTCACCGCGGTGCTGGCGTCCTGGAGCACCCCGGTGTGGGCGTTGTTTATTCCGTCGCCGATCGCCGTCGGTGCCGCATTCCTTGCCACCCTGGCATTGCTGCGTTTCCGCTGGCTGCGGGGTGAACCGTTGCCGCCGCAGCGCAGTCGGTTGGCGCGGCGGTTGCCGCCGTGGGGCTCGGCTGCCCGTCAGCCCATGGCTGCTCTGGCGGCCTCTCAACGTGGGCTCACGTCCATGCTCGGTGTCATGGAGCGGGGCCGGATGCTGCCCGCCGAAGAACTGCATGAGCTGAGGTCAGCCGCCGAACAGACAGCGGCGACCATGGCCGCTACCGCCACCGAGGTGGTGTGGATGGAGCGGGCCGTCAATTCTGCGCCCCAATCGCGCGCGCACCTCGCACCGACGATCGCTGCCTTCAGGATGCAACTCGACCGCGGCGCCCACCAGTACAACGAGATGGTCTCCGCTGCTGCACAACTGGTATCGGCTGCGAATTCAGGGTCGATGTCGAGCTCGCCGATGTCGCAGCGGCGCTACCGCGATGAGCTGGTGATGGCCACAGACCGGCTGACCGGATGGGCACAGGCATTCGACGAACTGGGACGGCTCAAGGGCGCTTAAAGGGCGGTCGCGACAGACCGCGACAGACATTGTCAACGTCGGCGCAGTTGCGGGCGGACTTTTCATGTCGATGCCCTCATGCGGATGGATCCGGGGCCTGTTGGTGAGGAAACTTGGGCGTCAATTGCTTTGTCTCCGGCATGAACAGGAGATACAGGACGAAACCGATTCCAGCGATCACGGCCAGCGTAAGAAACGCGGGCGTGTACCCGGCCCAAACTATGATTGTGCCGGCCAGAGAGGCGCTCAACGCTGCTCCCAGCCCCTGTGCAGTGGCGACAGCGCCCTGAGAAACGTTGTATCGGCCGGTGCCGCGGGTGAGGTCGGCGATCACCACCGGAAAGAGCGCCCCGAAAATGCCTGCGCCGATTCCATCGAGCAGCTGCACCGCCACCAGCCAGCCGCCGTTGTCGGACAAGGTATAGAGCACGCCCCGAACTGCAAGCACCGCGAAGGCGGCGAGGAAGATTGGCTTTCGTCCCCAGATGTCGGCTTTCCGGCCGACAATGATGGCGACCGGAATCATGACAACCTGCGCGGCCACGATGCACACTGCAACCAGTGAGGTGGCGTTGGCTGCGCCGACAACGTGGGTCAGCAACTGGCTGACCGATGTCAGCATCGCCGCATTGGCGAGATGGAACGTGAATGCGATGATCGCGAACACAAGAAGGGTGCGATTGGTTAGCAGTGCTTGCCACGCCGTCACCTTGTCGCGCTCGCCGGTATGTCCATCCAGGCCACGAGCCAGGTCGTGGTCGATCTCGCTATTGCGAATCCTTAATGTCGAGTAAATGCTCAGCAGCGCAAGGGTTCCCATCAACCAGAACACCACGACCGGCCCAAATTGCCAGGCCAGCAGGACCGTTAGCCCCGCCGCGGCCGCGTTGCCGGCGTGGTTGAAGGCTTCGTTGCGGCCAATACGCGGCGTGAAGATCTTCGGCCCGACGAGGCCGAGAGTGATCGCGGCGATTGCCGGTGCAAACACCGCGGCCGCCACGGATGCCATGGACTGGGTCAAAACCACCAGCACGAAACTGTCGACAAAGGGCAGGGAAACGCAGCTGATTGTGACTGCGACGGCGGCAGCGACGATCACCAGCCGCCGGTTGCGGCTGCGATCGATCAAGGCGCCCGCCGGAGTGTACGCGATCAGGCCTACGATCCCGGCGGTGGTGATCACCGCCCCCACCGTGGCCTCGTCCCACCCGTAGTCCGGACCGCGCACCGCAAGCAAGTAGATCGCCAGGTAGGGTCCGAGTCCGTCCCGGACGTCTGCTAAGAAGAAGTTCAGCCCGTCAAGTCCTCGAAGCGAACGCTGCGACGGACGTTGCGATGTCGGCAATGACGAGTCCACTACCATCCTTGCGTTGGTTGAGTACTTCAATGAGCCGGACTGGGAGTTCACACGGCGGATTCGTGTGCTGACTATAGCGAGGGTCCGCATAACCGATGCCAACTCGCACGGTGCCGACGCAACTGTCGCCCGGATAATCGAAGTCAAGTCCGTTGCGGAGCGCTAGGGCGAACGTGGCGCCGTCAGGTCCTGACGTCGGCAATAATCTCTGGGCCTATATTCGTCGGCCGGGACCTACGCAGGTTCGAATTTTCTATAGTCGCGTCCCTGATAGTGGTGTAGCGCGATAGTGGTGTGGCGCGAAGGTCAACCCCACTTCGTCAGCTGAGCCTCATGCGCGAGGATGCAACCCATGGTGGAACGCTTGGAGAAGGCTGTCGGGGCAACGATCTTCACATCGTTCGTCCTGCTTAGGGGATCTGCCGCGGCTTTTGCGATTGAGCAGGCGGCGGCGGACGAGGTGCTGCGCGCATCGAACGGCTACCAGGGCTCCGAGACTTACGTGTGCGCCAGCGGTGCCGAGGTCAACGTCGTCCACCGGTTCGACAGCGGGGGCGAAGCGCAACGCTGGCTCGCCGGCGCTGAGCTCGCGGAGATCGACGCACGAGTTAGACCACTCCTGGAGAGCGATCCGGTTCGCAGCCTCGTGCTCCCGTCGGTTGGGTCTGGTGGCGCAACATCGCTCATCAGTACGAGCGTGCGGCCAGGCTTCGAAGACCGGTTCGCTGATTGGCTGGGGCGAATGGCAACCGCGCAGCAGAGTTTTCCCGGCTACGTCGGACAGCGAGTCCAGGCCCCCATACCCGGGGTGAACGACAAGTGGGAGTCGATAGTCGCCTTCGACAGTGAAGAGAACCTCAGCCGCTGGAACGTCAGCGACGAAAGACGGCGGATGCTCAGGGAGAGCGAGCCCTACGTCGAGCGATACGACGTGCGCCCCGCCGCATCAGCCTTTGAGAGCTGGTTCGTCGACGTCGGGCGAGACGTCCCGCCGCCCTCAGCCTGGAAGCTCAGCGCCATCGTCCTCCTCGTGCTATATCCCGTGGTCATGCTCGAAATCTTCTCGTTGAACCAGGTGATCCATCGCCTGATGAGTTCATGGGCCGCGCCATCGGCGACTACCGCGGTGGGAGTCTTCATCGGCAATGCTGTGAGTGTCGCGGTTACCGGTTTTCTGCTGATCCCGTGGGCATCCAAGAGACTTGAGTGGTGGCTGGTCCCCCCCGAATCGATGAGGCTCCGAAGAGCCACCCAAGGGGGCCTGCTCATGCTCGGCGCGTATGCACTGACCGTGCTGATCTTCATACTCGTGATCTGGGGCAATCCAGGTGTCATGTCTTGGGCTCGGCACTGATGGCAACGCTGCTGCGTGACCTCGATACCCCTGCTTGACTCCGCGACCGGCGCACCGTCTAGTGGACAGGAACCCTAACCC
>ERZ888423.1109-NODE-1109-length-24839-cov-11.810644_pt1 | contig 24839 bp, 19 predicted proteins | sample MGYA00520523_ERZ888423 | MGnify/ENA primary metagenome ERZ888423 (study PRJEB32303, sample SAMEA104408611) | aquatic metagenome | biome: Brackish water; feature: Pelagic; material: water | place: Baltic Sea | collected 2014-06-08T10:24:00 | depth 30,27 m ...
GAATAATTGTAGCCAACAGGCAATCCGACGGGAGTAGAATCCAGTATAAAATTGCCTCCGAGGGTAGTCCAGACAGAGTCTTCGTTTGCAGATTGCTGAATGTAATGCACTTCGTAGCCCGTCTCCCAGGTAAATGCTGCCGCTGCATCAACATCTGTTATAGCTTCCTTCGGATTATCCAGCCCACGCAAGACATACTGTTGTTCGCTTTCGGGGAAATTATAAAAGTCCCACACTTCTGTCATACCGTAATGCTTACTGATATCGAACTTAAATTCATCCGGAAAAACACCCGGAAGAGGTGTACCGTCTTCGGCAAAAACATTCAGCCTAACGCGGTAAAGACTGTCTTCTATACCCGGCAAAATACCAAACTGATTGTAAGTTACAACGCGGGCGCGGATATAACTACCATCTTCAAATGTATAAAACACCCATATATCATTGATGGCCAGATTATTTCTGATAAAAATACTATCGCCAGCACTATTGAAAAAAACGTGCATGTCACCTTCAGGTGTTCCACTCAGGACTAACATCTTTCTTCCCAGCAAAGCGGTGTCGGTGGTACATAAATCAGCAGTTGCAGTATCAACAGCTACCTGGAAGTAGTAAGCCATTCCATCAGGCTCTGCAACGGTTTGCGTTACTCTGGTAAAAAAGTAAAGGCTGTCTTCACCCAGTACATCCCGCGTAGCAAATGTCATGGTTCTTTCGGGATACAGCAAAGCATAATCTTGCGCACTGGCATTATACTGCAGACAGGAAAGAATGACCAATACTATTACGCTAAGGGGTTTATACACCATCTGTGGTTTATTTCGCATCGTAAAACTATACAATCATCTGCTAACTTTGGTGAAACCAATCACACACCAAATTGGCATTAAGCCCCGTACTGTACAATCAGTCACTGCGACACCTCAACACTTTTGGGTTGGATGTCACCGCGGCCGCATTACTGCATCTCGAGCACAGGGATGATCTGACGCAATTGACTGATCTGGTTCAGGCGTATCCGCAACTGCTGATTTTAGGCGGTGGAAGTAACTTATTGTTTACAAGAAATTTTGAAGGTCTGGTGGTTTGGAACCGATTGAAAGGCATTGCCATAGAACCGGATCCTGACAGTCCTCAACATCAATTGCTGAAAGCTTCCGGTGGAGAATCATGGCATGAACTGGTGATGTATGCCGTGCATCATCAACTGGGTGGTATTGAAAATCTGGCCCTCATACCGGGTACTGTTGGTGCTGCACCCATACAAAATATCGGAGCATACGGTGTTGAATTAAAGGACGTATTCCATAGCCTCGAAGCATTCGATCTGGAAACAGGCAAGTTGCAAACTTTCGACAAAGACAACTGCATGTTTGGATACCGCAGCAGCATCTTCAAGCACGAGTTCAAGGGGAAGTATCTCATTGTCAGTTGTACACTGCGCTTAAGTCTGGAGCATACCCTGCACACTTCCTATGGTGCTATTCAGACTACACTTAAAAAGAAAGGCATTGAACATCCGCGTATCAGCGATATTGCCGAAGCGGTGATTGATATCCGACGAAGTAAACTTCCCGACCCGCAGGTATTAGGAAATGCAGGTTCCTTTTTTAAGAATCCCGAAATCTCGCTGAAGCACTTCGAGCAACTGCAACAAGACTTTCCCGATATACCCGGCTATCCTGTTCCCGGTGACCTCATTAAAGTGCCTGCCGGTTGGCTCATTGAAACTTGCGGTTGGAAAGGCCGGCGCATGGGCAACACAGGAGCTCACGCACAACAGGCGCTTGTATTGGTGAATTATGGCAATGCTACCGGTGAAGAAATCTATGAGCATGCACAACGCATCATTCGCAATGTGAAGGAGCGATTTGAAATCACCCTGGTTCCGGAAGTCAATATTATCTAAAGTAGAAAAACCACCTATCCTTTCTTCCGCATCTGGTCCATCATATCCCACAATTGCTGGGGTACTTTTTCCAGAATATTCATTTCTCCGGCGCCCTTGAGCCATTCGCCACCATCAATAACCATAACCTCACCATTCACATAAGCACTGTAGTCGGAAAGCAGATAAGCTGCCAGATTAGCCAGTTCCTGGTGATCGCCCAGACGGCCTACGGGAATTTTCTTTTTCATATCCAGCTCCTCTTCCAGTCCCGGTGGAATCAGTCTGCTCCATGCACCCTCTGTAGGAAAAGGACCGGGAGCAATTGCATTCAACCGAATACCATATTTTGCCCATTCCACTGCCAATGAGCGCGTCAGTGCCAGCACACCTGCTTTTCCGCAGGCACTCGGCACAACAAATCCACTTCCGGTAAAGGCATAGGTGGTAACAACACTTAAAACTGTCCCTTTGCTTTTCTGCTCAATCCAGTACTTGCCCAATGCCAGTGTGCAATTGTAGCTGCCCTTCAGGACGATGTCCACTACGGTGTCAAAGGCCCGGTGACTGAGTCGCTCGGTAGGCGATATGAAATTACCTGCAGCATTGTTCAATAATGCATCTACCTTCCCAAACCGCTTCACAGCTGCCTGCAACATGGCTTCTACCTGATCGTACATCCGCACATCACATTCTACCGCAAGCGCCTGTCCGCCGGTGGCAGCTTCCAGCTCAGCAACGGTCTTCTCCAGCACATCCAGTTTTCTGCTGGTAATAACTACACTGGCACCGAGTTCCATCAGGTATTTGGCCATTGATTTTCCCAGTCCTGTGCCACCGCCGGTTACTATAACGGTCTTGTTCTGCATGGCTCCATCGCGAAGCATTGGTTGATCGTACATGATAAATGTTATTATTGCACTAAAAGTAATCAATCCTTTCAGATGTATACAATTGACTTAACTGTCCGCGGATTTCACTGCGATATGTTCGCCCACGTAAACAATGCACGCTACCTGGAATTTCTCGAAGAAGCCCGCTGGGAATGGCTCAATACTATCAGCTCCGTGAAGTATTTTCAGGAAAAAAATATAAGTTTTATTGTTGTAAGTGTACATATCAACTACCGCAGACCGGCTGTACTCAATGATGTACTGAGCATCGTGACCACGCCGCAAGGGACAGGGCAACGCAGCGCAACAGTCAAGCAAGAAGTAATCCGCAAGGCGGATGGGAAACTGATTGCTGATGCAGAAGTAGTCTTTGCCATCATCGATAACCACACTGGGAAATCGATTGTACTCGACGACGAGATGAAAGAATTATTTACCCGACTTCCCGATCCATCAGATAGTTAGAGGAGCACCCGGTCCTATCGGCAGATTGAGTGTTATCCATATCACCAGCAGAATGGACCAGCCAATCAGAAAGACGAGTGTATAGGGTAACATCGTTGAAATGATAGTTCCAATACCTGCCTGCTTATCATAGCGTTGCATGAAGGCAACAATCAAGGCAAAATAAGACATCATGGGTGAAATGATATTGGTTACACTATCCCCTACCCGATACACCATTTGTGTATATTCCGGTGAGTAACCCAGCAGCATAAACATGGGTATGAACACCGGTGCCATGATGGCCCACTTCGCAGAGGCGCTTCCCATAACCAGATTGATAAAGGCAGCAACCAGCACAAAACACAATACCAGCGGTATACCCGTGAGACCTGTCCGCTCCAGGAAGGAGGCACCGTTGATAGCGGTAATCAGTCCAAGATTGGTCCAGTTGAAATAGGCTACAAACTGAGCAGCAAAGAAGACAAGTACGATATAACTGCCCAGGGTCTCCATCGATTTGCTCATGCCCTTCATCACATCGCTGTCGTTGCGAATGGTTTTCGCACCTATTCCATAGGCAATTCCGCAAATCGCTGACGCGAAGAAAATGATAGCGACAATGCCTTTCATGAACGGAGATTTCAGCACAGAGCCTGTTTCCGGATCCCGTAAAAATCCATCGGCCGGCAGCAAGCCCCAGAGGATAATACCGGTCAATACACCGGCGCAGATTAGCGCATATTTCAATCCTCGTTTTTCCTCTTTGCTGAGCTTGTCAATTTTCTCCGGCTTTTCATCTCCCGTATATTCTCCCAAACGCGGAATAACGATTTTCTCCGTCACCCATGTACCCAATCCCGTAATGAGAAAGGTGGATACAAACATGAAATAGTAGTTACAGGCAGGATTCACCTCATACCCCGGTTGCAAAATCTGCGCAGCTTCCTGCGACAACCCTGCCAGCAATGGATCAATGGTGCCTATCAGCAGGTTGGCACTGTAGCCACCGGAAACTCCTGCAAAAGCGGCAGCAAGTCCCGCCAGCGGATGCCGACCTACAGCGAGAAAAATCACCGCTGCCAGTGGCACTAGCAACACATACCCAACTTCACTGGCCGCATTCGACATCACACCTGAAAACACAATAACTGCTGTAAGCAATCTTCTGGGTGAAGACAACACGAGTAACCGCAAAGCCGCACCTATCAATCCGGTGCCTTCCGCAACGCCAATACCCAGCAGGGCCACCAGCACCGTTCCCAGTGGAGCAAATGCCGTAAAGTTGGTGACCATATTCGTTAGGATGCGTGCCAGACCTTCCCGCGATAGCAGGTTGACAGCCTCCACACTTTCACCGGTACCCGGATGGGTAACCGACACATCGAACATGCTGACAATACCACTCATAACTACCACCAGCAGTGCCAGCATGGCAAACAAGGTGGCTGGATGCGGCAGCGCATTCCCAATTCGTTCTACTGTAGATAAAAATCTATCGGTCCACTTTTTTTGCATGGATCAATTATTTATTTAAGAATAATATTTAAAATACAAGTGTTTTCAGCGCGGCCGAAAGCTTCTCCATGGAAGCATCCACATCTTCCATGGTACAGGTGCCTACACTGAGCCGATACCAGGGTATATCACGGGCGGTGCCGAAAGCATAAAAGGGTACTAAAGCCAGGGAAGCTTCATTCAACAAAAAGGCCGTAATATCCTCAACCGATTGAATGACAGTGCCATCCTGTTTTCTGGCGCCACGCAAATCTATTTTCACCGTCAGGTAGATGGCTGCCTGCGGAGCAATACATTCAACGGGAAAACCGGATGCATTCAAATATTGAAAATGTTTATAGAATCCTGCCAGCCTGTCGTGCAGGGCAGTGCGGAAATCATCCAGATAGGCATCTACAGCTGCATCATTTTTAAGAAACTGAGCGGCTGCCACCTGCTCGGGCTTTGGACTCCATGCACCTACATGAGAGAGAATGGAGCGCATTTTAGCCATAATGTTTGCAGGACCTACGGACCAGCCCACGCGTACACCTGTTGCAGCAAAGGCCTTGGACAATCCATCTATATAAATCACATAGTCGCGCATGGCAGGACAAACAGATACCGGATCATAATGCTCGGTTTCTCCGTATGTCAAGGTCCAATACAACTGATCGTACAACATATACAGCGGCTTCTGACTGCTTCCCCTGCGCTGGTTTTCAGCTACTACCATATCACAGATGTCGATAAGCGCCTGCTTGCTGAAGGTAGTACCCGAAGGGTTCAAAGGCGAACACAATGCCAGCAAGGTGGCCTCCCGGATATGTGGCCGAATCTGTTCGGCTGTCGGCATAAAATGCTCCTCTGCCGTAGTAGGTAATTCAATAGCCCTGGCGCGACTCAGATGCGTATAATGGTTGTTATTCCATGAAGGCACCGGATAAATCACAGTGTCTCCGGGATCCAGCAAGGTGAGATAGGCTGCGTAAATCAACGGCCTTCCACCACCGGAAATCAACACTTCTTCCGCATCATAATTCCAACCCAGTCCCCTGTTCAGGAAATGCACCACACTTTTACGCAGGGGCTCTATGCCATTAGCCGCAGGATAATTGGTTTGCTTATCCCTGTAAGCCTGCACAATGCCATCTTCCAACACTGCGGGTATGGGAAATACCGATGGATTAAAATCACCTATGGTAAAATTAAATATCTTTTCTCCACTGGCTATTCGCTGGTTGACCTGAGCGGCCAGCTTGATAATCTCTGATCCGATGAGCCGATCGGCCATTTCCGATACTACTGCTGGCGCATGTCCTGTTGTGCTGCTTTCCGACATGGTGGAAAAATACACACTTTCATCGATTTTTAGGAATTATGCAGGGCGCTATTCTTTGACTTTACAACTAAATCCCCACACAATATGCACAATTCAAAATTAGCATGAAAGGCCGGAGTTTCGGGAAAAAGGAACATTTTTGAATGAGATTACATTGTACTCATATGCTTTTCAAAAACAGCCTGTTACTTCTTTTCTTAAGTTCCCTGACTATGGCAACATCCGCACAAACATTCGTGGGCTCCTGGAGAGTGGCCCTAGAAACACCCGGTGGTGAACTTCCTTTTTACCTGGAAATCTACGAGGAAGGTGCCATCCTCATGGCAGCTTTACTGAACGGTGAAGAGCAGTTGGTGACGGCTGATATTAGTATCGAAAAGGAAACGCTCATCATTTATTCTTCAGTCTTTCATTCCGCGCTGACCATCAACCTGGACAGCACGGGTAGGGCATTGACAGGCAGCTGGCAGGACTTTTCACGGGGACCTGACTATGCATTACCCCTCACGGGTATCAAAGATGACCACTACCGGTTTTTTGAGCATCCCGATCCGCCTGCTGCCAATATCAGTGGCAACTGGAAAACCATTTTTGATGCAGAGGGCGCTGCTACCCCTGCAATTGGCTTATTCGAACAGGAAGGCAACCACCTTACCGGAACTTTTCTGACTGCCACCGGCGATTATCGGTTTCTGGAAGGAGAAATGAGTGGCAGTGCATTCCGGCTTTCTGCTTTCGATGGTGCCCACGCTTTTCTGTTTACCGGAGAGATAAAGGAGGATGGCACACTCGAAGGGCAATTTTATTCGGGCAACCACTGGCAGGAGCCATTTGTATGCAACCGCGAAGAAAACTTCCAACTCCCCTCCCCTGATTCACTAACAACTCTGGACGGCGAAGCTTTGTCATTTTGTTTCCCGGATGCCACGGGGAAGGAGGTATGCCTCCGGGACGAGCGCTTCCGTAACAAAGTGATTATCGTTCAGATCATGGGCTCCTGGTGTCCGAACTGCATGGATGAATCTGAATACCTCGCAGACCTACACGAAAAATACCGCGACGAAGGACTGGAAATAATTGCACTGGCGTTCGAAAGGGAAACGGATGCCGAAGCCGTGGCAGCGAATTTCGAACGGCTGCGCAAAAAATTTGGCATTACCTACCCCATGCTGCTGGCAGGCAATGCCAGTAAAAAAACAGCATCTGAAGCCTTGCCCCAATTGAATAAGGTAATCGCCTATCCTACCACAATACTAATAGACCGGGATGGGCGCGTGCAATACATTCACACGGGCTTTAACGGCCCCGCTACAGGTAGCCTGTTTCTGACCTTCAGAGCCAAAATGGAGGGATTAATAGAAAGCTTGCTGTAAATTTTTGCATTCATATTGTAGAAATTTTGAATGCTGTGTATCTTTGCGACTCAATTTTGGCCGATAGTGTAATTGGCAACACGTCTGATTTTGGTTCAGAAGAGTCTAGGTTCGACCCCTAGTCGGCCAACAAGAGAGGTTCTGCAGGTGCAGAGCCTCTTTTTTTTACCTGCTCTTGTTCAGGTAATATGTTATCTTTGCACCTCTTAATAACCGTTGCATGGTCACCAACGACGTAAAATTATTCTCAGGAACAGTCTCGCATTATCTTGCAGAGAAGGTAGCCGATTATTACGGACAACCCCTCAGCCGGGTGCAGGTAGATCGTTTCAGCGACGGGGAGTTTCAGCCCAATATCCTGGAGTCAGTAAGGGGAAGCTATGTGTTCATTATCCAAAGCACCTTCTTCCCTTCCGATAACCTGATGGAATTGCTGTTGATGATTGATGCCGCCAAACGAGCATCAGCCTCCTATATAACAGCGGTGATTCCCTACTTCGGACTGGCGCGTCAGGACAGAAAAGACAAACCACGTGTTTCCATCGGCTCCAAACTGGTAGCCGAACTATTGACAGCTGCGGGTGCTAACCGCATTGTCACCATGGATCTACACGCCGATCAAATCCAGGGATTCTTCGATATCCCGGTAGATCACCTCAGTTCTACCGCCATCTATGTTCCCTATATAGAAGAAGAGCTGGACCTTAAAAATGTAATCTTTGCTTCACCTGATGTGGGAAGTACCAAAAGGAACAGGCACTATGCCGTTCATTTCAATACCGAGCTGGTGATCTGCGACAAAGTGCGCAAGAAAGCCAATGAAATTGCTGAAATGACGGTTATCGGTGATGTTACGGGTAAAGATGTTATCATGATTGATGACATTGTAGATACAGGCCGGACACTGGCCAATGCTGCCAATATCATGATGGATAAAGGCGCGAAAAGCGTAAGCGCATATTGCACCCACCCGGTTTTATCGGGAGAAGCTTACGAAACCATCGAAAAATCTCAGCTCAAAGAACTGGTTGTTACAGATACCATTCCTTTGAAAAAAGAATCTTCGAAAATCAGAGTGCTGTCATCGGCAAAGCTGTTCGCCCGGGCCATTCGTAATACGCATGAGCACCGTTCGATCAGTTCGCTGTTTATTAATAACTAAAAAACTTACAATGAAGACAGTTAACATTGAAGGTAAGGTAAGGACTTCAACAGGAAAGTCGGCCTCCAATGCCATTAGAAAACAAGGTAACATCCCTTGTACGCTCTATGGCTTAGGCGCCAACATCAACTTTGAAGTACCCGAGAGTGCCTTGACGAGTATTATTTACACTCCCGACTTTTTTAAGGTGAATGTTACCATCGAAGGCAATTCGTATGAGACACTCATCAAAGACATGCAGTTCCACGGTGTAACCGACAAACTGCTCCATGTCGATTTCTTCCAGCTGGATCCCTCCAAGAAAGTACTTGCGGAAATTCCACTTTTCCCCAAAGGCTTGTCTGTAGGTGTGAAAGCCGGTGGTAAACTGGTACAGAAAATTCGCAAGGTGAAGGTAAAAGGGTTGCCTAAAGACCTGGTAGATAAACTGTATGTAGACGTAACCCACCTGGAAATGGGTCGTTCCGTGCGCATCGGTGATATCGAAGCACCTAATCTGGAAGTTATGGGTGCCCCTGCTATTCCGGCCATCACCTGCACTATTCCTAGGTCTATGCGTAGCAAGGCAGCAGCTGATGCCAAGAAAGAAGACGCATAACCGGATAGGTCAGATATTTATTGCTAATGAAACAGAAGCCGGTCCAGTACCGGCTTTTTTTTAATATGTCTGAAAGAACTTTTCTCATCGCCTGCCTGGGAAACCCGGGACCCGAGTACACCCATACCCGGCACAATATCGGATTTGAAGTGGCCGACCTCCTGGCCGAGCAGCTCGACTGCAAGTGGGAAGACAAACGCTTCGCCTGGCATACTGCCGGTAGCGTAAAGGGCAGAAAAATCATTCTGATTAAGCCTACTACCTACATGAATCTAAGCGGCAGGGCAGTGCTTTACTGGTTGCAGCACTATAAGCTCGATAACGAACAACTGCTGGTAGTAACGGACGACATCAATCTGGCATCCGGACAAATCCGCATCAAAGCCAAGGGCAGCGACGGCGGACATAACGGACTGAGAAATATTCAGGAAATGCTGGGTACCCGCGATTTCCCGCGACTGCGTTTTGGTGTAGGCAATGATTTTGCTCCCGGTCAGCAGGTGCATTATGTGCTTGGCAAGTGGCCCCCCGAAGAAGCTGCGCTGATCAAGGAGCGCCTAGCCATAGCAGCAGATGCCGTCAGGAGCTTTGCCCTGGAAGGGCTCGAGCGCGCTATGAATCAGTTCAATGGCGCGTAATGGGATTTTAGTAGGTGCTTTTCCGCTGTTTGCCCACATTTATCAATAACTTTGCACCGGTTTATGAAGTGCATTTGCATCGGCAGGAATTACGGCGAACACGCCAAAGAACTAAACAATCCGGTTCCGGAAAATCCGGTGGTTTTTCTCAAGCCATCCACCGCGGTTTTGCATGGCAAAGACTTTTACCACCCGGAATTCAGCAATGATATCCACTACGAATGCGAATTGCTCGTGCGCATTGGTAAACAAGGTAAGCACATCGCAAAGGAATTTGCCCACCATTATATCGATGCCCTTTCGGTGGGAATAGATTTTACAGCCCGGGATGTACAGGCAAGGCAGAAAGAAAAAGGACTCCCCTGGGAAATCGCCAAAGCTTTCGACCAATCCGCAGTGGTCGGCCAGTGGGTAACCTGGGATAAGCAACAAGATTTGACCGATTGCTTCTTTGGACTACAACGCAACCAGCAATGGGTGCAGCAGGGAAATTCCCGCGATATGCTGTTCCCTATTACAGATATTATCCATTATGTTTCCCGGTATTTTACCCTGCAACAAGGCGATGTGCTCTTCACGGGCACACCTGCTGGTGTTGGAAAAATAAATATTGGCGATCACCTGGAAGGCTATCTCCTGCAGCAAAAACTGCTGGAGGTATTTATCAAATAATCATCCATGACACAACAAGAGACCGCAGAAATGCTGGACATCCGGATACTGACCCAGGCTTACCGAAAAATGTATACCAGTAAGGTCATGGCAGATGTTTTCGATGAGAACAGGCAGGTATGCATTTTCGTACACGCCAACAGCCGGGGTCATGAAGCCATACAACTCGCAGCATCCATGCAACTCAAGCCCTGCGACTGGGCGAGTTTGTATTACAGGGATGACAGCATGCTCCTCGGAATGGGCTGGGAACCTTATGAAATCCTGCTGCAACAGATGGCCAAGCGCGACGACCCCTTTTCGGGTGGCCGCAACTACTATTGCCATCCCAGCTACCGCGGTAAGGACAAACCACAAATGATACACCAGAGCTCTGCAACAGGTATGCAGGCTATTCCTACCACTGGCATCGCACAGGGTATTCACTATATGACTGAACAGGGGCTGCTGGAAACAGCTGCAGAAAACCCCATTGCTATTTGCTCCCTGGGCGATGGCTCCATGACAGAAGGAGAAGTATCTGAAGCACTACAGTTTGCCACGCTGAAAGGATTACCCATCATTTACCTGGTGCAGGACAACGACTGGGGCATTTCTGTTACAGGAGCAGAAGCAAGGGCTATGAACGCCTTTGAATATGCGGCCGGCTTCCCCGGACTCAAGAGAGTGCAGGTAGATGGCAGCAATTTCCTGGAAAGCTGGCACATCATGGCCGAAGCGATTGAATATGTCAGGTCGGAAAGAAAACCGGTGCTGGTACACGCTAAAGTGCCGCTGCTCGGACATCATACCTCAGGCGTGCGCAAGGAAATGTACCGGACAGAAGTAGACCTGGAAATGCATGGAAGAAGGGATCCTCTGCCGCGTTTGCGCAGTCTGCTGCTGGACATGGGCATGCCGGAATCCGAACTACTGGAAATAGAAGCACAACTGAATACATCAGTACGAAGCGATTTCAAGCGGGTGCTGGAATCTGCAGAACCAGACCCTGCAACAGTAGCCGACCATGAATTTGCCCCGTCTCCTATTCAGGAAGAAAAAGGTACAAGAGCCCCCGAAGGCGCACCTGTGGTCATCATGGTGGATGCAGCACTACACGCCATGGATGAAATCTTAAATCAATATCCCGAAGCCTTGCTGTATGGCCAGGATGTGGGAAGACGTCTGGGTGGCGTATTCAGAGAAGCTGCAACACTGGCAGCAAAATACGGCGACCATCGTGTATTCAACACTGCTATACAGGAAGCCTATCTGGTAGGCTCTACAGCAGGAATGAGTGCTGTTGGTGCCAAACCGGTAGTAGAAATTCAATTCGCGGATTATATATGGACAGGTGTCAACCAGCTGGTGACCGAATTGTCTAAATCATGTTACCTCACCAACGGAAAATGGCCGGTTAGCGCTATTATACGGGTGCCCATCGGTGCTTATGGCAGCGGCGGCCCTTATCACAGCGGGTCCATAGAATCATCTATCACTGCGCTCAAGGGCATTAAGGTGGTGTATCCTTCCAATGCAGCCGATATGAAAGGGCTGATGAAGGGTGCGTTCCACGACCCCAATCCGGTAATCATGTTCGAACACAAAGGACTCTACTGGAGCAAAGTCCCCGGCACCCAGGCCGCCAAAACACCCGATCCGGCAGAAGACTATGTCATACCTTTAGGTAAGGCCCGGATTTTCCAGCATGCCTCCGAAGACATGATTGAAAACGGAGAGAGCATGGTCATCATTACATACGGCATGGGTGTGCACTGGGCCCTAAACGCTTCTAAAGCTTATCCCGGACAAGTGGAAATCCTGGACCTTCGTACGCTGTATCCCTACGATTGGGACGCCATTCGCGATGCTGTAGCACGCCACAATAAATGCTTCGTCCTGACCGAAGAGCCTATTATCAATTCCTTTGCACAGGCACTTGCCGGTCGCATTGCCAGCGAATGCTTCGAATTACTGGATGCACCTATCCGTCTCCTGGGCGCCCTGAACCTTCCTGCTGTTCCCCTGAACTCAGGTCTGGAAAAAGCCATGTTGCCCAATCAGGACAAGGTGCAGGCCATTATTGAAGAGCTGCTCTCCTGGTAGTATTTATATGCACAATTTGCGTATAAGAATCCTTCCTATATTAGTTTAGGATTTTTTCTATATCTTTGCGGTATCCAATTTCCATGACTATCACATGGAATCATCCAAAATATACGGTTATGCAAGATCAACTTGAAATAGTTGTCTATGATTCATTTACGAATCCCGGAGAACTCGGAAAACAATCACTCGCCCAGTTCCTGTATACCCATCTGGAACAATACGGTGATAAGCTGGAGGATATCACTACCTGTCTGGAATACGCCTTAAAAGAACGTCCATCTTTCGGAGGCTATGTGTTCGCTGCCTATATGGAAAAAGAGCTGGTGGGTGTAGTGGTCATCAATCAGACGGGTATGGAAGGTTACATACCCGAAAATATTCTCGTCTATATCGCTACCCACAATGGCTACCGGGGCAAGGGTATCGGCAAAAAGCTGATGCAAAAAGCCATCGAAACCACCAAGGGCAACATTGCCTTACATGTGGAGCCCGACAACCCCGCCCGCCTGTTGTACGAGAAACTGGGTTTTACCAATAAATACCTTGAAATGCGTTTAACGAAATAAATATTGAATGCACAACATTGATATATTTATTTTTGTATTTTATATGTTGGTCATGGTGGGAATAGGTATCTATTTCAACCGAAAAAATACCGGGCATGACGACTACTACGCAGGTGGAAGAGGCATGGGCAGTGGTCATATAGGATTATCTGTTGTTGCTACTGACGTAGGCGGTGGATTCAGTATCGGGCTGGGTGGACTGGGATTTGCCATCGGTATTTCCGGTTCCTGGATGCTATTTACCGGACTCATTGGTGCCTGGCTGAGTGCGATATTTCTGATTCCTGTGGTATATCCTGCAGGAAGAGATCAGCGCCTGCTGAGTTTCCCGCAATGGCTGCAGTCGCGGTACAACAAACGCGTAGCCATCATAGCGGGTGTCATCAGCGGCATAGGCTACCTGGGCTTTACTGCCTCCCAGATGTTGGCAGGAGCCAAACTCGCTTCCGGCGTTTTTCCTGAACTGGATTTACAGACTGCCCTTTTTATTATGGGCGGCTTTGCCATCGTATATACGGCACTGGGAGGACTTAAAGCGGTAATCTATACCGACTCCATCCAGTGGTTGATTTTACTCATCGGACTGGTATTTGTCGGCCTGCCACTTGGATATGCAAGTGTTGGTGGCATGGATGCCATTCGCACTGCCCTACCTGCAGAATTATTGCGCCTTGACAATATCGGTTTTCCGCAAATTCTCAATTGGGCTGTCACCATCATTCCTATCTGGTTTATCGGAATGACGCTCTACCAGCGCATCTATGCCTGTAAGGATGAGCAGACCGCCAGGAAGGCATGGTACATCGCTGGTTTATTTGAATATCCTGTCATGGCATTTATGGGTGTCGGATTGGGCCTGCTTTCCAAGGTAGCCGCCGAGCAAGGAATGTTTGCTCCCGATGGCTTTACCAGCGCGGCCGGCATGGATGCTGAAATAGGGTTGCCCATATTTCTGCGCTACATACTGCCGGTAGGTGGCATGGGGATTATGCTCAGCGCTTATTTTTCTGCCATACTCTCCACAGCCGACAGTTGCCTGATGGCAGCCAGCGGCAACCTCGTGCACGATATCATTCCTAAAAACAAAACCTTTCAAACCCTGAAAGGATCGCAGCTGGCCACACTGCTATTAGGCATAGTGGCATTGCTGCTCGCATCGAACATGCAAAGTGTCTTAGACCTTATGTTGCACTCTTATGCCATCATGGTAAGTGGCATGTTTATTCCCGTTGTCGGATTGCTGTTCTTTGCACAACCTAAAGCAAAGGCGGCAGTAGGCGCCATGATCAGTGGCGGCGGCAGCACCCTGTTGCTTACACTATCGGGCATTGCACTACCCTTTGGATTCGATCCCATCATCCCTGGTATACTTATTTCTTTTATAATATTTGTATTTATACAAAAAATGAAACCGCATGGCATATCTGGAGTTAAATAGAGAGGCTTTGCAACACAACTACCATGTGATTGAGAGCACGATTCGTCATCACCACAAAGACTGGGGTGCCGTTACCAAAATACTCTGTGGCAACAAACTGTTTCTACAGGAAGTGCTGCAACTACAGCCCAAGGTAGTATTCGATTCCAGGATGAGCAATCTGAAAGCAATCAAGTCTTTGCAACCGGATATTATGACCGGCTATATCAAACCGCCTCCTAAAAGGATTATATCGAAACTGCTGGATGTGGCAGACATCACCTTTAATACACAGTTCTCCACCATCAGTCTTATCAATAAGGTAGCAGCCGATAAAGGCATTCGCCATAAAATCATTATCATGATTGAAATGGGAGACCTGAGAGAAGGCGTCCTCAGAGAATCTGTAATCGACTTTTATTCCAGGGTATTCGAATTATCCAATATTGAAATTGTCGGCCTGGGTACAAATCTCAATTGCCTGAATGGTGTGATGCCGAGCTACGATAAATTAATCCAGTTGAGTTTGTACAAAGAACTGCTGGAAGCGCGCTTCAATGTGCAAATACCCTGGGTTACTGCCGGAACTTCAGTGGTTTATCCGATGCTGGATCTCGGACTGGTGCCTGCGGGCATGAACCATTTCCGGCTGGGTGAAACTTTGTTCTTTGGTGTCGATTTGATTGAGAATGGTCCCATCCCATCCATGCGCCAGGACGTATTCAGGTTTTTCGCTGAAATTGTTGAAATCATGGAAAAACCGGATCTCATTGATCAGCCAGCGGGAATCAATGTGGCAGGTATTACACCACAGGTAGATCCTTCGAAATCCACCGGCTCATCCAACAGAGCCTTGCTTGATTCAGGTCTGCTTGACATCCAGCAGCGGAATCTCCTGCCTTTTCATCCGGAATACACCATTGAAGGCGCCAGCTCCGATATGCTGGTGCTGAGTGTGGGAGACAACCCCGAAAATCTCAATACAGGCAGCTATGTACCTTTCAAGGTTGATTACATGGGTGTGCTCAGCCTCATGAACTCCCGCTACATCGAGAAACGCGTGGTCTGAAGCTACTCCGCTTTCACGAAGTAAGCTGCGCCTCCCCCATGGGTCACCAGCCAGTAGGTTCCTGCCGGCCACAGGGAAATATCTATTTCCTGCAAGGGCAACAGCGCCTGGTTTGATGTATACATCACCGCTCCTACGCTGTTGTAAACGGTGAACCCTGATAAGCCTGCCGCTCCATCTGATGCGAGGAAAATACTTCGACTGGCAGGATTAGGGTAAACTTGAATATTTTCTTTTTCAATGTTTTCAATGGCTACTTCATCTGCACAAGGCAAACTGATATACTGATTCGGAGAGCCGCCATAACAACCGGCAATCCAGTTCAAAGGGTCGTTCATTTTTCCAGCTGCGTCTACCAGTTCCAAAGTATAGCCTAAACCGTCTGCGAGCTCCGGCCAGCCGCTGTCGTCCCGGTAATGGACAGATACCTGTAATATACCTGCAGCATCATATAGCCGCAACCAATCATTGCCGCCATCGAGTCCAAAGAAGAAAGACCCCGGAACCACTGGAACTGTATCCTGCAAAAATTCAAATTGCCATTGTGTCTGAGCAATGACCAGATGCTCACCGGGCATCAGTTCGGAGCCATCGGGCAGCGTAAACCACTCCATTTCAGCTGCATTGCTGTTGGCAAAAAGCCAGCCGGACAGATCCATAGTACTGCCACTATTATTCCGCAGTTCTATCCAGTCGTCGGTATCAAATGCAGGATCGGAGTTGTAGTTGATTTCCGATACCACAATAGCGTCCATGCAAGGAGCGTAAGCCGTTCCGGGCGAACCGCCTATACATCCGTCGAACCAGGCCTCAGGCAAACTTGGGTCCATGCCGTCCGAACCATACTCCAATGTTCTTCCCTCCCCATCAGCACCTACAGGCCATGGGTGGCTGTCTGTATAACTCATGGCATACATCACTACCTCTCGGTCATTCAGCAGTGTTATAACCTCAGCATCATTGGATAAACTGAATCCGAGTGAACCTATGTAATTGGTTACATCAGGATGTTGCGATGTAAATTTTTCCAAATTGTTCGCTATCACCAGGAAGGCGCCGGGTTCCAGATAGGTATCTTCGGGAATAACGAAGCTGTGCAAAGGCTGCTGGTCTTTAATTTCCCAGCCACTGATATCTACTGTATAATCTCCGGCATTGTGCAGCTCCAGCCAGTCGCCGGCATCCCTGCTGTCTTCAGAATGATAGTTCACTTCTGAAATAATGATTTCCTCCGGCTGTGGACTGCCAGTAAAATAGGCCGTCAAAAAAGCATCGTCTGTGAAATTCACCAGCATACCCTCTGCAAGTGTATCGGGAATAAGCGGGTCGGTACCCCAGTGACTGAATGTAAATCCCGTAGCTGCCTCAGCAATTACATTTACGGGTACACCGTTGAAGTATATACCGCTCCAGGGCGTGTCGTAAATTTTAAGGGTACTGATATGTATCCTGCCAGCCTCCGGTGGAACCACTTCCAGTGTAAGGTTTACCTGACCATCCAGATCGAAATTCCATTCAATATGGTTACGCACATAATCTGAGCGCACCTCAAAATCTTCCAGCAATGCATTGCGGTAATCTTCAAACACCGCCATTTGCGAAGGGATAGGAGAACCATCACCCCAGCGATTGAGCTGCCGCGGTAAAGCTTCTACCACTTTATCATAAATCACATCTTCTATGGCCAGCAGGCGCTCTACCTGAAAGGTGGTATTCATCAAATCGGCGTATCGATTGATAAAGTAATCGTGGTACACTGGGTTCTCTATCAGTGTCAAGAAGGGCGAAGTATAATAGTTGTATTCATTCACTATGTAATTAATCATATCTGAACCCTCCCAGGTCCATCCGTAACCCAGACCCCACTCCAAATCAATCACTGCATACTTCCATAAATTATCTCCTCCCCGATCGCGCCATATTTTCATATTGTTCCATGGCCAGTCGGTATTGCCCATCCAGGTTTCCCCAATCATATAATCGGCAAATGCCTCCAGATCGAGTTTCTCCCCTGCCAGGTCGAGAAAGACATCGTCTTCGGGGGTTGGATAAGAATAAATATAATCTATCATATTATGCCAGGCAGTATCGGAGCCTTGCAGTGTGCGCAGCACCAAACCGTACCAGTAGCTCATGGACAATAAGTCAAGGTCGTCCTTATCCACCAGATGCGCATATTTGTAATGCCCTTCATCCAGTTTTTCCCTCAGTTCGTACAAGCCCCAGTATTCCCCGTTGAGCCAAACTTCAACAGGATCATATGCCATAAAATCATTATACGTCCCTTCCAGACAACGGACCATATAAGCATCTTTATAAGGAAGCACATTCCACATATTACTACCGTTCCTGAGGTAGAAGGTTTCGTAGGTGCTGACATCCCCGGCGCGCGGAATCAAGGGATAGTGGATGAGTCCCTCCCCAAAAGACGGATGGTCAGGTTCCAGGCGGAAACTCTTTTGAGGCAGAGACCTGGAACCACCGGCTCCTCCTTCCAGCTTTATCCCGGCATATTGGCCCAGGACATAGGTGTGGGTACTATCGAAATATTCTATATACGTACTGCGCTTCCAGTCTGTCCACCAGTTATCGTAAATACCTTCCGGACCGTACAGATTATCCTCCTCTGTAGTGATGGAAAAAACCGGAAGGTTAGAGACTTCATTGATAAAATACGTTCTGGTTGCTGGTAGCGAGCTGAGCAATGTATCGTCGGGTCTGTAGCAGATGGCCCTGATACTCCGTGTTGAAGTTATATTAACTGAATCTGTATATAAGAAATCGCCTTCATCCGGAATATTCCCATCACTCCGCAGATATATTTCATAACCCGGCAGCGGACAGGTAATGGCTGTTTTTACCGGACCTCCGTAGAAACCGGCTGCAAGACTGAATTCAGGTCGCGGGGCATAACCACTGTAGGCAACAGAGGTATTGTTGGAAGCACCCGGAGTGGGGATGGAAAAGATGCTTTCCGTAGCAGCTCCATCAGTAGTGTTCCCGATGGAATGATCAGTACTGAGGCCTCCCACCCATAACGAATCTATCAGAACAGCGAGGCTATCAAAAATATAGAGTGTTTCTCCGGATGTGCTGATACGAAAATTGGTATGTAGCTGGGTATTGATATCGCCGGGCTCGAACCATGCAGGAATAGGTTCATACGTTACCAGCGGATCGGTGAAGCCAAAAGATAAAAAGGGGCGGATGGTAAGATCACTGGAACCGACGTTGACGTTGTGCACTTCTACCGCAAGGACATTATCGCCTTCCACCAGCAATGCGTCGAACAAAGAAGGATCCAGCAAAAAGGCATCAGGCATTCCTCCGCTGTACATGGTCGACTCTCTGTCAGTGGCAGTTGTAGCGTTCCATGCTGGAAATCCACCCGGGAAACCAAACTGCGCAATCATGGTGCCATTGAGGTAGGCCACGAATCCATCATCGTAGTCGCAATGAAAAACAGCAGCTCCTATTCTGGAGAGATCATCGATGGTAAAATTATACCGCAGGTAAACCGAAATCGTTCCGGCAGGCACCAGTGTAGAATCATCACCATCGCCGTAACCGATACTTGCTTTGCCGCTATTCCAGCCCGCGGGGCTAAAGCCGGGTTCCAGCCATTCAGCAGAGGTGCTTGCATCGGGGATAGTATATTTCCATATGGTATTGGCACCCACTGCAGTCTCCCAATGATCGATAGCCACTCCGGGCACACGATCCTTTCCGGAAGCAAAAACGGTTAGAAAGGCACCGGACTCCATATACATAGCAGGCAAATGCCACATGGCAGGTTCCGAGAGATTGTCGCTGAGTGTCCAGCCTGTAAGATCTACCGCTGCAGCACCCGGGTTATACAACTCCAGCCAGTCCTCCCAGTCGCCGTCTTCATCGGCCAATGTCGATGCATTTCTGTTGCTGGCTTCATTGATGACAACCTGACCATGCACTACGGTCATGCTCATCCATAATAAAAAAATTACGATATGTGGGTGACGGATGGAATGTAACATGGGAAATATTAAGTGAATATAAAGTTAATATTAAGCGCTTACTTCACAAAAACCGCTACTTTTGCATCGAATCTTAGTCGCATTGCAAGCGACCGCAATATTCAGACATATGGCCTATCTACACAACCGCGTCTCCCAGAAGGAGCTGAAGCAGCGCATGCTCGAAGAAAAAGAGCCGCGTACTACTATCTCATTTTACCGCTATTTCCAGATTACCGACCCCCATGCATTCAGAGATGAACTCTATCTCCATCTCGATGCCCTCAGTGTGTTCGGCAGGATATACGTTGCCAACGAAGGCATTAATGCACAAATCAGCGTTCCGCAACCGAACTATGAAAAGCTGAAAACCTACCTGGACAGTATTCCCGGAATGGAACAGCTGCGCCTTAATATCGCAGTGGATGACAACGGCAAGTCTTTCTGGGTACTGAAAATCAAGGTGCGGGAAAAAATTGTGGCCGACGGTATTGAAGACAGCCGTTTCAATATGTATCAAAAAGGGCAATACCTCGATGCAGTTGGTTTCAATGAAATGGCAAGCCGTCCCGATACCATCATTGTCGATATGCGCAACCATTACGAATACGAGGTGGGACATTTCAAAAACGCCATAGAAGTACCTTCCGATACATTCCGCGAACAGCTGCCCATGGCAGTCGACATGCTGCAGGAAAAGAAAGACCAGCACATTATCATGTATTGCACAGGTGGCATACGCTGTGAAAAAGCCAGCGCCTGGATGTTGCACAACGGATTTAAAAACGTGTTCCACCTGGAAGGAGGCATCATCAACTACGTGCATCAGGTAAAGGAAAAAGGTCTGGACAATGCTTTTGTGGGAAAGAACTTTGTTTTCGATGAACGGCTGGGTGAAAGAATAAGCGAAGACGTCATCGCCCAGTGTCATCAGTGCGGCACTCCCTGCGACACCCATACCAACTGTGCCAGCGAAGCCTGTCACCTGCTGTTCATCCAGTGCCCCGAATGTGCCGCTCAGTTCAATGGTTGCTGCAGCGATGTGTGCAAGGATTTCATCGCATTACCGGAAGAAGAGCGAAAAACCCTGCGCAAGGGTTTGGATAAAGGGAGAAACATCTTCAACAAATCCAAACAACACCAGCAGCGTTTGCGCATACAGCGCTAATCTCATATAAAAAGGGGGAAAGTTGCTACCTAGAAAGTGGACCGGATCCTATGCTGTAGTAATCCCAATATTCTCTGCTTTTAACCCAGATGTGGGATACTTAATTGACATTATAGCGCATTCCTTTTTTTGTTGAAAAAAGATGAAATTGCATTATTTTCATGCCCATGAAAAAATGGAGTAGTTGGCTAATAATATTGCTGATAGCATCAAATGGATGGGGTCAGTCACTGGAAACCACCATTCTTGAGCACATGGATAATAAAAATGTAAGCGGCCTGGCTGCTATCATCATTCAGGACAGCAACATCGTATGGGAAGGCTATTACGGACTCGCTGACCGTAACCTGGGGAAGCCCGTTGACACCTCGACTATTTTTATGATGGCTTCCATATCTAAAACCATCACTGCCACCGCTTTGATGCAATTGCATGAAGATGGTCTGTTCGAACTGGACGATGCCATCAACGAGTACCTCCCTTTCAGCGTCACACCCGTCAGCCATCCCGATGCCGATATCACCTTCCGGCAGCTGCTCACGCATACATCCTCCATCCGAGACAACTGGAGCGTGCTTATTGACTTATATACTATTGGTAACTCCCCGCTGGCTTTGGGGGATTTTCTGGAAGACTACCTCTCGCCCGGAGGCGATTATTACAGCAGCCAAAGCTTCTATGGCTATGCTCCGGGCGGAAATGCCAACTACAGCAATGTAGGCGCCGCACTCTGTGGTTACCTGGTAGAAGCCATAACCGGCCAGCCCTTCAATGCCTATTGCCATGCACAAATTTTCGAGCCATTGTGCATGGACAATACCGGCTGGTTCCTCAGCGAACTGGACACGACCCTCATCGCAAGACCTTACACCTACATATTTGGCACTTATTACGACCAGGGCTTATACGGATACCCGGATTATCCCGATGGTCAGTTGCGCACCACCGCCCGTTCCCTGGCGAAATTTCTGGGTGCCTATATGCAGAACGGTACCTTGTATGGGACAACCCTGCTGGAAGAATCTACGGTGGAAAGCATGCTGGAAGTGCAGGATGCGGACCTGGATGCTATTCAGGGACTCATGTGGTACCAGTGGAACCTGGGAGGTGAACCACACTGGGGACATAACGGCGGTGACGATGGTGTCAGTACGGATATGTATTTCAATCCCGCCACCCGCACAGGGTATATCGTGCTTACCAACGGTGAAGCTTTCAACGGACCTGTGATTAACGCCATGATCGATGCTACAGCTGATGATCTGGCATCTGCTACTGCCCTGCAACTCGACTGTAATTTCACCACTGAAATACCTGATGTCTTACCTGCTGTCAACTGGGGAGTACAACCCAATCCTGCATCGGATTTCACCACCATTAGCTGCTCTGATTGCGTCATGGAAAGTATTCAGGTGCGTGATCTCACCGGCAAACTATTGCTGGAACAAAATGCAGCGCAGCCCGTTCAGTATTGGCAAATGGACGTCAGCACATGGTCTTCCGGCGTATATATCATTACGCTGTTCAACGATAAAGGCAGTTCGAGTAAACTGTTCACCAAACCTTGATGACTTACTGTTAGAAAGGATGGTAAAGCCCTGACTGAATTCCTATATTTGCAGGTCGATAAATTATAAATTGTAGCAATGTCATACCTATTTACCTCCGAAAGTGTATCAGAAGGACATCCGGATAAAATAGCCGATCAGATTTCAGATGCATTAGTAGATAATTTCCTCGCGTGGGATCCCAATTCCAAGGTGGCCTGCGAAACATTGGTCACTACCGGACAAGTAGTGTTGGCCGGTGAAGTGAAAAGCAAAGCTTACCTGGACGTACAGGAAATAGCACGAGATGTTATCCGCCGCATTGGATACACCAAGAGTGCTTACATGTTTGAAGCCAACTCCTGTGGCATACTGTCCGCCATTCACGAGCAAAGCCCCGATATCAACCAGGGAGTGGAACGCAGTGACAAGAAACTGCAGGGTGCCGGCGATCAGGGGATGATGTTTGGTTACGCTACCAATGAAACCAATGATTACATGCCCTTGGCGCTCGATCTTTCACACCGCCTGTTGTGGGTCCTTTCCCAAATCCGCAAGGAAGGAAAGGTGATGACATACCTGCGTCCCGATGCGAAGAGCCAGGTAACGATAGAGTACAATGATGCACATCAGGCACAGCGCATCCATACCATAGTGATTTCAACACAGCACGATGACTTCATCCAGCCTGCGAATAAAAGCGAGAGCGCGAAAAAAGCAGCTGAGAAAAAGATGCTCGACCAAATCAGGCAGGATGTACAAACCCATGTCATCCCACGCGTGATGAAGGAATTATCTGCTTCGGTACAAAAATTATTTAAAACCAAATATATCTTGCACGTTAACCCCACCGGTGTTTTTGTTATCGGCGGACCACACGGTGATTCAGGATTAACAGGTCGCAAGATTATTGTAGACACCTATGGTGGAAAGGGTGCCCACGGTGGTGGTGCTTTCTCCGGAAAAGACCCCAGCAAGGTAGACCGCTCTGCAGCATATGCCACCCGGCACATTGCCAAGAACATGGTAGCAGCTGGTATCTGCGACGAAGTACTGGTACAGGTTGCCTATGCTATCGGCGTGGCTCATCCGGTCAGTCTGCATGTGAACACCTATGGCACAGCTAAGGTAGACCTCTCCGATGGTGCCATCAGCGATATCATCAATAGTGTATTCGACATGACACCCTACGCCATTGAGAAACGCTTCAAACTGCGCACGCCTATTTACAGCGAAACTGCAGCATACGGACACATGGGTAGAAAATCGAGGGTAGTCAACAAAACCTTCAAGCGCATGGAAAATGGCGCGGAAAAGGAAAAAGTGATACAGGTAGAACTATTCCCGTGGGAAAAAACCGATTACGTTCCTGCCTTGAAAAAAGCCTTTAAGCTGTAAGGAAAGCTACAGGTAAGATTTCAGCAATTTACTGGTGGACGCTCTGCGCAGCCGGCGGATAGCGCGCTCTTTGATCTGGCGCACGCGTTCCCGTGTGAGGTCGTAGTTCTCTGCTATTTCATCGAGGTTCATTTGCGGCACACCGTTGAGTCCGAAGTACGCAGATATGATTTCCGCTTCCCGAAAACTCAGCACACGCAGCACAGCCGTTATCTCTTTTTTGAGGGAATCGGCCGTAAGTTCCTTATCGGGATTGCTGTCCGAACCACTATCGACCAGCATATCCAGCATGGTAGCATCATCGCTTTCATTTCCAACGGGAGCATCCATACTTATATGTCGGTGTCCGCCCCGAATAGCCAGTTCCTTCAAGTCGCCCTCTTTCATATCCATGGCTGCAGCGAGCTCTTCCAGTGTGGGCTCCCGCTCAAACTCCTGCTCCAGTTGTTGCGATAAACGATTGAGGCGGGAATAACTGCCTACCTTGTTCAGCGGCATACGCACCAGCCGCGCTTGCTCCACTATAGAAAGCATGATGCTCTGGCGTATCCACCACACAGCATAAGAGATAAATTTAAAACCCTTAGTTTCATCAAAACGGCGGGCAGCCTTCATCAATCCTACATTGCCTTCGTTGATCAAATCTGCCAGCGACATTCCCTGCCCCTGGTACTGCTTGGCAACAGAAACCACAAAACGCAGATTGGCTTTGGTGAGTTGTTCCAGCGCCTCTTCATCCCCCTCTCTGATGCGCCTGGCCAACTCTGCTTCCTGCTCAGGACTGATTAAATCAATGCGGGCAATTTCGTTCAGGTACTTTTCCAGAGAATCAGCTTCACGGGAAGTAATAGAGGCCGTGATTTTAAGCTGTCTCATAGTGTTGGATTGGTTTAGTATAAAAATACGAAACGAGCTGCATTTTTGTTACAGCTCGTTCCATAGAGTTTATCCACTATTGTGACCAGGCAGATCAGGACCCTCCTTCTGAAGGGGCAGGTCTTTCCATGAGTGCCTTTCTCGACAAACGGAATTTACCTGTCTTCTTATCCACTTCCAGCAGTTTCACTTTCACTACATCGCCTTCCTT
>ERZ888423.1110-NODE-1110-length-24819-cov-11.199725_pt1 | contig 24819 bp, 18 predicted proteins | sample MGYA00520523_ERZ888423 | MGnify/ENA primary metagenome ERZ888423 (study PRJEB32303, sample SAMEA104408611) | aquatic metagenome | biome: Brackish water; feature: Pelagic; material: water | place: Baltic Sea | collected 2014-06-08T10:24:00 | depth 30,27 m ...
GCGGTCCGGACGAGACTCGAACTCGCGACCTCCTGCGTGACAGGCAGGCATTCTAACCAACTGAACTACCGGACCTAAGAACGTTTCGCCAAAAGCGAACGCAAATATACGATGAAATTGGAAAAAAGAAACCTTTCAAAAATTTTTGATTATTTATTGCCTGTAAATCGTGCAGCTATCTTGCGAATATAGGCCCTGAAAAAGGCAAACTGACCAAAAGGAATACTAATCAGCAGCACACAAAGCGGCCATAAAATGGTGACCACTAAGATGTAAACCGGCACTCTCAGCCACTTAACTGATATATTCATCCAGGACAACACCTCTTCACCGGCATAACCGCACAGGCTACCCCCCAAAGCAAAAGTGGTAAAGATTAAAGCGAACTGCCACCAGCTCACTTTCCATTTTTCTTTCAGTTTATTGAACATAGCTATTGGAGAGGGTGCAAAAGTACCTGTTGAACAGTCCTTCTCCAAAAAGGTTTTATCGAATCCGCAGGCGCATCATGCGTTTCTTGCCCTGCAGATCGCGCCTGAAGTCGGGCTGATGCCAGATGGTATTATCTACAAGATCATATAAGTCCGTTTCCATTTGCTCATGTATTTCAAAATACAGAGTCCCTTGCGGTTTCAACAGCACCGGACTTAATGCTATGATGGCCTTGTAATACATCAATGGATCCTCGTTGGGAACGAATAAGGCCTGATGCGGCTCCCACTCCAGTACATTGGCATGCATATAAGTTGCTTCCCTTTCAGGTATGTACGGAGGATTACTTACAATGACATCCAGCACGGGAAGGCGACCAGGCAGTTGAGAGGCCAGTATATCATCGTGTAAAAAATGAACAGAACAGTTGTTATCCAAGGCATTCCGACCAGCTGTTTGCAGAGCAGCCTCGGAGATATCTGTGGCCCACACGACAGACTGCTGCAGTCGGTGTGCCAGCATGATGGCAATGGCACCAGAACCTGTTCCTATATCGAGCAGCTGAGCCGGGCGGCCTTCCAGGTCCTCCAGGATCCACATGACCAGCTCTTCCGTTTCCGGTCTTGGAATCAGTACTGCGGGGTTGACCTTCAGTTGTAAATCGTGGAACCACGCGCGTTCCAGCACGTACTGAACAGGTTCACATGCCGTCAATCTCACAAGGTCATTTTCCAGCTGACGAATCTCTTCCGGCTCCAGCGGCCTGTCGCTGCGCAGTGCCCCCTTCCCTATTCTAACTTCTATCAGCAAGGAGATTACATTGCGGGCTTCTTGGTCATCATAGATGCCCTTCAGTTTTTCAACAGCTGCAGATTTAAACAATGTTGCTTTCATACCCGACATAAAATACGATGACCTCCCTGTCGCGGGAGGCCATCTTTAGGTGGGTGACTGATGGGATTTGAACCCACGACCCCTAGAACCACAATCTAGTGCTCTAACCAACTGAGCTACAGCCACCATGAAAAGTGTGGGCAAAGATAATTCTTTGCTAAAAATTTCAGTAAGAACTTTGAATAATTCTTACATGCTAAACATCATTGAGGCAAATTCCCAGTTTACTACCTCCAGGAATGAATTAATGTAGTCACCCCTGCGGTTCTGATTCTTTAAATAATAGGCGTGTTCCCAGACGTCAATTCCTATGATAGGAAGTCCTCTTTTGGATACAACATCCATGAGTGGGTTGTCCTGATTGGGTGTAGAGGTAATATCGAGATTCCCTTCCCTGTCTTTGATTACCCAGGCCCATCCGGAACCAAAAACACTGGAAGCAGCTTTTGAAAATTCAGCCTTAAACGTCTCTGCATCGTTCCACTTTGCTATCATGGCATTGCGCAGGTCATCACTGGGCTGTGTCTTGGCCGCATTGGGTGACATTATTTGCCAGAAGAAAGCGTGGTTAAAATGTCCTCCGCCATTATTGCGAACAGCAGTTTGAATGTTATCAGGAAGGGTGCTGAGACGCATTAAAATATCTTCCAGCTTCTTACCCTGCCATTCCGGAGCATTCTCCAGCGCCGCGTTCAATTTTTTGACATAACCTGCATGGTGTTTACTGTAATGTATTTCCATGGTCATGGCATCGATATGCGGTTCCAGATCACCGAACCCGTACCCTAGGGGAGCCTGCTCAAAAGCGCCGCCCAGGCTGGGGGCAAGGCTGAATACCGGATTCGGATTCCAGCTGGTGTTACCGACAAGTTTACCTGTTATACCTATCCCTGCAGCAACGAGTGCACTGTTTTTAATAAAAGCTCTGCGGGAGTTGGATAGTTTTTTCATATTTTAATCAATTTTTAATGTTTACAGGATGGAAAAATAGTGTGGCTATGAAGGTAACCATTTTGGTTAAATTTGTGTTCAAGGAAATATATGAAAGACCAATTGATACATATTGACCTGGAAGTAGAAGGAATGACCTGCGCCAACTGTGCTTTGGGCATTACCCGCTTTCTGGAACAAAAAGGATTGAAGGAGGTCTACGTCAATTTCGCTACCAATGAGGTGCGCTTTGCCACCGATACTGATACGGTGCAAATGAAGGATGTTATACAAGGTATTGAGGGACTGGGATATACTGTCATTCAATCAGACATCCAAAAAACATCCGGACGCGATAAGACAGAGCGTAAACTTATTTTTTCTGCGCTGTTTACCATTCCGCTTTTGCTGGCTATGTTCCTCCCATTTCCCTTGTTGCACAATCCTTATTTCCAACTGGCCATTTGCCTGCCTGTCTATATCCTGGGATTTCTTCATTTCGGTAAGAGTGCACTCAGCTCTTTGAAGACCGGCGTACCTAATATGGATGTCCTGATTTTCATCGGTTCCACGGCAGCTTTTGTCTATTCACTCACAGGAACACTGCTGCAACTAGGGCATGACTATCAATTTTATGAAACCGCTGCTACCATCATCACACTGGTACTACTGGGCAATGTAATTGAGCACCGCAGTGTACAGCGCACCACCACTGCCATTAGGGAATTACAGCAATTACAACCTGAAAAAGCACGCCGTATATTTTTTGATTTGATGGGCGATGGTAAAACCACAGAGGAAGTATTGGTCAGTGAACTTCAAAAAAACGATCTGGTACAAGTAAACGATGGTGATAAAATTCCGCTGGATGGCATCATTAAGGAGGGCACTGCAGAAATTGATGAGAGCATGATAACCGGTGAAAGTATTCCCGTTGTTAAAAGCCTACGCGATACGGTAATTGGCGGTACCATCGTAACCGGCGGACAATTAACCATAGAAGTAACACATACCCACTCCAACGGATTCCTTCAGAATATCATACAACTGGTGAAGGATGCGCAGATGAAGAAACCCTCTGTGCAACGGCTGGCTGATAAGATAGCTGCCTGGTTTGTGCCGGCGGTGGTGAGTATTGCCCTGCTTACTTTTTTGCTTTCATGGCTGGCTTTTGATATTACGCTGGGGCATTCCATTCTTCGTGCTATTGCCGTTCTCGTAATTGCCTGTCCCTGTGCCATGGGCCTGGCCACACCTACCGCTGTTATGGTGGGGCTGGGAAGGTCTGTAAAAAAAGGCATTCTGATAAAGGGGGCAGTCACCATGGAAGAACTGGCAAGAACCGAGGTGCTGGTTTTCGACAAGACAGGAACCCTTACTGATGGTAAATTCCAAATCAGGAAAACCGATGTGGCACCTGGATATGAAAGTGTGCTGCCTGCACTTGTTGCCAGCCTGGAGCAATACAGCAGTCATCCACTTGCACAATCACTGGTAGCTTATTTCAATGGCATCAGTGAGGAGACTGTGAACATCACTGATGTAAAAGAAACCAAAGGTGTCGGGATCTCAGGCAACTGGGAAGGGCGCAAGGTGATGATGGGCAATAAATCTATTGTTGCGGATACTGATTTGCAACCGGCAGATGTATATGTCACTGTGGACGGCGCATGGGTAGGTTCTGTCTGGCTTTCGGATACTATCAAACCGGAAGCCGCTGATGCTATCAGCTATTTTCGCAGACAGGGTATTACCACTATTTTGCTCAGTGGTGACACCGAAGAGAAATGCCGTTCCGTAGCCGAAAGACTCAGAATTACAACCACTCATTCGGGAAAAAGACCGGATGAAAAACTGGAAATTGTACGTCAGCTCTCTGCTCAACAAAAAGTCACCATGGTGGGAGATGGAATTAATGATTCACCAGCATTGGCAGCTGCCAGTATCGGGGTTTCCATGAGCACCGCCAGTAAGGCGGCCATTCAATCGGCACAGGTAGTTTTGCTGGATGGAGACCTTGAGAAACTGAAGCGCGCTCACCAGTTGAGTAAGATGACACTAGCTACCATCAAGCAAAATCTGTTCTGGGCATTCTTTTACAATGTAATTGCCATACCCATTGCAGCTGCGGGATTGCTCAACCCTATGATTGCAGCACTGAGCATGGCCTTTTCAGACGTGGTAGTGATTGGCAACAGTTTGCGGTTGAGAACTAGAAAAATCCGCTAATTTGACGCCTGTCAATACAACCAGGGCCTTTCAACTGTATCAGGTTTGCCGTTATGGTGCATTGGTATTGACGGGAATTATTCTTGCCAAATCCGGATTTGACGCCGGGGCGATTGGTCTTTTTGAAACCATTATCCTGATTTCAGGCGTCACCAGCTTTTTCTGGCTCAATGGCATGCTGAACACTTTTGTGGTGCGCTCCAAATCTGAAGGTACCGGTGCGATAGCCTCACTGGTGCTGACTGTGGCGGTATCTACTGCCGCAATCTGTCTTGGCCTGATCATCTTTCAGCAAAGTGTTACTGCGTTCTTTGTGCTGGAACAATCCTTTATCTATTACCTGATACCATTTATTATATTTAATAACTTTTCATTTATAACTGAGCATTATCTGCTGGTAAAAGAGAAAGGCAATATACTGGTGGGATTGGCAGCCGGACATTTGCTACTCGTACCAACATTTGTATTAACAGCAGTTTCCTGGGGGCAAAGTGTGGAATGGGTCATTATTGCATTGACCCTGTTCTTAGTGCTGAAAAACATTTACCTGATGGCCTTAATTGGCAAGGCACTTTTTTCATCCGATACCAGCGGTTGGAGGACTTTCTTTATGGCAGGCCTGCCCCTATCCCTGAGCTTTCTGTTTGGAGGCATTTCCGTTTATGCCGATGGTATCATCGTCAACTACTTCTATTCCAAAGCTTCCTTTGCCATCTATCAATATGGGGCACGGGAATTCCCCTTAGCTATGTTACTGGCCAATGCTTTCGCTGTCGCTTTAGTGAAATACCTCTCCATGGATGAGGCAGATGGTCTCGACAGAATGAAATCAGGATCCAGAAGGCTGTGGAATCAGTTGTTTCCTGCAGGTATTCTGTTGATGGTGGGCAGCAAATATATATTCCCGCTGGTATTCAATGAACAGTTTGCCACTTCCTACATCTATTTCAATATTTATTTGCTGCTGATCATCCCCCGGTTATTGTTCCCACAATCGCTCTTTATTTCGAGGGGCTGGACTCGCTGGCAGTTGTATATCTCTATGATGGAGTTTGCCATTAATATTGGCAGTAGTCTTTTATTAATGCGCTGGATAGGACTACCCGGTATTGCGTTCGGAACCCTTATCGCCTACTTTTTTGAGAAAATCTGCATGGTGATTATCCTCCAGAAAAAAGGTGTCGCACTGAGTCGGTACACACATGTCAACACTTACCTGTTTTACAGTTTGGTGCTGGCAGGCGTATTTTTGATTACAACATTATCCGAGCTGATATGAAATGGCAAAGGTGGCAGGTAGCTGTCAGTATGGTACTGATGTATGGCATATTACTATTGTGCCATGGATACCAGTTTGGCAGTGGCGACATGGTTCAACTGGACCCGCTGGTATTGTATCACACCCATCCTGACTTGTACCAGGGCGATTTATACATTGCCAATGCTACAGCCAGTTTTCCCAATGAACGATTTTTCTTTCTGCAGTTCCTCTATCCTTTTAGTGATCATCTGGAATGGATTTCCTTCCTCCTGCATATAGGCTTCAGCATCCTGCTGCTTGCCGGTATCAGAGCCATCAGTAAACGTTATATCTTCGACGAGTGGCTGCGCTTACTGGTTCCGCTGGTTGTCTTCATACCCCTCTACGGCATTAATCTCGGCAGCAATGAGTTATATTATGGAATTTTTCATCCGAGCCTGGTGGCAAAAGCTATTGGAGTGTGGGCCATTTTTTACTGGTTGAACAGCCGGGTAATATTAGCGCTTTTGATAAGCGCACTTTCCACCCTGATGCATCCCGTAGCCGGGTTACAGGTGTTTACCGGAATTTTCCTGGCAGAGTCTGCGCTTTCCTTTCAGGAAAAAAGATCAGGCTTGCCCAAGCGACTGGTAATTGGCGGGTTGTTATGGCTGTTTACAGCAGGTATATTTATCATATTGCTGTTCTTCCGCTTCAGAGATACCTCCACTACCGGAATTGATTTTTTTCAAATATTTTATGTTTTCAGAAACCCGCACCATTACCTGCCCACCAGTTTCCCTGTGAGTAGCTGGTACATCATTGGCGGACTAACAATGCTGGGCACCTGGCTGTATTATTATAAAGAACGTCGCCTGTTTTGGTTTTTTATCGTTCATATCGTCTTGCTGGGTATTTACAGTTACAGCACCCTGCAACTGCGGTTCGAAAGCATTACCACGCTGCAATGGTTCAAAGCAACCATCTGGCTAGAGATGCTATCAGTTGTGGCGGTAATTGGCTGGCTGGAAAAATGGTGGAGCAAGCTGGCTCCAGTTGCTGTCTATCGGGCGGGTGTAGTTGCATTGTTGATTGCGGTGCTGGCTTATGGCTGGTTGGTAACACCATCTTATGCCTACGCCAGGGAATACCAACCCTATCAGCTACCATTCCGCGATTACACCGATGATGCCATTGTCATCAGCAAAGCAGCAAAAGCAGCAACACCCAAGGATGCGCTCTTCATTCATCCCTGTCATTTCACTGAGCTTAAATACTTCGGTGAGCGCTCCTCCTTTGTAGAGTACAAAGCACTTACCCATACCAAAAGCTTTTTAAAGGAATGGAGTGAAAGACTGGCATTGATTTACCGGTTGGATTACACCAGCTCTCCGGCAGGCTATCAGACCTGTAGGTATGCAGATGAACAGTTCAGAAAATGGACAGCAGATGACTTACTGGAATTCAATTCCCGGTACGGAATAACGCATATTATAACCTATGCCGACACTCCGCTGGACTTACCGGTGGTGGCTGCCAATGATACCTATGTGTTGTACGATTGCCGTCGTTAGAATTTCGGACACTGGTAGCTCCGATTCTTCATTCTTCTCGATGCATTGAACTTCTTGTCGAGAATGTAGATGAAGTTGAGTTCTAATCCTCCCCTTCCGTAAGACGCAGCGCTCAGGCTGGAGGTATTGATATCATAACTCATACCCACGAAGGCATTGTTATGGTCAAGACGTATGCTCAACACGACAGCGTCTCTGTTGCGGTACCAGATACCGGTATAAAAGGCAGTTTCTTTGGTAACCGTTACGTGGCTCAGTTTATACTTGAAGTAAGTTCCCAGTACGAATTCCTCGTGCGGGCCTTGCGTATTATAGATAAAGCTGGGCAACAGGTTCATGTTATCGGTAAGCGGGAACTGCAGTCCGCCATGCAGTGAGTACCTGCTTTCCAGCACATCGCTTTCATCCTGTAAAAAGCTTTGATTAGGCTCATTAAAATGAAACAGTGCTCCACCTAAATAAACATAGATTTCATCACTGGGTAAGAAATACCAGGTAATACCCGTCGACAAATCCATATAGGAAAAGTTGTTGTCGGCGGTAGTGGCGAGCGGTTCGGGATCAAATGCTACAATGTCTGTGTAATCAATAGAGCGCCTGTCCAGTGCTGCCTGGAACCCCAGCGTAAGAAAATGGTTACCATAGCCACTCAGTGCCTTACTGTAAGACATAGATAAAGCTGAATGTAAGGTGGAAAAATTCAGATCTCCCGCCTGGTCGGCAAGAAGCTGAATACCTGCGCTGGCAAAATCACCATTCTTGAGGATAGCAAAGGCCCCGTCAGCCGACAGGGAAAAGGTACGGTAAGGAGCTGCAAAACCCCATTGATCGCGGTAGTTACCAATAAACCGCACATCGCCATTAAAAAGGCCTGTAAATGCAGGGTTGGTCATGATTGGCGAGGAGTGAAACTGGGAGAAATGCCAGTCCTGGGCTGATGCTTTTGAAAAACATCCGGCTACAAGAATTATAAGTATGGCAATATACTGCTTCACGTGGTGTGTTGTTTGCAATTCGAAAGTAGTTACTATGATTGGATGATTTATTTAAGTAAACGCCATTTTGTGCCATCAAATACCTAACTCAAATTAGCTATTATATGACAATAATTGGTATTTACTTGTATTTATCCACCATAATTGTGACTTTTTTTACTCCCAAAATCAAGCGATTTATCAAGGTTAAAATGTGCTATTGTGACTGTTTTACTATTTCACCAGGGTGACATTACCGCTTATAATGTTCTCCGCACCATTGACACAGATGGCTTCAATCATGTAAACATAGACACCGGGATTGCAAATTGTCCCATTAAAAGTGCCATCCCATGCCTGATCGATATTGTCGGTTTCATACATGAGTTCACCCCATCGATTGAAAATGCGTATCACTCTAATTTCACTGATACCCTCGTATTGAATACGGAATACATCATTTCTGCCATCATTATTGGGCGTAATAATATTGGGTATCTCCAGAATGGATTCATTACAGGGTACGACCTTCACATACACAAAATCAATATCAGAACACCCTGAACCATCGGTCACCTGCACACTGTAAATAGTAGTAACATCAGGGGAAACATCTACTGAAGGACAGTCCACACACGACACTTCCGATGCGGGACTCCACTGCCATACCACCGGTTCTACTGCTGAAAGCAGTTCAGCTGTTAAGGTTATTTGCTGATCCTGAATTAGGATAACAGTATCAGTTCCTATCTCAACATCAGGAGGTGAAAGCACGGTTATCACTGCAGATGCCGTATCATTCAAGGTGCCGCAACTTGCCGCGAGGTAATAAATTATGGTCTCATTGGTGGTAGAAACGGGATCGAGAATATTTACATTATTAAATCCATCGGGCGGGAACCATTCATAGCTTATTTCACTTTGCGGCACATCGGATACCAATTCTCCGAACAGCTGGATTTCATCAATGATACACAGTATGGTATCGGGACCAATATCGACAATCAAATCTTCCAGGACCGTTATGGTTACAGAGTCTTCAGATGCACAATATCCATTATCGACAGCCACGGAATAGGTGGTAGTAGCTTCGGGCGTTGCAATTGGGTTGGCAATAAAAGGATCGGTTAATCCATCGGGTGGTGCCCATGTATAGTTTAATCCGCCTTCTGCGCTTAATGGTACACTAAATCCCGGGCAAATAGTACTATCGGGGGAAATATTTACTTCCGGATAGGGTATTACCAGCACTTCCTGTGTAAAGGTATCTGTACAGCCAAATGCAGTTGAAACAGTCAGAATGGTCTCGTAAACACCAGGTTCTTCGTATACATAATTGAAAACGGCAGAGGCGGTATCTATGAAAACCGTATCGCCGGTATTCCAGACCCACTCCTCAATGGGATCCAGTCCTGTAGAACCATCGGTAAACAGGAAAGTAGAGCCAATGCAGGCAATACTATCCACCACGGTATAAAAGGCCTCCGGAACATTCCCTACCCAAAGGTCTCCTGAGCTTTCAATGATATTAAAACAGCCATTGGTATCGAACAGCAACACAGAAACCGTGTACACTCCTGACTCGGTATAAGTGTATGGCAGATAGAGTGTGTCTGCTTCATCGGAGTAATCAATATCCAGGTTGCCGATATCCCCGTTGTCGTAGAAGATAGTAGCCGTATCAGCTGAAGTAACTGCCAGTTCCAGTTCCACGATACTACCCACACAACTGGTATCCTCCACCGGGGTTAAGGTACCGAATGGACCGGGTACCAGAAAAAAATCTTCTTTATTCAGGGTAGCGGCACAGCCGTTGCAATTGGTCAGGGTTAAGCTGACGTCGTACAAGCCGGCAGATAAATACGGATACAGCGGGTCGGCGCTACCGGAGGTGGCTCCATCGCCGAAATCCCAGGAATAAGTGCAAATGGAGTCGTCGGTTATGGCATTGAACTGCACTAAAGCATAGTTGCAATTGGCTACCAGTATGTCCACTTCAAAATCAATGGGTACAGTATCCGCTTCAATGAATGCCGGCTTAGTAATACTTGCCTCGCATCCATTGATATCAGTAATGGTCAGACTTACATCATAAATTCCTTCTGCAGTATAAGTGTATACTGGATTGGCAGCTGTGGATGTTCCACCATCCCCGAAGGTCCATAAATAACTTAAACCAATACCTGTTGCCAGTTCTGAAAAATTAACCGCCTGACTGACACAAGGTGTTGAGTCGCTGACCATGAAATCCACATTAGGTGCGGTAGCCAATATGGTATCTGTAAAAGTGGTAGTACATCCGATATCGTCAGTGACAGTGACTGAGACATAGTAGTAACCTTCTATGGAATACGTATAAGGAATTTCACTTACTTCGGATGCAGCATAAAAAGTGTCGATATTACCATCGTCCCAATCTACTACCCATGATTCTATATTCCCGAATAAGCTGTTACTTGCATCCGACCAGATAATGTCCAGAGGCGCGCATCCAGCTGAGGGCGTAGCGACCCAGGCAGCATCCAGGTTATTGACGAAAACAGTATCGGTGTATGAGGCCGGACAATCATTCGAGTCTACCACTGATAACGTTACGAAGTACAAGCCATAATCTCCGAATGTATGCACCGGGTTTTGAACCGAATCGGTGGTACCATCTCCAAAATCCCAGGAGTAGTCCATCAGATTGGAAACACCATCCGTGGAGAGGTTTTCAAAGGTTACCGTAAATGGAGGATCACATAGTATGGGAGGGTTTTCAAATAAAGCTTCCGGCACTGTCACCAATACTTCTATCCCCGTACCTGTACATGGCTCAGGTGTAATACAGAAATAAGTGATGGTTACGGTATAGGTTCCCGGTGCATCATAGGTATGTATAGGGTCAATGCTGACGGTATCGGTAGTCCCATCTCCAAAATCCCATTCCCAGCCACAGGAAAGGTTAGCGATGGCCGTGTCCAGCATTATCTGTACCGTCAGCGGGTCATCACAACTTTGAATAACCAGGTTATTCGAATCGACTACCTCGAGCACATGCACCAATGCTGTAAGGGTATCCGGGCAACCGAAGTTCCAGGCTACCACAACGAGGTCATTATCGCCGGTAGGCAGGTTAATCACTGATATAGAATCTACATCATCGGTAGAGGATGTAATTCCTGTGCCTCCGATTTCAGCAACGATAGAATCAAGGGGAAGAAACCCAACTTCGATGGGGACACCCGGACAGGCAGTATCGGGAAGTACAATAAAGTCTGCAGCACCCGGCACCCCTGCACATACAAATTCAAAATAGGTTACAGTGTCACTACAGCCATTTATAGAAGTAGCAATCAGACTCACATCGAAGCATCCCGGGGTGGAATATACATGGCTGGGCGCTGCCTCCGTGCTGGTGCTTCCATCACCAAAATCCCATTCAAAACTCACCAGTTCTTCTTCTGCGGAGGCAGAAAAAGAAGCATTCATGGGTATACAGCCCTGGGCGGCATCTACAGTAGGGATTACCGTCAGTTCGCCAATAAAAATATAATCGGCAGCCGTATAGGTTGTGCTGCAGCCTGCGGGATTGGTAGCTGTAAGGGTAACGTCCCAGGTACCTTCGGCCGTCCAGCTGAATGTCGGAGACAAGGAAGTAGATGTAGATACCCCTCCGCCGAACTCAAATTCCCACAGCAGTGAACTCAACCCACCCACTACTTCAGGCGTGAACGTCACTACAAGGGGCAGTTCACAAACACTAACTGAATCAGTAGCAGTGAAAGAAACCTCCGGTGCATCGTTAATGGTTATGAGAGCCGGATAGCTGATGTCGCCGGTACAACCTCCACCAAAATCGGCAGAAAGCGATACAGAATACACACCCGGTGCGCTGTAGATATGGGAAGGTTCAAATTCAGTAGAAGTAGTTCCATCGCCAAAATCCCAAAGCCAGTCGCCTGATGAAGAACCGCTGAGGTTATCGAAAAAGATGCTTTCTCCCTGGCACACCACTGTGACTGACGGAAGGAAATCGATGTCAATTGTGGGACTTATCTGCACAAAATCAGCAACGGTCACTGTTGCCGAACATCCTCCGGCGTTGGTTACGGTGAGGGTTACATTGAAATTCCCGAAGCTCGTGTAGTTGTGCACCGGATTAGGATCTGTACTGGAGGACCCGTCGCCGAAATCCCACAAGTAGGTATAGGGCCCTGGTCCCGCAGTTGTATCTGTAAAACTCACTTCCAGCGGCAGGCTGCAGGCAATAGAGGTATCCGCTTCAAAACCGGGCTCAGGCGTGTCGAGGACTTCTACCTCCACCTCTGTAAAATCGCTACAGCCGGCGTCATCGCTAACGAACAGGAATATGGAGTATACTCCTTGTTCCGTGAAGGTGTAATCAATGGTAGGTGTAGCTGGCAAGGAACCTGCTCCGGTGATAATCCAATAAAAACTGGTAATCGAGCCGGATGATCCCGGTGTCGATATATCTGTCGCTGTTATTTCCAGTGGAGGGCATCCTGAAGTTGGATCGACGAGTATCGATGCTTCCGGATTAGTAAATACGCTGATGTAATCGACAATAGTCAATTCATCCGTACCTCCCGGACCGGTGGCTGTAAGCGTAACTGTATAAGTATCGGGGACGGTTAGAAAAAAGGTAGGATTCACCAGTGTGCTGGAAGAAATCAGCGTTCCTGATGAATTGAAAACCTGCCAGAGGTAAGTATCTGCGCCTGTAGATAAATTGGTCAGCGACAGTTCCAGAATATTACACCCTTCTGTTTCCTCTGCTTCGAAGTTCGCCACAACCTGACCACTTGCTGCTGTTATTTGCAACATGAGTAGTAAGCATACCGCGAAACCCTGCCATTTGAAACTTGTCATTCCTGAAGCGCGCTTGAAAATTTTGATAAACAACGTTGTGTGTGTGACTAACCTTCGCAGGGAGCACTGCTAATGTACAAATGTTTACAAAAAATTAAAAATTGCTATCGTCATTATTCTAACAAATAAAGCGTGGAAAATGGGCCAAAGCAATGCCTTTGTCATCGTAACTTCGAGCTGTAAATGCTGGAATACGGAATAACGAGCCTTAGTCTCATTCCTGTGCGCAGGGAGGGTGACCACCGATCGGAAATGGTCAACCAACTATTATTCGGAGAAATGTATACTATTCTGGAAAAATCCGGCGAGTGGTTGCGCATAGAATCATCCTTTGACACCTATTCGGGTTACATAAATGTGAATCAACACCTACCGTTGGCAGAAAAAACGTATAAAGAGCTTGCCAATAGTGACAAGTCAATAGTACTCGATCTGGTACATTCTATTCAATCTGCCGACCACAAATATGTCATTCCTATGGGCAGTGACCTCTATCATTACGACGGGGTGAATGCCCGCGTTGGAAAGGACAAGTTTATCTTTTCGGGTAAAACCATTCAGGGAGGTATCAATATGCTGCGCAGCGATTTTATCGTAAAGGTTGCCCGCAAATTCATGCATACCCCCTACCTCTGGGGTGGACGAACGGCCATGGGTATTGATTGCTCGGGTTTGGTGCAAGTTGTTTTCAAGGTTTGCGGACTGCCATTGCCTAGAGATGCGTGGCAACAGGCAGGCATGGGGAAGGCCATTCACTTTGTGCATGAAGGCAAACCCGGGGATGTAGCTTTTTTCGAAAATGAGGAGGGTAAAATCATCCACACAGGTATACTGGTAGAAGATCAGCAGATTATTCATGCGTCAGGGAGTGTGCGATTGGACAATCTGGATCACTATGGCATTTTTAATAAGTCCACCAGGAAATACTCCCATAAACTTCGCATCATTAAGCGCTTTATATGAAGATATATGATGCAAAGCACATGTCAGCAGCCGATGCTTTCACAATCGCTTCGGAGGATATCACATCTGCCGATCTGATGGAGAGGGCTTCCCGCGCTATCACCTCTACCCTGCTTGAATTATTTCCGGAATGCCAATCGATACTTGTCGTTTGCGGAAATGGCAACAATGGTGGCGATGGGCTTTGTATAGCGCGTCAACTCGATAGCACCGGACGAAAAGTAGCGGTTTTTAATGCATTAAGCGAAGGCAATCCCAGCCCGGACTATGCTTTGAATGCAGAGCGCCTCAAGGCCACCGGTGTTGAGGTTCTGGAATCATTCCCAGCGCTTTCTGATGGTAACTATGACTTAATCATTGATGCACTTTTCGGCACAGGCCTCACCAGACCCATCGAGGGAAGCTTAGCAGAGCTGATTGCAACGGTAAACAACAGTCCCATAGCCGTCATTGCAGTAGATACTCCTTCCGGAATGCCTTGCGATAAACCGGTTCAGGGCGCTTGTATCCGTGCCTCATTCACATTCACTTTTGAATGGCCAAAACCTGCCTTCTTTCTACCTGAGAACGAAGCATATGTCGGTCAATGGCAGGTAATTCCCATTGGACTTCGACCCGATTTTCCAGACAGTCAGCGTTATTACGGTGAATGGATAGAACATGCTCAGGTACAAGAAATTTATCGCCCCCGAAAGCGGTTCGCGCACAAAGGGACTTATGGTCATACACTGATTCTGGCCGGGAATGCTCAAATGCCGGGTGCAGGTATCCTGGCAGCCTCAGCCTGTATAACCGCCGGTGCAGGGAAGGTAACACTTGCCACAGATGCCCCAGCGCTGAGCATACCTCCGGAAATCATGCTTTGCTCCAGGGCAGAAGGACTGGAAAAAGCTAAGCACGGTCAATTTCAGGCAATTGCTATTGGTCCGGGTTGGGGGACCGGTCCCGACGACATCCAACAACTACTGGATGTATTGCCGCAACTGACAACACCGGTGATTATCGATGCCGACGCACTGAATATTCTTGCGATGCAGCATAACTGGACGACTTTGGTGCCAAGCGGTGCGCTGCTCACCCCACATCCGGGTGAATTTGCGCGACTGGCCGGACCGTTTGCCAATGGTTATGAGGAGTGGGAAAGCCAACGCCAGCTAAGCATAAGAAGTCAAACATATATCGCATTGAAAAGGGCCTTTACCTCCATGACCACACCGGATGGTGAGCGCTATTTCAATAGCACGGGCAATCCCGGGATGGCAACCGCAGGCAGTGGTGACGTATTAACCGGTATACTTGCCGCGTGTTTAAGTCAGGGATATGCCGCAAAAGATGCCCTTTTATTAGGCGTATACCTGCATGGACTGGCAGGAGATCTGGCCTTGTCGGCACAAGGTGGTCAGAACATTATTGCCGGATCTATTATTGCTTATATTCAAAAGGCATACGCCACCCTGCTACCATGAGAATTGTAGTATTGACGGGTGCAGGCATGAGTGCTGAAAGCGGCATACCCACTTTCAGAGGCGCAGGCGGCTTGTGGGAAGGTCATAGAGTAGAAGCGGTAGCCTCTCCTGAAGGGTGGGCAGCCGACAGAGAGCTTGTACTTCAATTCTATAACGAGCGAAGAAGACATATAAAAAAAGCACAGCCTAATCCAGGTCACCTGCTTCTGGCAGAAATGGAAAAGCAATACGACATTTGTATTATCACCCAGAATATCGACGATTTGCATGAGCGCGCAGGTTCCTCAGATGTGATTCATCTACATGGAGAAATCATGAAATCGCGAAGCAGCCGATTTGAAGAACTGATTTACCTGCAAACCGAGGATATTAAAATTGGTGATTGCTGTGAAAAGGGCTATCAGCTCCGTCCGCATATTGTTTGGTTTGGAGAGATGGTACCGATGATTCCAACTGCCTGCGAAGTAATTGCCACGGCCGATGTTGTCGCCGTTATCGGCACCAGTATGCTGGTCTACCCTGCTGCAGGATTGGTAGACTATGCTCCACCCGGTTGTCCTGTTTATGTTATCAATCCTGAGCCACCGGAGCATAGGCAAAACTGGCATATCATTGCCCAGCCCGCCGGCACGGGTGTCGCCACTTTTTTTAAACACATAGCTGATGAATGAATCGAACCCCTGGATAACCCAAAATAAGAAAGTCGTGTATGCCAATAACTGGATACAGGTGGAAGAACACGATGTATTGAATCCGGCGGGAAATCCGGGCATCTATGGGGTTGTGAAGTTCAGGAATCTTGCCATAGGAATAATTCCCATAGATAATGATGGTAATACGTGGCTGGTCGGACAATACCGTTACCCGCTGGATACCTATACATGGGAAATTCCGGAAGGTGGCGGCGACCCCCAACAAACACCGCTGGAAAGCGCCCAAAGAGAGTTGCTGGAAGAAACCGGACTGGTGGCTGATCACTTCGAATTGATACTCACTTTACAAACCAGCAATAGTTGCACCGATGAAATCGCTTATATCTTCGTAGCAACGGGTTTGCAACAATCCATTCCCAACCCTGAAGAGACCGAACAAATAAGTATTCGGAAATTACCTCTCACCGAGGCTTTTGCCATGGTGCAACGCGGAGAAATTCAAGATGCTATGAGTGTGGCAGGTTTGCTGAAGGTTCAGTTGAGCATGCAATAACCATTAATGCCGGACGAGGTGGTTACCGCTTCGAGATGCGATTCATCGAAATCAATCGCTGTGCTTTGGATTTGAACCTGTCTGTTTCCATATTGCGCAACATCTGGTGTTTAGTACTTCTACCCTGCACTCTTTTGCGCCAGCGCTTAAAACTCTGGGGAAGCAGATTGCTGCGCATCAACCGAATAACCTCTGCTTCGCTGATACCAAACTGTGCCTGTATTGCCTCGAAGGGTGTTCGGTCTTCCCAGGCCATGCCGATGATTCGGTCCAGGTCCTCTTCGGTATAATCTTTTTCCTTGATGCGTGACATTTCTATTCAACAATAAGGGCTTCTAAAAGTTGCAGGCCGTCACCGTTTATAGTTTTTCTCGTACAATTGTATCCAGTCTTCCACTCTCATCTTGCCAGCCAATTCAGCCAGCAGGTCAAATGGTATATGCTCGGTTTTCTTAAAACGTATGCAGCTTTTCCCCATATCTAATTTTACAGGCACCCTTATAGCGTATTCAGTTTGAAACCAGTTCAATAAAGCCGGATCAGCATAAATACCCATGTGGTACAGCGCTATGAAATTTTTCTGGGACGCAATGCTGATAAAAGGCAGTGCCTGCTTGGGGTTGCAATGGTAACCATCGGGATAGATGCTGTGCGGCACCACATAACCTATCATACCATAGCTCATTCCTTCTTCAAAACCTTTTGGAAGGTGTTGGAGAAAAGTATCTCGAAGCCGGGACATGGCAGCTTTTCTATCTTCAGGAATCATTTCCATATAGGCTTCCGGGCTATTAGCGTCGTATTGCATCTTCCTTCATTTGATTGAGTCAATAAATATAAGGCATTTAGATCAAGTCGCTTTTTCGTTAACCGACATAAAAAAAGCCCTGCAGTGCAGGGCTTTAATTGTATAACTCAATGGATTATTTGTTATCCACTTCTTCGAATTCTACATCGTCTGTGGATGCTTCGGTATCCGCAGCAGCATTCGGTTCAGCCTCAGCTGACTGTTGTGCCGCATACATTTCCTGCGACGCATTCTGCCAGGCCTGATTAAGCTGTTCCATGGCGGTATCAATACCAGCCAGGTCCTCATTCTTATGCGCCTCCTTGAGACTGTTCAATGCATCCTGAATAGGTTGTTTGATACCATCGCTCAGCTTATCGCCATATTCAGCGAGCTGCTTTTCGGTTTCAAATACCAATCCATCGGCTCTGTTCAGCTTGTCGATTTTTTCGCGTGCCACTTTATCGGCTTCTTCATTGGCTTTCGCCTCATCGCGCATTTTCTGGATTTCATCATCGCTCAAACCGGTGCTGGCTTCGATGCGGATACTCTGTTCCTTGCCTGTTCCCTTGTCTTTAGCGGCAACATGCAGGATACCGTTTGCATCGATATCGAAGGTAACCTCAATCTGCGGAACACCTCTTCTTGCAGGAGGGATTCCATCGAGCACAAACCGACCAATGCTTCTGTTGTCTTTGGCCATACTGCGTTCTCCCTGCAGGATATGGATTTCCACTGAAGGCTGATTATCAGCTGCGGTGGAGAAGACCTCGCTTTTCTTGGAAGGTATGGTAGTATTGGACTCAATCAACTTGGTAAACACACCACCCAGCGTTTCAATACCAAGGCTTAACGGCGTTACATCCAGTAGCAATACATCTTTCACTTCACCGGTAAGTACACCACCCTGAATAGATGCACCAATGGCTACTACTTCATCGGGGTTTACACCCTTGCTGGGCTTCTTACCGAAGAACTCTTCCACTACTTGCTGGATTTTAGGGATACGGGTGGAACCACCTACGAGAATGACTTCATCAATATCGTTTTTGGTGTAACCTGCATCCTTCAATGCTGCTTCACAAGGCTTCAAGGTACGTTTTACAAGGTCGTCTGCCAGCTGCTCAAATTTAGAACGGCTCAGTTTCTTCACAAGGTGTTTAGGCACACCATCGACTGCAGTTATATAAGGCAGATTGATTTCTGTTTCATTGGAAGAAGACAATTCAATCTTAGCCTTTTCAGCCGCTTCTTTCAGTCTTTGCAGCGCCATCGGGTCTTTGAGCAAGTCCATGGAAGGCACTTCAGCTTTGAATTCAGAAGCCAGCCAGCTGATAATAACTTTATCAAAATCATCCCCACCGAGGTGTGTATCACCATTGGTAGATTTTACTTCGAATACACCATCTCCCAATTCCAGGATAGAGATATCAAATGTACCACCACCCAGGTCGAAGACTGCGATTTTCATATCGCGGTCGCGTTTATCCAGACCGTATGCAAGTGCTGCTGCAGTAGGTTCGTTGATAATACGCTTTACGGTCAGACCAGCAATTTCACCGGCCTCTTTGGTTGCCTGCCGCTGGCTGTCGTTAAAGTAAGCAGGCACCGTAATGACCGCTTCCGTCACTTCACTTCCGAGATAATCCTCTGCTGTTTTTTTCATTTTCTGTAACACCATAGCAGATATCTCCTGAGGTGTGTACATCCGGTCGTCTATTTTAACCCGTGCAGTATCGTTGTCGCCTTTGGCAACATGATAGCTCACCATTTCCAGTTCACCAGGAACTTCACTGTACCTGTGACCCATGAAGCGCTTGATGCTCATCACGGTTCTGGTCGGATTTGTAATAGCCTGGCGCTTGGCAGGATCTCCTACTTTACGCTCGCCATTATCTAAAAATGCCACGATGGAAGGAGTAGTTCTTCTTCCCTCTTCGTTGGGGATTACTACCGGTTCATTTCCTTCCATTACGGCTACACATGAATTGGTAGTTCCTAAGTCTATACCTATAATTTTTCCCATTGCTTAAATTGTTTTTCTATTTGGATCGGTTTCTCCAAATCAATCACTGTGCCATCGCTCTGAGCGGGCGCAAATGACAGTATTCCTGTTCGATTTCAGACAAACCGAACATGCCATTATGACAAAAAGGCAGTTAATTACAGAATGGAAACCCGGGCTTACTTTGATCGGGGGTGAAGTTATGCCCTCCGGTAATGCTGCTGCATCCTATGGAATCGCGGGTTTGAATGCTTACCGGGTAGATGCCGCTGATTTTGGTAAAGCGCGTTGAAAAAAGGCCCAGCCCACCTTCCACATTGGTATAGACATCGGTAACCTGCCCTTCCGTGATACCCAGGGTAGATGCATTGAACAGCTGGTAAGTATAAATATCTTCTCCTCCTGCTTCCACAATAAACTGGACAGAATCGGGAATGCGAATATTATAGATATCCGGATCCGGAGGGAAAGCATCGGCCAGGAAGTTGTAAAACTGAGATCCTGCAATGTCTATGGTTAATGGTTCATTCGGATCCCTGTCGATGGTAGTATACTCTTTTCTGAATTTCCAGTCAATATCACCGCTACCGGTTATTACAATGCTATCACCGCTTTGAAAATACCTGGCGTCCCTGTAATGGAAGCGCAAGGTGATATCGTATATAGCTGCATCTCTTGCATTCAGGAATCCAAACTGGTAGGTTCCAAATGGATTCAAGGCAAAGAACTGCGGAAATATTGCGTCCTCGTTCGGACGGGTAATTTTGAAATCATCGATGATTTGCGTGGTGGCGGTGGTTACTTTTCCTGTTTCCGTATTTGTTGCCACTACCCTGTAAGCCCTATCCGGACTGATTTCGGTTTTCAAACGATAGAGAATATTCGGAATATTGGCAAAAATACCGGTAGTGTCTTTGCTCAGACCAACGGTATCACCGTCTATGCGCTCAGTCGTAAATGTATTGACCACGTTGCCGTTCTCGAGTTCTTCCACGATAACCGTCAACTCCGGTCCGTAATAAATGGCATTGGGATCCTGTGCCAGTGTGATGGCATCAATCTGATCGGAGATAAATGCCCGATTAATCCGGATATAGTGCACTGAATCTGCAGCATCCAGCAATCCGTACAGTACGGGTGTTTCTTTAAAATCGGCGTTCAAATCGAAATCAGTAGAGCAGGATTGGGAAATCCATACGCTCACTACCAACAATACGGGCAAAAAATATTTCATCGGGCGCAAAGATACATTTTAGATAAGACCTTGTGACATACCTGTGTAAAACAAAACGCGAACTTCGGATTCAACCATATAAGTCTGGCAATTAAAGTGGTTTGCTTGCCGGGTCACCGCATCACCTGCAGTGTTTTGTACCATGTTTGATGATCAGCAGTGCGGGCTTCCAGCATATAGATGCCTTCAGGCAGTTGATCCACCTCCAGCAACAGTGTATTATCAGATCCTGAAAACTGTTGCGCTTCCCGGGTAAGCAGGAGTTGACCCATTTGATTGAAGAGAAGGAATTGGATAGTGCCGCTTGTTGCAGACTGCCAGGTGATGGTCACCCTTTCTGAGGCCGGGTTGGGCGCAATGACAGCCAGGCTCGAAAGGTCCTGTTCATTGATAGCAGTGACTACCTCACAAGCTTTTGGCATAAGGACGCCGGGAGGGAATGCATCCTCAATAGCACCAATATTGGGAATAGGCCATATATCATAGTGCAGAAGCTTATTGTCCGGACCGATCAGGGCAACAGTTGGGTAAGCGGCAGGACCGTACATATTGCAGATATCTGCGCCATTGCCTTCCATTCCACTCCAGGAGGGGTAAGAAGTTAAGGGATCCAGACCGGCAGATTCGTTAAAGGCTTCCAGGTGATCATTGGTTCCTCCGGCATCGCATTCGTTGCCCAGAACAATGACACTTCCGGAATTACAGCCGTACTTTTCATAGAATTCCTGAATCTTGGGAGCAGTAGCCACGCAAGGGCCACACCAGTAGGCAAAGAAATCAATCAGCACGTACTTGCCTGCAGCAGTATATTCATAAAGGTTGTGTTCGGTCCCATCGATTTCAATTCCTGTAAAATCAGGCACCACTTCTCCGACTTCGTAATTCGTAATTTGTGCAACACCAGCGATTGGCAGCAGCATCAGAAGCATATTTACACAACGTTGAAGCATATTCCAAAGTTAGGAAAGGGTTTGTCTGCGTTTTGCAAAACAAGGGCGTTTAACACAAATATGACACATTTATTGGCAATCCGGATAGCTTGGATTATCGGGAGACGGCAGAAAACCAAAGGCGCTCATTCCTTCACCACAAGCCAGTGAGTCTAGTGATCGTACCGATAGTGTTACCGAATCAACTTCCTTGAGGTACCTGGAAGAAAAGATGCCGTAGCCACCCTGAATATTGGAATAGAGAGTTGTAGCATATAACTCATTGAATCCCAGCGTTGCAACATTGTTGAGGTACAGTAAATACATTTCTACTCCACCGGCATAGAACTGAAAGGTGAGGCGATCAAACTCTCTCACTGCGAAGGGTTCTTCTTTGAAGGCATCCCTGACAAAACTGTAAAAAGTGTTGGCTCTTAGTTCGAAAGCGACTGCACCCAGTCCGGATGTGCTATTCCCCAATCTATTGCTGAACATAACCCAGTCCTTGTACCTGGAGGAAACTTCGCCGGAACCGGGATCTGTTTCGTTGTAATGCATGCGCAGTACCAGGTCGTAAATACGTGCATTTTCGGCATAGTTACAGGCATAAGTGATTTTGCCGGTATCGGTCAGATTGATGCCAAACTGATTGGGCACCGGAAACAATACATTGAACGATTTTACCGGAATGGTGCTGGCTGTGAGTGTATCCCCTCGCTCTATTCTGTGTACGAATAACCTGAGTATACCGACATCCGGCATGGTTCCCTGGTACCTATACAGGACATTCGGGGATGATTCGAAAATCCCATCGCTGTCTTTCGGTAATCCAACCGTATCACCCAGTATATAGGTGAAGGGAAATGTCTGTTGTAAAATATCGCCGTTCCAATGCTCGACCCAGACTTCCAGCTCCTGTTCCCTGTAATAATTATTGTCGGGATCAGTCAGGAGGGTAAAGGGACTTACACCTTCTTCTGCAAATGCTTTATGAATACGCACATAATGAAGGGTATCACCGACGTCAATTAAAGCGGTAACGAAGGTCTTTTCTTCATACGGAGCAGTAACCACAAAGTCATTGTTGCATCCTCCGACAGAAAGGATACAGACACTAAAGCAGATATATGGCAGTAGCCTGAACATGTGGTACCTAACTATACCGGGAAAGTAAGAATTAGTTCAGCACTTTTTCAATGCATGTTGTGCATGGAGTGATCCATTTCTGCCGCAGGCGCCAGTTGCCATTCAATAGTGCTATGGTCCACTTTACTCCATTCGGCTTTCCCTTCTTCTATCTTAACATAGGTGTTGACCGGTAATCCGGTGTAAACAGCCGTGGCGCCACCCGGCCACTGGATGGTTACTTCTTTCACACTTGCAGCCTTTCCTAAGCCGGTTTCCAACTGCATGCTTCCGGATCCGAAGCTTCCTCCGGTTCGAACAGTCTGATATATGCTGCGTTCCGTTCCATCCGGAAGGCTGGCCACTATTTTCACACGTGCGCCAATGGCATCCTTGTTGGCTGTTGTTCCTACCAGCATTAAGGTAATCCACGCATTATCATTTCCGGGATTCAAGTAGCAAGCACCCTGAAAAGCAGCGCCCTGGTAACCACCACCCATGTCTTCATAAATATCCTGGTCACCATCGTTGTCCAGATCGGCGAAGCCAATACCATGACCTTTCTGCAAGTGACCGAATCCTCCGGCAGTTGTGATATCCTTGAAGTCAGAGCCGTTGTTATTGAGGAACATTTTATTGGGAACGAGCGATGTGTATTCCGGCGTACCTGTTCCCACATAAAGATCAATCCAGCCATCATTGTTTACATCTCCATAATTGAATCCCATGGCGGCCATGGGTACTTCAATACCGGATGTACCGGACAAATTAGAAAATGTTCCATCTCCGTTATTCTTATAAAGGACAGATACTTCCCCTTTCAATGGCTGTTGCAACAGGTATGCTGCATTGTCATAGTCGGAAACACCTGCATCGTAGGTGAAAATGATGAGGTCTTCCCATCCATCGTTATTATAATCGAGGAACGTTAAAGGGAAGCTTTTCACGGGACCTACGATACCTGCCTGCTTACTGACATCTTTAAATTGTACTGGCTTGCCCTTCTCTCCCGTTACATTCTTTAAGAGAAAATTATCCTGTCCCTGAGAAGAAATGGCAATATCCATCCAGCCGTCGTTATCGTAATCGCCGGCGACAACCCCTTTGGCAAAAACCGGAAGATTGACGCCTGCTTTCTGCGCTTGTTCTGAAAAAGTTCCATCGGCATTACTGATAAATAATTCGCAGGGGTATTTCTCCGTATTTCTTCGTGTTTCATTCCCTACGAAAATATCGAGCCATCCATCGTTATTAAAATCGGCAAACACTGCAGTTTGCGTCGGGTAGAGACTGAACAGCCCTGAACTTTTCGTTACATCAGAAAAAGTACCATCGCCATTGTTGCGCAATAAAGAATTGGGCAATTTGCCGTAGTCATTCCACCATCCTCCACGAAGGATGAAAATATCCCTGAACCCGTCGTTGTTGTAATCGGCATGAATAAGATTGAGACCGCCGGTAATTCCGTTTAAGTTGGCTGCTTCGGTCTGCTCAGTAAAAGTGCCGTCGCCATTGTTGTGAAAGTAATGCAGCTGATCGTCCAGAAACCAGCTGCTGGTAACGATATCGATAAAACCGTCGTTGTCGAAATCCTCGGTTATGGCTCCGCCACTGGCACTGATAACATCCAGGTGGAGTGGAATTGCTGCGTTTTCGAAATAGGGAAAATCTACTTCAGATTCAAATGCTGACGGCGGTATCCGCAATGCGTCGGGAAGACTGTCGGGATAGCGCCCCAGGTTCATGGCTGCCACGTTCAACAGAAAAACAGAAGTGAGGTCTGCCTTATCTTCCTGCGCCAGCTCGGTATAGAGGTCATAAGCCTTAATCGTTGCTTCTCTTTCTGTATACATCGCTTCGGGAGCGATGGGAAGAATACAGGATTGCGCCACATGATTGGAAATACAATTCTGCTGTTCTCCATAGCGCAGGTAGGCAATAGCCAATAGTTTACGGAAT